>MDSQ01000260.1_pt1 | contig 11857 bp, 11 predicted proteins | sample 1008251 | NCBI WGS metagenome assembly MDSQ01 (sample SAMN05526597, study PRJNA338239) | gut metagenome | isolation source: Hindgut content | host: Naso unicornis | place: Saudi Arabia: Red Sea | collected 2016-05
TGATTAGGCGAAGTCTAGATTGGTTACTCTTGTGGATCTTGTGTGTCTGATTTTGGGACACACACAAATACACTTTGGTTGTTTAATCAAACATTCTCACATGTGTCTCTTCATCTTGATGCCATTCCAGATTAAAAAACTTCCATTTCAGCAATATCAAAATATTAAATTGGCTTTTTTTCATCATTAAAATAGATGCTTGAACTAAAACACTTAGCAAAATGAACAGAAAGAAAATGGACAGTTATGATTTAAAATAGTACTAGCTTTTTAGTATTCCCAAGATATGGTTCTAGTCTTATTAGAAGTTCTATTTGTGTCCTTAGGTCTTCGCACCTGTATGATGTCCTCCAGGTTGGAGCTGACTCCAGAGCTGGCATCACCCTCAGTCTCTAGGTTGTGTAGGAATGTAGAGACGTGCTCGTCATAAACGCCTCTCAGATGCTCCAGCACTGCCCCTCGACAGGCTGGGACAGAGCGCAGCAGGCGCACAGCACAGCGGGCGTGTTCCCGGACACTAAGCTTCCGGCCCTGAACGGTGTCAACGCCACTGATGAAAGACTTGATCTCCTGGGACAGTTCCTGTGCACTAGAGGGGAAGGGAAAAATTTAAGGGCTCACAATTTTCTGTTAAGAATAATCTGTCAACTTATATCTCCACTCATAGTTTAGTCTATGAAATTCAAGAAAAGATAGAGAAATCACACCATGGCTTCCCAAAGCCCAAATTAAAGTCCTTTCCGAAAATTCTAAATTCCAAAACCAAACTAAAATATTTAATTATTACAAGTAATTAGGGCAATGTCATGCAGCAAGTCCTTAACTACAAAAAAATAAAATTGCAAATGTTCTCTCAGTGTTTCCATTTTTAGTTTATTCTATATATTCACACATCTAACTACCTTAGATGCAGATGCATTGAAGGCAGGGATGCACGATATCTAATTTTTAGTCAATATCTGATACGCCAATATTTTACAACTCCTTTGGCCGATATGCAATACCGATACCAAGACATATATATATTTTTTCCCTACATCTAATTGAAAAGATCATCGAGTCTCTCCTGATTTGGAATTTACATACAGTATTATTATGCAGACTCTTACCCTGTTGGCCCACTGGCGAATGCAGGCATAAAATATATAAAGCTTAAAATGAAGTGACATTCATTCCTTGTGCAAAAGAAGAAAAATACTTGAACTGACATTATGTAAAACGTCATAAATCTATGACAACTGCTTTTAAAACAAAACAAAACAAGTAAGATACATACTCCTTAAAACTGGATGATGCTCTCCCTAAGACAATCATGACAATTCCCACAACCAGGGCAAATTTGGCCCGTTTCACAAGTGACAAAGTTGTGTAAAAGTAATGTCTGTCCACAGGGAACATGTGAAACATGGCGTCAACTTGGACGTTTAGTCAAGTGAACAGCAGCCTATTATTTTACTGATATTGGCAGATATCGGCCTGATAGATGATATTCTATATTTAGTTTTTAAGCCAATATAGCCGAACATAAACCTCATCAGCTTTGTCTTTGTGAATTCACTGTCACAAACAGGCAGAGGCGCTTCGTTTCTATATGGAGCTACAGAGCTGACAGGCAAACTTTAGTAAAAAGTAGTTCTCAGTGAAATGGCAGCGTAAATTTGATGGAGGTTGTATTTATATTTAAAAGATAAGATTTAGGAGACAATCATGACTCTCACGAACCAGGACAACGTATGTAACGCACTCAACTCTCAGTTATTGACCTCTGTGTATGTCTGAGTGGCTCCGGCAGAAACACATGTAGCCTAGCAGTATTTGTACCACCTCCCATGACAAACTGTGTGTTTATGGTGTGTGTACCTGCAGGTGGTTGGAGGGTCTGAGCAGCACACCCGTCACCAGGTCGGTGTGTCCCCGCAGGTCGTGGATACACTCCTCTGTGGAGGTGCTGAACACCTTCACACTCTCTCCTGAGGCGCACAGCAGGAACCTGCAGTATTATTCACCATATTTTACTCATAGTGTCCTTTACGGTGTGAGTGTCATAAAATGTATCGTTAAAAATCACCCAAACTCAAGACAAGCTGGTGATAAACAGCAGCAGAAATATCAACATCTAGCGAGCAGCCTGTATTGCTAATGCTAACGGCTAGCACCGGCTTTACAGCTCTGACTGCGGCTGTAAGAACCTGAAGAAAATCTCTTCCAACAAACATGAAACATTATCGGGCTGAAAACGCGCACTAACCTTGAGTCATTGGTGATGACAGGCTCCCTAAAGTTTATTTTACTGCCACCTCGGTGAACCACGCGGATGTCCCCGTGCTCGACCATGTTTTTACTAAATTCAACTTTCACCTCTGGCCGCTGCTGCTGCTTCGTCCACAAGCGCTGTGCTGCCACCTGCCGGCCTGGAGTAACAAGTACAACCTGCCCCACTGGCCCAGTGTGGTTTGAAACACTGGCATTTTGGCTGGTTTTTCGCGCACACACACACACACACACACATCAATTTACAGGAAGGTAGAACTAGATATGAAGCTGCAAACAAGGACAATAAAAGACAGATAAACAAACATAGAACTATTGATTACATACATATTCCTGTGGGAGAAAAAATGTGAATATAGGCCTAACAGTCTATAAGTGATGGGATGTAATTAAATAGGGCTACATTTAAGAGAATACTTGTAAGCCTACTTCACTTCAGTATTTCCTTTGTATGCTAATTAAGGTATTTACTCCATTTCTGAAAGAAATATTGTGCATTTATCTTTACATTTATGTTACATTTACTCACTTTACAAATAATGACCTCTGCACGCCCACACAGGTGTTTTCAATGACTCTGGCCTATAATGGTCAGGTTTAAGTTTGGGAGGTGCTGTGCTGGGATTTACATGATTTAATCAGACTCTATGCTCTCAGATTGATAACTGATAGACTGTCCTAAACCAACAAAAACAACACCCTGGGTACACAGGGTCTTTAATATTTTGTATCAATATTATATTGATATCTTACTAAAATATTGGCCTAGATATGACCACTGATTAAACCACCATCCAGTGTGGTAACTAGTTAGCATTAGCTCCATCTCTACCTGCTGCTACATTCAAATGCAGCTTATACATAACTGCATCAGTAATAGTAGGTAAAAAATACTATAATACTCTGATTAATAAGTGCTTTTACTTTTGAGTAAGGGTGGTGTTGTTCTGTAATGTTAGGAGGCACTGTTATGAATCAACTACAGTTTTGAATTCGGGGCTTATCAAGGAAAATACCTGGAATAATTCTTTCACCTCTGACAGTTGCTTTAAGAGAAGATTAAGTTACGTTAAAGTGGAAGTAAATAATTTTCTCTGTTTCTTTATTTTATGGCGTCCTCTTTGTAATCAAGCACATTGTTTGCATTTTGAATCAGAAATGAACCTGTCAGAACGAATCAGACTTTAACCTGGTTTAAACTAAGTGCCATGGTTAAATCTTTGTTTTTTTTCCATTTCCTGTTACTGAGAACTCTGTCAGTATTCTTGTGAACTTTCATTTGCAGGTTGTGTTCTCTGTGAAGAAAACTTTTCCATTAGAGCAACCACTGACACAACAAGACAAACAGACCAAACTGTGATGGAGAGTCATTTCAAGTGTAAAGAAAAAGTCACATTTCCAGAAAATTTTACCCATAGGAATGTGTGACTCTCCGCCACAGGTGGAAATCTCAGGACAACATCTTTACAAAACAGCATACGTCTGCCTCCAAATATGAGGCTTCAGCTGCTTCTTTGAATTACAAAATCTTGATCTCATATTTACCAGAAAACCACCACTCTAGATCTTCATCATCATTTCAAGACGAATTAGTCAGAATAAATCAGTAATTAGTCACAGTCAATCATAAAACATTTCACTTTTAAATTGTTTTAATCTTTTAGGTTTACTTTATTCTTTTCAAAATATAAAAAACACCTTTATATATATATTTCTGTCTCTTTTGTTTAAAGTTAATTATTTTTGCTAAATTCATTAGGACACTGAACATTTGTTCAATACGCCTACAAAAACAGCTACAAGTTTGATCATTTCTTTAAGAAGCCTATTAATATTACAGTTAGCCTATTATTGTGTTGACTGTGATATCCTTATATCTTTTGTTTTGTGTCAGTCCTCCAGTAATTTAGCTTGTTCTGTTAACGTTGAATTTTTAAACTGTATCTCCAAATGAAAATTTTAAAAAAGAATAAAGAAATGACAAGTTTCAAAGAATTAAAGGCCTACATTCAATGATCAATACGTGATAAATTAGCCGGATCACAGTTCTATAAAAGTTTCCCATGCAGCCTAACTTTAGCCTTTGTAAAACTGCATCTGATGAACATTATGATTACAGGCTGATCAAATCTGCGATCAAGTTTTCTGTAACGGAAATTTCTCAAATCAGTTAACATGTGCTGCAACAGGAATAACTAATCTACATCCTGCATTTATCATGTCTGCATTAAATGGGCCTGAGCCTCAGTTAGGACTGAAATTTGTTTTGAGTGAAGGCCAAAATTGTTCCCCAGAATTACGCAAAAGAGCCGAGATTCCCGTGACTGACGCAGCAACAACCGTTACAGACTTCTCTCTCCACAGATATATTAGGTGTGTGTGTGTGTGTGTGTGTGTGTGTGTGTGTGAGTGTGTGATGGATAGGCGTGTCTCCTGAGTAGGCTACCTGAGCGTCACTCAGCGTCCTGCAGTGACGCTCATTAAAAAACCGAAAGTCACGGGGGGGAAATAAGTGCGCGTGGTGACTGACGCACAGATAAGACGGACAAAGAAGAGAAGAAACACTGAATTAAAAATTAATCAGGCCGGAGACCAACATCACAAGCTATCGAAGAAAACATAGATAAGTTGCGCCACTCTGAGCGCTTTCGTTGAGTTTTGGTTTTGCGCGCGGCAGCATGAGCCAGTGGAAGCAGATTCAGCAGCTGGAGATCAGACTCCTGGAACATGTGGACTATCTGTACGATGATAACTTCCCCATGGACATCCGACAGGGTCTGGCCAGCTGGATCGAGTCCCAGGACTGGTGAGTACTGTCCCGTGCGCGCGCGCGCATGTGTGAGGAGATGTTCTGGCCCATGTGGCACAAGAAAACACAACTTTACGCTTTAAATATGATTCACGTGAATGTGTGCATCAGAGTTCCCGATGAGCAGGTTGGCTCTATGCAGAGAAGTCACCTGCACTTAGTGTGTGTGTGAATGTGTGTGTGTGAATGCTGACTTTATATCTCCCTATAAATTCCATAAATACAGTCATTTTACTGTTTGCCATTTAATTCACACAAACCACAGAAAAGAGAACAAATCTTCTCAATCGCAAATAGAGATGGATGAGGACAGAGTGAGAAAATTGGTTTTATTGTTTTTAACTGACCTGCAACAAGACGTTAAATCATCTCAGCAACTTGCCAAAATGCAACCAAAATGAGAAATACAGGCCGAATAATTTAACACATGTAAAGTTTACTCGTAATTGTCTTGTCTTATTTTCTGTAAAGAATAAATAATATAAAATACAAGCAGGCTATGTGGCCACGTGAGTGTCCTGTCATTTCTGTGTCCCTGTACTTAATAATAGTGTTCGTGTAACTCTTAATATTGTGCATTCACGTCTCCATTAACCCTTACAGGCCACATGAGGCTTATCTTTGATATTGTATCAAAAACGTCAATTTTGGATGGTTAACACATTATTCACCACAGCCTCACATATATAGGCTATATACATATATATATATATGTATTTGTAGAAGGTTGGGCGTCCGTGGAGGCTCTGGTAACCAGCGCAGTGTGAATCATTTGTTTCAGAGGAAATGTTTTGCTGTCAGGCATCAGACGGTTCTGACTAAATGCAACCTGTGAATTACAGGCTAAAAAGGTCAAATGTGTTACACCACGCGGTTACATTGGCCTTTAAATTACACTGTGTTGCTGTCCTACAGACTTCAGTGATGCAGCTTAATGTTTTTCATTTGTGTCACTACGTAAATTTACTCATTTACTAAATACAAATGCTACGTAGGCTTCTTCATCTTTACTTGAATATTATGATTTTATGCAAATTTACTCCAGCACATTTCAGAGGCAAATGTGCCTTTTGCTTCACTACATTGATTTGTTGGACATCTTTCATTACTTGTGAACACAAAATTTTTATTAATTTGTATTTATGCATTCCTGTTTATTAGGCCTAGCCTTTGTAAAATTGCATCTGATTAATTGTCTGTTTACAGAAAATAATTTTCCTTCCTGTCCAATAAAAAACATTTATCTCCAGATTTTTCTGATAAACTGAAGGACAAAATGTTCCTTTATGGTTTGATAAAATTCTCTAGAATATGAAACATTGCTGTAGAATAAACAGTATATAAAGTAAAAGAACCTACAGTAGTAAATGCACCATACAAACTAATGCAGCGTGTTATTGATCCAAAAACATCCAGCACAACGAGTACTAGTCCATACTTCGTTACAAGTACTTTTACTTTTGATACTTCAGTAAATCTTGCTGAATTGCTGCAGTCGTGTTTTGAATGCAGGGACTTTATAGTGGTGGAGTGATAGTAGCACTTTTGGTTTAAATTTGAATACCACTGATGTCTGACAACTGTGTGTGATTTGAAAAGAAGCTTGTAGAAACAAAACCACAACAAATTATCCCCCAACTGTGAAGTTCCCGTCAGCTCAGTGTTTTGTATTTTTTCCAGCCCAGCTTAGATTTTTTTCGACCTTTATGGCTCACAGACAGAGGTGGGAAGTGACAAAGTACAAACTCTTTGTACTTGTGTAGATTTTTCAAGTACCTGTAGCCTAAGTTACTTGAGTGTTTTTCTGACTCTTCTTTAGACTTTTCCTCTCTACATTTGAGCACAAGAATCTGAACTTTCTCCTCGTCACATTTTCCAAACAGACTCGTTACTTTAGTTTGAATGTTTTTCTCTTTTTGGCTCAGGACGCTTTACCAACCCAACATGTCGCTCTTTGACATTCTGGGAATGAGACTCAACAATCAGCTCATTTTCTGGTGTGTTCAGGAACAGTTTGGACAAAATCCTACTGATTCTACCTACAAGTTTAAAAGTCTTTGCATCATATTAATATGACGTGAGGTCAGTCAGCTTTGCACAGAAATGTCCTTCAGAGGGAACCTTTTGACTTTGACACTCTGAGTACATTTCACAATCTGTACTTCATTACTTTTAACTTTTAATTTTTGTCCTTTAGCCGTTGCTAGTATGAGAAGTTATACTTATTTAAAAAGTGACAGCACACACACACACACACAATTACTTTACTGGATCTCTTTTTTGGTTTTATCAGCATTGCATTGGCCAGCTTCTTCTTCTTCATGGGATTTGTCCTCATCTGTTTTCAGGGACACAGCAGCCAACGACGAGTCCATGGCGACTGTGCTGTTCACCAACCTGCTGTCCCAGTTGGATCGAGTGCGCTCACAGGAGCAGAACTTCCTGCAAAGACACAACATGAAAATCATACAGCAGCAGTTACAGGTGTGTCACCTTCCTTTCATCAGCATGTTGTTATGTCATAAGAGAGTAAAGCTTCAATGAGGACTACATTTTTTTGGTGTTTTCTTACAGGAGTGTGAATGATTCAAACCAACTGTTTTAAAGTTGCATAAAATAATCATTTGTTCACTCCTTATTCTGGCTGCACTTTGAGTTTTACCTTTTTACTCTAATTATCCTAAATAATGTAATCAGAGAGCCTACTTTAAAGGAAAAGTGCACTTTTTTGGGAATGCAGCCTATTCAGCTGAACCATAGATACCTTTTCTCCTCTCTGTGCGTTCAGTAGGTCACTAGACACCCGATTTAGTTTTGCACATTCAATGGAAATGATAGAGAGACGCCTTCATCACCGTCTAAAGCCTCTAAAACACATCCAAAAATCTCCAACACACTCCATCTACATGTTGTGACCATGTATATTCACCATGCTATAGAGGCATTGTCATTGTGGGCGAAAGTACAGAAGAACTACTTTTCTGGGCATAGTGACACAGCACAGTTATGCTCCGAAAAAAACAAAAATAATATTATTTCATAGGGAGGTGAATGTACAAGTAACCACATGGTTACAACATGTAGATGGAGTGTGTTGGAGATTTTTGGATGTTTTAGAGGCTTTAGACTGGGCCCTGACTGATATGTGATTTTTGGGGCCCATGCCGATAACCGTCTCAGGGAGAAAGAAAAATCTGATATTTGATATTTTGGCCGATATTCTAGATATAATATTTTGAATATGGTTATCAAATATGTGTGACAAAGACAGTAATGGAGGCAGCATATCTAACAAACTTCATTCCAAACATCATTGCACCAAACAGCAAACACTTCACTTCTTACCTATTAAATAAGGGACTGCCCTTCTGGGGTGGGGGGGTATCTAACAACATACTGAACACACAGAGTAGTAGAAGGTATCTGTGCTTTTGTCTTACATCGGGATTTTGGATGAATCAGCTAAATTCCCCCAAAAGTGGTGTTTTACTTTAATAATCAACCCCAAAATAATGGATGAATATCTTTTTCAGTACATTAATTGATTCATTTTATAGTCTGATATGCTGATATATACCTCACATATCAACAATTCTAATGTGCACTATATGAGACTGCAGCGCATCCAGAGAGACAGTAAACAAAGTGTTTAAAAAAAAGTTTGCACCAAAGCAGTATGACAACAACAACAATTAACTTCTTTACGCATGGTCGTTGATGCGTATCATCAAAAAGGATGCAGGAGGAAAAAAGCTTTGAAGCGAAACAACGGTTGAGACTTTGGGGACAGGAAGCAGGTGGCAGAACTCCAACAGCAGGGAGAGAGAGGATGGTCCAACGCATGAGAGGCAAAAACTTAGAGCATGAAAGAAAGACAGAACAAGGAATGGCTGTTCAGTCTGCGCTTCCTTTCCTCATTTTTTCAGGAAAGGAAGGACAAAACTCTGAAACAAATCTGATGTACTGTGTTTGCAAAGTCTTGCTTTGGGAGCCTGTATTTCTAAATTGGCTTATATTCCAGTACAGAAATCTGCCTATATCTGTATCAGAGGTTTGGACTCGAGTCACAAGTTTGATGACTTTTAACTCAACTTTACAATATTGTAAAAGACTTACAGCTCGACTTGGACTTGAACACCAATGACTCGCGATTTCACTTGGACTTGAGCCTTTTGACTTGAAAATACTTTGGATTGTAAAGTAAAGTAATCAAATACTTTTCAATCCAAAGTATTTTCATTTTCTTTATTTAAAAAGTTTGTCACAAATCAATGTATTTCCCTTCATTTCCTAAATCAACTAATGTTTACGCTGTTCATTCCCAGCAAGTCGACACTTTTTCCCTCCTTGGAGCATCAAACATTCAATCAAATATAAGAACAAACCATGAAGAAGAAAATAAAAATTTAATGAGCATTCACAATATGTGTTAATTTTATAGATTAGAGGAGTGCGATTGACTTGTTTATGACTCGAAATTCAAAGTTAATGTCTTTTAATTTGACTCAGGCTTTGTCCAACTTTGTCCCAGTGACTGATTACAATGATCAGTGCAAAATACGGTAGTCTTCAGACTGAGTGCATCCCTGTCCTTTAGCGTAACAAGATAAAACATTTTCATTTCTGATGAAATATTCACTGTGTCCTTTCTATAATGCTGTAAACTTATAAACACTATTACCTGCATATTGAAAAGTACAGTTGCAAATAATCAAAAAATGGCCAGACGATGCTGCCATCAATTGGAAGTGCCTGTAATAAGGAGAAGTAGCTTTGTGGTCTATAGTGTTATGTGCACTGGAGATGATAGGGAAGTAAAATTGAATGGCTGTGCTTTCAACATGGGAGTCACTTTAAAAGGTTTTTGTTTTTGTGTTGCTTGACTTTGTTACCTGAGAGAGGAAACTTCTGCTTTTTGCCCTTCAGCACCTCACATGTGACGAGAGAAAAGGCCATGATGTGTTAGAGTGAAAACGGCCCTTGCTTGTCACTTTCTCTCATGTTGTGGAGGTTCTTGCTGAGCTCATGACACTGTAGAGTTTCTGCCAGGAGCTGCACAGGATGTTTGGTTACGGTATGAGCTCACACATGAGCTTCACCACACATGTGTTCTGGAAAAGACTTTCAACCTTTGCAGAACAAACCCATGGGGCTCATACCACCGTTTCCTGTGTGTCTGACTTTGTGCCTGCATGTGTCAAAGTTAACTTCTCAGAGGAAGCAGTCACTCCTCTGAGGTTGTTGTTGTTGTTTTTTTTGTGATGTACGAGTGAAGTTTTGTTGTCCTCGATTCATGCAGGAGAGACTCAATGCAAAGCCACGTTTGTTGTCTTATCACCCAAATTCATGCAGCATCTTTCAGGATAACTAGTTCGGTACACAAAAAGTGACGCATTTGACATTTTCTTAGCCAATCTTACTCAGAAATGTAAAAAAATGTCATCACACTAATGACTGGATTAACAGAACATAGCAAACAAGCACCAGAGATGTTTCCAGATAACAGTTTTGTTGAAAGACACACATCGACTAACAAGAGAAGTCAGATGTGATCAGCTTTCTGAAGGAAACTAATCTGCTTCTGTCTAATAATAAATGGGATTGTTTTACTGTAATGAAACTGAGTGTGTAAGTGTTTGCTGATGCATCCTTAGTCATCATCCTGGCAATGATGCTAACACCGTAAGACAGTGAGAGAAAAAGTTACTGTCTCCCCTCAGAAGAGTCTCTTGTACTTTTCTATGTGGAATTTAAATGGGCTGCTGAGCAAAATGGCACCGTGCTCTTCGAGGAAGTCTCATTCAGAACATGGGCATGTGGTGTTTCAGAGGCAGCGTTGGAGGCAAGAGTGTGACTGAGGGAAAGTTTGTGATGGCTTTACATTTGAAATCTACCGAATGAACAGTAGGTGTGGAGTCAAGTTTTATTTGGAAAAAATCCTGCAGCACTAAACTTTTTTGTGTAGACTGCAAAGATGTATGAGACGGAAAAAAAAAATCCAAATTTTGCAAGCCTTTAAAAGGGGCATTCCTTCACATAAAGGTCAGTTCAGTCACAATAAGCAACAGTCAGTGGGGGTGGAAATCAAAGAACAACTCATGATACGATACCACAGGATTCCATATGATTTGATGTGATTTGATATGATACAATATGGTGCAATACCATTCGATAGGATTCTTTACGATTTCATATGATACGAAACAATACTGTACGATACGATGCAGTATGATATGATATGATACAATATAGGATTCCATACAATTTAATACGATAGCATATGATACGATACAATGGTGACTGTAGCAGCACCCTTCCTCCTGGATGCATGATGTTCACAGTCTGCCTTCATGTAAAGTTTTTACCTCGACTGTGCGCTGTTTTAGCACAGCTAAAAAAAATGTCCTTCATACAGCAAAACAACAAGAAACAAAGACACACTTCCAGTGGGTCATAAGCAGTGATTGAGACAGTTCAGAAAAATTCTGCAAAGTACTTTTAACAAGTGTGACATGTTCTTTTAAAATAACACCAAACCACAAACACATGATCATTTAATGAGTGTCGTGTGTTATCAGTGTTTAAGGGACATATCACTGTGCCTACATGTCATCGTCCTTTGTCAACATCAGCCAAATAGGTTTCATAAACTCTGCCCATTTTCCCCAAATAGCTTTGTCTATGAGATATGGTGTTTGTTGTCATTTTGTCCATATTCAATAAACGTTACAGAAAGTAGCTGAAAATGTGTGACGTTAGTTCAAAAGAACAGTGGTG
>MDSQ01000261.1_pt1 | contig 11834 bp, 9 predicted proteins | sample 1008251 | NCBI WGS metagenome assembly MDSQ01 (sample SAMN05526597, study PRJNA338239) | gut metagenome | isolation source: Hindgut content | host: Naso unicornis | place: Saudi Arabia: Red Sea | collected 2016-05
TTCATCTAAGGCCCATCCATAAATGTCCATTCTTAATTCTACAAGTGTTTTTTTTTCTGCAAAAATATCCACAGCAGTGATATCTTATTCGTTGCACCATATAAAGGCGATTAGGTAAAAAGGAATAGAACAGATGCAGGAAGGCGGATGTGAGATGCTTATTCTAGCAGTATTTTCCTGCACTATCTGATAAGAAAAGCCATACTAATCAGGCTAAACCAAATAAAAAGGCACATGTAGTGAATGGGAGGGGGGTCTGCTGTCCTGTTATTGGCATTCCTTTCACTCAGCAGAATTGCTGCACAGTCAAAGAATGAGATTGTACCATATTTAAATATTAACTTTCTGTTTTGCTATGAAACACTACTAATCATGCATACACAGGCACAGCTTGAGAGGGAGAGACACACGTGCACACTGATGCCGGTTCACTTATATAGACATGAAGGAATATTAAGTGTATAGAACCAGACATGCCCATATTCCACTGGCCCCAAGCTGTAGCTATTGTATTGTGATAAATGGAGTGTCTCCTGTTCCTGCAGCCACAGGACCCTGTAGCAGCCCACTGGGAGCCTGAGGATGCTTGGTGGCCTTTCTCCCTGGTTTCCTGTCGCCTGACTCAGCACTAGCTGTGCACACCAGCAGAAAAAAAGGAACATGCAAAGGGTAAAAATAATTCACTGGAGATTCATGGTAAAGTCTGACCCTAAGGCAGTCAGTTAGACAATAGTCTTTCTTTTACCTGACAGCAAACAAGGAAAAGTGTTTCGTGGGAATGATCATCATGCTCTGTGGGATAATGGTCCCAATGGATGATGTCATGTCGAAGCAGGATATATAGGGTGCTTGTGCCAAAATGATGAAAATGCACTACGTTTTGTGACATACTTTAAAAGCTCTGTTTTATTGTAAAGATGTTTGCCAGTTGATTCTAGATCATCTGGATATGATTGCTGCTTGTTTAAATCACCACAAAACTACATCCAATACAGAGACACTTAATCAAAAGCTAAACTTGGCAAATTTGTCTTGCGGTTCAACGACAATCTCTGACAGTTGCCCTGGCTGACTCTATGCCCAGAAGCCACTTTGGCATTGAAGGAGGCTGAGCTTTATGGTAACAATGGCAGGCGTGCCAGCGGGCCAGGCAGTCATCATGGTAGCGACCGTGGTGGGCTGTCAGAGAGTGCTGTGTGGCAGCACTGTGCGGTTGAAGCGCCTGCTCTCTCCATAATGGAACAGCTGTTTGGAGCGCGGTGCGCCAGGGCGCTGGAGCACAGAGTAAATAGAAGAGAAGAGCAATGTAAACAGAGATGGGATGGAGGGAGCTGCTTCCCTGCTACCGTGAAAGGGGGTAAACACCCCAGAGAACTAGACGGAGGGGTTGTCGACTCAGGAATGCACAAACACCACTACACAGGAAGGTGTGGAAAGAAAGTGGTGTGTATTGTGAAAGAACAGAGAAGCAAGTCTCTGTCCTAGCCTCAGGTTCCCATACAATACCTGGCCTTTATATTTTTTCTTTAAAGGAAGGGATAATTACCAACCTCGGAGATCAGTCCCAATTTCTTACATTTGAAATCTTCATGCTGAGAATTTGGTTAATTATTAACTTAACGCACTGATGCGATTTGATTTGGTTGCAACTGATTAATTGAGCTCAGAGCTGATCTTTCTCTAAAGAGGGCCATGGGTCTATATAATTTATGAGATATTGAGCTTTTCCAGCTGTCGTGCTCTCACAAATGAGATGGTACGAGAAGGCAACTGACCCCTTTTATGACAGGCTGTAACTTTTCCTGCTTTTGTTGGGCCAGTAGACTGCACACAGCAAGAGGACAACTGCTGCTGTTGGCACAGTGTTGGTTTGTAAGGCGGCCAGAAGGACACAGAAAGACATCCGTACATGTTAGATTAAGACCAAATTGATGTAGGTGTTGCAGTTGATTTTTATAAGCCAAAGTGACAACCAGCTCCTCGGACAGGGCAGATCGGCTTAGCTGACTGCTGCTGGCTGCCCCTCATCTTCCTTCAAGGGCCCAACCAATGTGGGATTTTTGGGGCTGGTGCTGATACCAATATTAGTGAGCAGGAAGATTCTGATATCCAATTTATCGGCTGAAAATAAATATATATAATCAGCTGAATGTGGTTATCAAATGCTTGTGAAAAAATGATAGAGGCTGAGTATCTAACATTTTAAGAAACTTTATTCCCAATACTTCACTTCACATTACTTCACATAATAGACCGCCATCTGCTACACAAACTACGTCACTGCACCATTTTAAATCACTGGGCCAAGCATTTTTTCTGGCCTTAAAAAGCTGTTTTAATATCAACGCATATCAGAGAACGTATACACCAATACTGATATATCTGTGATAGACCTATATAGGTTGATAATATGGGCAAACTGATATGTCAGTTGGGCCCTACTTCTTTCTTTTTTCCACAGCTCCATCATGGGTACAAAATTGAGACTTGAAAACATTTGATTATTTGGGTTCAGACTTGTAAAAACGGCATCCATCCCCTGAGCAGTTATGACCAGATACATATCTAAGCTAGATAAAGACCATGTGACTTTTAAATCCCCCTTTTTTGCAAACCTAAACTCTGATGGGACAATTACGTAGACCTTTCTGTGTGTAGGTACTCTCAGATAAACATGTTGATTTCTCTTCTTGTCATTTTCTTTTTCTTTCATTCGTGCTGCTGTTGTATTACCCAGCAGAAGGGTAGAAAGCTAGAGGGATGACTTTTGGATTAAAAAAAGGATGAGACACAATCTTAACCCACTAGCAAAAAGAGGGAAGACCCTGAAAATGAGTCATGCATTTCTTATTTTGCCAGTGCCATTTAGACAGGGTGGCGATATTACATCAGAGTTTGTGAGCAACATATGAAGAGAGAAGCAACAGTAATCCCGTGTAATGCTGTGAAAAGCTCTTTTAGCATAGCTGATACAGAATCTTTACAAGCCACTATTAATGCGCAACAGAGAAATGGATTATGCGTGGCATGGCTGGATCTGGGCCATGGCAAGCGACACGCAGCACAGTACGTGAAATGACTGTGTGTCGGCATATGTGTCTGTGCGACACAAGTATGCATTAGTCCGGCATATCCCTATGAGAAAGTGTACGTATTTGCAAACAGCAGGTGGTTCAGCACTCACCTCTAAAGGCCCTCCATCATACATGCTGTAAACATGCACACACAATCAGCATATGGAGGTTTCATTCACTTAGAGTTATTCAAAGACTGAGTCTTAAATCATGCTTTTCATCTGGCCTTAAAAACAGGCGCATATCAGAAAACATCTATGGCAATTCTGATACATCGGTGATTGCTTAAGGGCACACTCACACCAGGCAAGCCGTACCGTGCCTGAGCACGTTTGATCCCCAAAGTCCAGCTTGTTTGACTAGTGTGAGCACTCCGCATTGTGCCCAAGCACAGCACGCTTTGTCGGCCCACGGTTGGAAAAGGTGAGCTTCGACACGGTACAGATGCACATGCACAAGCACAGGCACGGAGCGCCGACATAGCTGTGACTGTTTGTAGAGGGTTCACCTTAAATTCAGGCAGACAACAGCATACAAAGTCTGAATAGAGAGCAGTGGAAATATCTGTTTGAATCCAAATGAACCTCAAAGATGCTCTTGTTTTTACGCTGAGGCAGCAGATTTGCACTACTTCATGGAGGAATTGCCTACTAATTTCTGTGTTAGTTCTGCTTACTTCATGGTTGAGATTGTACCACAGTTGCTGTGACTGCTTCACAATTGATACGCTCAAAAACTGACAATCAGGTCTTCAGTACCCTCTAAAAAGAAGCAATCAGCATCTGAGTGATCTGTTTGTCCAGCTCTCTTCTCCCGGCACCTTGTTAAGACCCTGGACCTCACCTCAACCTTCCACACACACAGACACACCGGCCTGTCTGTCCCTTGTTCAACCCCCTCATAGTCAGAGGCCAGACAGGGTCAAGCAGAGGGCGAGACATTTATGAGGTGTAGATATTTGTGCAGGGAAGCATTCCTCCTGTTGACACTGAGCAACACTGTCTGGATGCTGAATGAGCTGAACCAGACAGGCTCTGAAAAGTAAGGCTGGCAGACCCGTCTGTCAAGTGAGAGGTAATAGAATCTAGGTTATAGACATTCAAATGAGTAAAGCTTTTAAAACTTGGGTGCATTGAATTGCTTTAGTGGCATTTAGTGCTTTATCTTTCCCAGATACAGCATGTATAGTTGGCTTAATTCAGAGTGCACAATTTGTCGAAAATATCTTAAGTACAACATAATTTGTGCTTGTTAGGTCCCTAATGAATCTTATCTTGACTGTCTAAGCAGGATGAAATGAAGCAAAACCTTTTCAAAACATCATAATGACCTAAATATCCCTACACACCCGCTCTTAACCTCTTCTTCAGCTCTAATGGTGAGGAGAACCTCCTACCCCTATACTGCTGATGTGGCAAAGACCATGGCTCAGATACGGGGCAGTGGCCATAGTCAACACTAAAGGTTGTGGTGGTAAACAGAGCTGTTTGTGTTCACTGGGCCGCTGTTGGAGATGACTGATGTGGTCATTAGCCCCTGTCTGGGCATCGGGGGGAGGGGTGGCAGAGATGGGGACAGACAAAAGACCCCTGGGCCTGCACAGAAAGGTCACTGACCCATATTGTTTCTCCCTCAGGCTACACCTGTGGTTGCTTTACTGATTCAGGTTACAAAGATTTGCTTTATTAAAGCTGATGTGCATGTATACAAATGGACGGATGCTGTAGGTTGTGGATGGTGGAGTGGCACAGAGGAATATGCCTCTTGCTCCAGGCCCTGAGGAGAGAAGGGTTCGTATAACTGATGGCACTATTGTACAACACACATTTATAACAGTACACCATATCATTAAATTAAAAAAAAGAGAAGAATAAGTGTTTTCAGTCTGCAAGCTCATTGTGTGTGATGTAGTGTGGTTTATCTTCCACTAGAGAGCGCCCTCCTGTACCTCTTTCCTCAATTTAAGAGATGTGAAAAATGCATATAAAAAATGACTTTATTTTGATCAGAAACAAACATTCAATTTGAATAAAATCTTACATTTTTTATGGTACTCAGATATAAAAAATCTTGATCTTATACCACAGATGTGTCTGTAAACCTGCAGCACAAATACAGAAGTTACACATTTACAAATCTTGAAAACATTAACACACTGAATGCTGACAGACTTGTTCAAGGGCTTTCGACAAAGTAATAGTTTTAGTTAGCTTTTGGACCTATCTCCTAGTTTTCTACCTCACAGGTACACCAACAAAGAACCAAATCATTTTAAAAGAAAATAGGGAAATGCACTTTACCATGAATCTCGAAAATTCACATCTATCTCTGAATCAGTCAACATCATATTTACAGAGCTTGGCAGCTAAACCCTGTAGGCTTTATTTGATGCTGTGACAGATCTGTCTCTATTTACTAAGGAACTCAAAGCTCACATAAACTTAGTCTAGCCAGAGACACTTACATCAAAGGATTTATCGCAGCAAATAAAAGAATTTGGCAGAAAAAGGGTCTTGTGCTTGGTGCTTTACAAATGAATCCAAGTAGCCTCAAAAAGGGGGGCACATTAAAACTCCCCAAGGGGTATAAAGAACAGAGACCAGCTCACACACATAAATGAGATATGTGATATGCATAATGCACACAACAAGGCAAGAACTGCCATCACTTCATCTAGTACATAACAAGAAACTAGAACAGGTGGGGGCTGGGGTATATTGAAGAGACAAATCAGCAGTGTGATTTAGTGTATAAGCAGTATCACCAGCAAAGGCAGCACAAAAAAATAAGTGCAAATTTGTCATAAAGACTCCTTGTTGACATGGTGGCTCGCCTCCCTGGGGATTGTTATAGTCAAATAATACTGATGACAGCTGATGATATAAAAGGTTGAAGTGCTTCGTCTGAACTAGTTACTCCATTTGTGTCAGTAGGTAAACTTTTGCCTGTCCCTTTTTGCTTCTTTTAAACACCAACAAATCTGCTTTAGACATTTGTGGAAAAGGGTTACAATGCACGTTGACCAAGTTTATCTGTTCTGAAAATATGGTCTCTGTCTTTGATATCAATTTTGTGTTTATTTGTCCCCGTTGAATGACAAATTCCAAGCATTCTTTCTTTCAAAGGCAGTATTTTAGTATCCTTTCAAAACTTTATTCAGTTCTTCTATTTTAGAACCTAAGGGTTTCATCTAATATGTCTGTTTTTGTCACCTACACAAAGGAGTGGCTTTCTGATGTTTACTCCAGCATATTCAAATTACACACATACAAATAGATACACTTTGATTGGTAAGTTTGGTAATGTTTTTACCGTTTTGAGGATTTTACTAGAGCAAAAATAATGTTTTTATAATTAGATGAAGCTAAGTCCCGAAAATATTAGAACTAGTAGCATAGTACCTGCAAAAATGCTGGTTTTATATAAATGTGTTGATGGGAAATGGGAGGTGCAGTAAGATGAAGTGGTCACAGCCAGAAAAACAAAATTAATTCACAGAGGTTTGTGGATGAGAAGAATCCAGTGTTGCTTTATTTCTTTTCACTAGATGGCCTCTAAAAGACCAGTTTTACTTAAGAAATGCAAATGCGACATCACACCAAGAAAAACAATGTCACATTCTCATAAAGCGCTCTTGGCATGAACAAACAGCAACAATGACAATAAATAAAACGTTGGCGAACAAAATAAAACTTTGTGAACAAAGAATACTCAGGATTGCATATTAAACAAGACAAAATAGACAAAATGTACTTGGCACAATTTAAATAATCTTAAGTAATTTTCAGATTGAGTGAACCTACTCTATGTCCATTGCTTTGTGAATCTGATTGTCCTTCACAGTTAGCATTGAGTATGTGCATGTAGGCTACTGTACAAAATAGACACAGATGGCTGATGAAACTTAGAGTAATTCCAACAAATTGTCAGTACTCAACATCTTACTTTGTCAGTACCTTGACCTTCATAATCACACTCCCAGGTGGTCTTTTGCTGCATATGTTTGCACTAAACAAAACTGCAGGTACATGTGCAAGAAACCATTGTCACAATGCAAAGCCAATATATATGCACATAGTGGATGACAAGTATTTTATAAGTTACCAGTGATTTCTGATTGGACTTTAGTACAGGTGCTTGACATACTTTAAATTTAAATAAAGGAAATAAGGTATTAAAGACACTTTGGTATTTTGTAGGTCATAATGTGCTGAACTACGCATTCATGGGTGCAATGCACAGCGACACATTTTCATAAAGAGACCCAGTCTTGCTCTAAATTGATTCGTGTGGACATGATTATAGTGATGCCAGGACACTCATCACACACAATTATTGTGTCAAAATGGTATGCTCATATCATTAATCTAAAATCATGTTAGACCCATGATTGCAGTCTAGTGGGATCTGCCTTTTGATGATGACCAACTGAGAGGTACATAAATAAAAAGGCGTTTCTAAAATAGGAAAAGAAAAAAATGTGAAGTAACAGAACACTTTTACAAAAAGCCACTTGACCTATTTTTTAAACAGGATGACCCCTCTCTCTGAGAAAGTAAGTCTTGTCCTGTTATAGAGTAAATCCTTCTGTCTTTGTTTGTGCTCTGTCTGTCTCTGTCTGTCTCAGCAGGGCATATGCAGTGCAACACTAACATCTCCAATCTTGACTTCTCAAAGAAAAGGAAAAATAACGTAATGTATTCTACACCCATATAAAAATAAATTGCAAACATGGAAAGATACATCTCATATATACAATAAACTCCTATATAAAATAGCTTTTATGTACATATAGACAACAGACAACAATACAATAATTGAACTGTACAATGTACACCTGAACAGTTAAGACAGGCGAGAGGTACTGAAGTGTATGGCTTGATTGGAAAAATTCAAAATATTTACAGACATCAACTTTACATGCTATACATGTTTTTAACATCCCTGGAATGAAGAGGTCTCGTGAGAGCCCCATGCCTCACTTTCGTTTCCATTCCCTTAGGTAAGGCTAACCTTGAAAGAATTGGTCCGCAGAGACTATTCAGCCTCATGGTACTTTGCACAGTCAAATGCACTCTCAGCTCTCCTTTGGTGACATATGATAGGAGCTGGAAGCAGGAGTCTTAAAACCAGTTATGAAGCTGTCAATCACATGGATCCATTAAAAAGAGATTAGTTAGACGACTGAAACGCCATTTATTGAATTTGCCCAGGAAGACCCAGTTATACTACTATTTCTTCTTGAAAGGATCAACCAGTGATGGACATCACCTTTATTTCCACAAAGGTTAGATGCCAATAGACTCCAGTGTGTAACCTCAGACAGCCCTGCTTTGGTGCTGACATGTAGTCCATGGGTCCTTGAGGTATACCCAAGGAACACTTGTTGTCTTCCAAGGCTCAAGGGTCTTGTAGGTAAAGTCATGGACTTTCATCCTTCCTCCACAGGAGTCCTTCAGTAGTATCCTCATGGAGGTTCAGCACAGGATGGAAACCCCTTCAGCAGTGACCAACTGACCAGAGGTGGGGTCGTACGTCCCAGCCAGGTAGTAGAGATCTGGGGAGGTACTGTTCGGCTTCTGATTGCGAGTCAGACATTCATACTCCTCCCTGCTCACCACCTGACACTTATGAGAGATTGTCTGGACGTCATTCTCATCCTCATGACATGACTGGTACAGGGCATGCTAGGTAGAGAAAAGGCAGTGTTAATTTTGTCATTATGTGTATGAACCAACAAAAAAAGAATGAAAACTTTCATGTGGAAGTTCCATATGCGGTAAACAACCAACAATCCCTATAAAACCGTCACCGATATTAAGGCTTACCTTGCCATCTCGATGCCTCTTGCCTAGCTTGGTCTCTTCAGGATGGTAGAACCACTTGACTTTGACCACCATGCTGGAGGTCCAGGATTCCCAGAAGTTTTCAATTCGACCTACGTATGGAAGGTTAGGGCGACCAGCTGAGAGGAATACAGCGCAATCTCCTACTCTTACTGTGTCTCTGCCTCGCACAATGGCCTTATAGAAAAGCTTTCTGGCCTTGCCCTTTAGTCCTCGTCTCTGTGAAAAAAACAGACACTTTAAATCTTCTTTTGGTTTTATCCCTCCTGACCTATATGATAAAAGAAGGATACATTTTTGGTACACTGATAGTATGCAATAGAGATAATACTATTTTCACCTGTGTAGGGTTTCCTGACCACCTCCACATTTGTCGTCCCGCAAGGAATGCAGACATCTTGGGTCTTGGAATAAATGAGGTGTCATCTGGAAGCATCCTTGGTTTCTTCATTAAATCCTTAGATGGTTTAGAAGGGGAGCTGGTGCATTCTTTCCTCTTCAGGGACTTATTGTTGGAGACCTGGTCAGGGGGGGCACCTTTGACATTGGAAATAGCCACAGCTTTGGCCACAAAGGAGTGCTGGTGTGACCTTGAAGAAGTTGAAGGTTCAGATGGCTGCAGGATCCCCCGATGGGAGGACAGACAACTCTGAAGCATCAGTGTAGAACTGTCTTCATCTTCTGAGCTGTAGGAGGAATCGTTGTCAGAGGAACACAAACTGGAACTGGAGAGAGACCCTGATGAGGAGGAGCTTGAAGAACCTGAGGAAGAGGAGGAGACAGAGAGGCGAGAAAGGAAGCGGCCAGCCGTCCTTAGTCCTCCTGAGGCTGCAGCTAGTGAAGCACTCCTCCTCTCCTCCTCTTCATCATCCAGATCAGAGTAGGAGCTGTGACACTCTCTGTGGTAGCTGAAGCCCAAGTCACCATATTCACCGAGATGCAGAGAATGGGAGGGCTTTTTTTGAGGTGTTGATCCTTTCACAAGAAGCTCTACCCTAGAGGCACCACCCTTTTTGTTGTCTTTAACCAGAAGGACTGGGTGAGAGTAAGCCTCTGTCCGGAGCATACCACTCACACTGGAAGATCCACCTCGCAACAACAGGGCCTTGCTGTTCTTTGTCTTTGGGGAGGTTACTCCTTCATGATCTAACTTGACCAAAAACTCGTGTCCAGACTTCTTACCCCTTGAAATAACATGCTCATCTTGCTTGCGCCTCTGGCCATATAGTCCACTCCTGGGGCCCATAGATAAAACTGGACCTGGCCCAGAAGACTGAGAACAGAAGGAGGAGTAACCATTTGCAATACTGCTGAAGGAGTCCACCTCAAAGGAGCTGCTGCTGAAAAGGCCTTTGGATGGGGCGGATCCCAGTGGCTGGGTCTGAGGCAAGGGAAACAGGTCATCCTCCTTCCCTCTCAAGGCCTTCTTGGGTGCCCCGTTGAGCTGAAAAAGGTTGTCGGATGTCCTCTTCCTAGTGATGGCCAGCGAAGGCCAACCCAGGAATGGTGAAGGATTTTTATTTGCATTCTCAGCCTGCTGCTGCAGCTTTTGTTTTTTCCCAGAACCCTTTGGTCTCCCTAGAATGAAGAAAAGTCATCTTTTAGCAGTACTTTGCAAATTCTATAATGTGACTGTGTCTCATTTTTGTACCTGTTTCACATAGACCAGTTTATTTGGTACCTAACTGTCCAACACAGTTTCCTCACAAAAAAATCGTGTAAAGCTTTGTAAAGCTGCTGCTGCTCAAGGGGGACAGTTCATGTGAATTGTGAAATGAAACAAACAAAACATTTCATAACATATTTAGGTGGACTGAATGTCATGAATGCTATTCATGACAAGCCATGTTTTTTTTTTAAATATCACTAAATGTAAGGATAAATTAGAAGAATTTCTGTGTTAAAATGCATGAGGCGTTTGGAATATTGTCATGAATGAAATGTTGCAGCCTTAAAAGAGAATTTAATTGTTTTACGAAATGTAAGCATGATATCTTAACTATTATGTCAGTAAAAACAATTAAATGTGATACAGGAATGTATTTTTTTTTTATTTTATTTTATGTAATCCTTACCTGGTCTTCTTTTGTGAACAGTTAGAGTTTGGCTGTTGATTAAGTTATTGATAGTGTTGAGTCTGTCAGATGGTCTGTCACTAATGGGGGCTTGTTCCAGACTACAATTTCTCTTGGCTGTTGTCCCGCCGTGTACCAGCAGGGCAGGAGATGACTCCCCACCTTAAGCACAAGGGGGAACAGATTACTAGTATTTACTAAAAGATGGATAATACACTTAATTATTAAGGGGAATATTCCCAGTTACACTGGGAGGAGACACTCACAGTGAATCTGATATCCTGGAGGCAAGAGGCGGATGTTTGGGAGAGAAATCTTCCCTCTGTCTCCATCATCAAACTCCACCATAACTCCACCTTGTTTCCCTTCATCAGATGAACCGCCTGCAAATTTCAAGTGTGCAGGAAAATGGGCAATCCTATAAGTTTCTAGTATGTACATACAATCAAATATAAGTGTAGTCGAGGAGAATACACAGGAAAGCAGGAGAGAGAGGAAGCTTTTATCTCACCTCTGCGTACATAGCCGGGGTATAAGCAGCGTGAACGTTCGCTCCAGTAAGCACAAACCCTGGTTCCTTCGCTGAGCATAGTCTCTGACTCTGGACGTACATCCAGGACCTGTATACCACACAAAAACATAATTAAGATTCATTACAGGCCGCACACACACAGACATACATGTGAGCACACACGCACACAGTGTGAGGGCCTTGGAGCATTGTGCATGGGCAGCCACTGTGCCACGTTTCCAAGCGGCACTTATCTCATGCCAATGTGCCAGTCAGGGCTGAAAAGAACGGAAGCCATGATGCAGTAAATCCTGACTTGCTGAGTAAT
>MDSQ01000262.1_pt1 | contig 11822 bp, 11 predicted proteins | sample 1008251 | NCBI WGS metagenome assembly MDSQ01 (sample SAMN05526597, study PRJNA338239) | gut metagenome | isolation source: Hindgut content | host: Naso unicornis | place: Saudi Arabia: Red Sea | collected 2016-05
GGTTCCCGAGTGGTCAAAGGGGGCAGACTGTAACTCTGTTGCTTCGGCTTCGAAGGTTCAAATCCTTCTCCCACCATCATCAACCATTTATAATTATAATATCGCGGAGTGGAGCAGCATGGTAGCTCGTCGGGCTCATAACCCGAAGGTCGTAGGTTCAAATCCTGCCTCCGCAACTTGCCTCGATAGCTCAGTCGGTAGAGCAGAGGACTGAAAATCCTCGTGTCACTGGTTCGATTCCGGTTCGAGGCATGAGTAAAAAGAGAAGCGATAAGCTTCTCTTTTTTGTTTGCATTAAATTTATGTTTGCATTAAATCTTTAATTACTGCACTAGCTATAATAAGACCACATACAGATGGAACAAAAGCTACAGAAGCTGGAGTAGGACGACGAGTATCATCTGTGAAATGATTTGATTTTATAGGCTGTTCTGTGGAATAAACAACTTTTAATTTTTTTACGCCTCGTTTTTTAAGTTCATGTCGCATAACTTTTGCTAGAGGACACATACTTGTTTTATATATGTCAGTTATAACAAATTTAGTAGGATCTAGTTTGTTGGCAGCACCCATAGCACTAATAATATTTATATTTGCTAGAGTACATCTTTCGATCAAATCTATTTTAGAGCTCACCATATCTATGGCATCTACTACATAATCATAATCAGTTGACAATAATTGTAAGGCATTTGTAGCAGTATATAATTGTTTATGAATAACAATATTTAGATTAGGATTTATACTGAGTAATCTGTCTCGCATAACATTAACTTTAGGTTGTCCTACCGTTAAATGAGTAGCATGTATTTGCCTATTTATATTTGATATACATATATCGTCACTATCAATTAATACAATATTACCAACTCCAGTTCTAACTAGAGCTTCGGCGGTATAGGAGCCGACTCCTCCTATACCAAAGATAGCTACTTTTTTTGTTGAGAGTATTTGTAATGTATCTGTGCCCAGTAACATTTCAGTTCGTGTAAAAGCGTGCATAAATAATCTTCCTTATATCAGTTATTTAGATTTTAAGGTATCTATAACCTCTATTTGCGTATCCATTTGGTAAATTTATAATCTATAGGATTAGCAATATCTTGCTTAGAAGTAGTATCAATACATATGAAATCTGAAGTATAATTAGGAAATTCGGTATCACCATCTACATGTATATCTACTAGTGTAATATATAATACGTCTGTGTAAGGTAGAAACAAATTATAGATTTTACCACCCCCAATTATAAAAACATCTTCTACAGATTTAGCAAATTTAAGTGCACTTTCAAAGTCATTGAATATCTCTACATCCCGTATAGGTTTATATGAACTATTAGCAAGTATAATTTCACGTCTATGGGGTAACGGTTTTTTTATACTCTCAAAAGTTTTTCTGCCCATAATGACAGTATGCCCCCAAGTAAGTTTCTTAAAATACTGTAAATCTTCTTTTATATACCAGGGTAGAGTATTATTGAGTCCAATTTGGTTATTACTGCTAACTGCTACAATCATATTTATCATACTGCTACCTCTGCTTTAATAGTAGGATTAGGATTATACCCTATTAATTCAAAGTCTTCGTACCTAAAATCAAATATTGATTCTACTGGACGCATAATATTTATAGTAGGCAAGTCTTTTTCAGATCGAGATAACATTTCTTTAACTTGCTCAAGATGATTTGTATATATATGAGCATCACCTATTGTATGAATAAAATCACCTACCCCTAGATTACATACATGTGCTACCATATGAACAAGTAGCGAATATGAATAGGATAAGTACCCAGCGCCTTGCTATGTTACCATAGTAGGTTTCCGAGCACTCTCCCCCAGAACCGTACTTACAAGTCTCCCTGTATACGGCTCACAATCTATCAATCTAACGTATTTTATTTCTTTTAAACCCTTCGTTATAGAAGTAATATATTTTTGGGCCTTTTTTTGTGTCATATCTTATTCCTAGCTTACCATCTATGTTAAATTTCCGGAATACAGTTTTTACTGATATTTTATGTTTACAGCCCATTGTTTTAGCGAAACTATACTTCATTATATAATAAAATGAATTTAAACTACTTACATTCAGAGCTAGTCTATAGTAATTATATATACCTCTGATTTCAGCGTTATATGTTTTAAATATTTCCAAATTATCGTTATTGATTAAATACGCTCTGTGTTTTGGTTTCCATTCTTCTTTTCTGTTTTTCTGTATTATTTCAATTGCGTCGTATTCTTTAAGCTTGGATAACCATGCCTCTTGGGGCATTAGTAGTTTAACGTCACCTCTCATAGTTCTTTGTCTTATTACTTTGCCGGTTAGGTTTTTATGTTTATATTCATTCGATTTATTTATCATAATATCATAACCCAAAAACCTTACTTTATTTTCACTATGAGTTATTAATGTTTTATTGTCTGACAGTTCTAGTTTAAGGTATTTGTGCAAGAAATCTTTTAGATTTTGTTTTATTTCAATTGCATCTTCTTTACTACCTATAACCCCTATCAAGAAATTGTCTGCATATCTTGTATAGCTTACCAATAATTCTTCTCTATTTTCATTCACATATTTTATTTGCTTTTCTATATATTTATCTAGTTTATCCAGATAGATATTAGATAATATAGGACTTATTATACTTCCTTGGGGAGTTCCAAAATAACTGTTATTAAATTTCCAATTTTCAAGATAACCTGCCCTTAAAAATTTCCAGATTAAGTTGATAAACCTTTCATCTTGAATATTTTCTTTTAATATACTAATTAGTATATGATAGTCTATATTATCAAAAAAACTTTTAATATCGCCTTTAATATACCATTTAACTTCGCTATTTTTTGAGATATCCATTAAAGCTGTATGACAGCTTCTGTTAGGTCTAAAAGCATGGGAATTATTAGAAAACTGTGGTTCATATATGCTTTGCAAGATATTTTTTATTATTTCTTGTATTATTTTATCATCGATAGATGGTAATCCTAGAAGTTTTTCGTCTTCATTTTTCTTAGGAATATATATTTTTTTAGCTGGATTAGGTTTATAACTTTCATCTTTAATACTTTCTATTAGTTTATATATTCTTTCCTTATTCATACTACCTATAGTTTTGTTGTCAGAGCCTTCTGTCATATTATCTTTAGTAGAGCTAATTTTATTATATGCCATATAATAGAATTCTTCATTATACAAATTTCTATATAGTCTATTATATTTATAATCTTCTTTTAACGCATTTTGTGTTAGAATGTCTAATATAATTTTTGGATTTCTCATGTGCATCACGCACCTTCCTGAATATATTTTAGACCGATAGACTAACCCCCTTCGCCATGTACTGAGTTTTCCTCAGCTCGGACTACTATGAGGTTTCTGTTACCTTATTGTCTTTCATTTCTCTCAGTTTGTATATAGGTATTACTCTATTTACTTCAGAAATATATCTATTAATTTAGAATGTACAACTTAGGTAATCTCCGTTTAGTATATAATTAACAGTACAACATAATGTCGGATAGAACTTTCAATCTTTATTACTTGCTGTAATTGGAAATCTTGTGACCCCGACATAAAAGCAATCGCTTCATACTTTTATGCCTATATAACTCCGTTTCGTCATAGGTTATATACAAGATACATACCGTCTCAATAGTTTTTCGGTATGAGATTTAATAGCCTTCCTCGATTTATTCTTCACGCAGTTTAGCATTTATCCTCGTTTATGTTAGTTTACCTCGACGTTCAGTCGCAACTTTAGCTATTAGTTGACTTACGCCTTTATAACCATGCTACACTCCCCCATATTCCTTTCGGTCAGGGATAAGGCTATTGGTAATAAGAGTATTAATTTAGGTCTGTCTCTTAGTGTGTTACAATCCACACAATTAATTATATACCACGATAAGTTTATGGTTTCCTACAAATTTATCTTACGGACGCACAGCGATGTTAAAAGGTACGCCTAAAAATGTGTCTGCTGAACGTTGATATAACTGGCATGACAATTTATTATTAGCCACATAAAATTGAAAGAACATATGACATGGGGGCAATGCCATCTTGTCAATTTCTGCCACATTCCATGCATTAACAATTAGTCGTCTAGAATCAGGATTAGTTTTAATCTCATGTATTACCTTAGTTATCTGGTCAATTCCAAAAAAATCCCGCCATTGTTTACCGTATACGGGCCCCAAATTGCCATTTTCATCTGCCCAAGCATCCCAGATATGAACATTATTATCTACGAGATATTTTATATTCGTATCTCCGCTTAAAAACCATAAAAGTTCATGTACTACGCCTTTAAAATAGGTGCGTTTTAGAGTTACTAGTGGAAAACCTTTACTTAAATCAAATCGCATTTGATATCCAAAAGTACTTATAGTGCCTATTCCTGTTCTGTCTAATTTTTTTACTCCATTATCTAAAATGTGTTGAACTAAATCTCTATATTGCTTCAAAAGCCTCACTCCTTTTATGCCATTTTAAACTAATTTTATAGATTTTGCAAATTAAATTAACTTCACGCTTAAAATATGATATGATAGATAAAAAATATATAAGGAATAAGCTATGCGAGAGAAAGTTTTAAATTATTTAGAAGAGACAAAAGGAGATTTTATATCTGGGGAACAAATAGCCACAGATTTAAAGATAACCAGAACTGCTGTATGGAAACATATAAAATATTTAAGAGAGTTAGGTTATGATATAGAGTCTACCAAAAAGATGGGTTATAAATTAAATATAAACTCAGATATACTATCTTATGTAAAGGTTAATACTCACTTAGACAAAGCAATAGATATAAAAATATATAAGCAATTATCTTCAACAAATAAGGAGATACGACAATACACTAATAAATTTTTAGTAATAGCCACAGAAGAACAGACTGAAGGTATTGCAAATGGAGGTAGTAAATTTTATTCTCCTGACGGAAAAGGAGTATATATGAGTATTCTAATGCAGCCTAACTTAAAATTAGGAGATATTCATACATTTATGGATTTGATAAATTCTGCTATAGTGAATGGCATAGAAAAAAATACTACAGTAAGGCTGAGTATTAGTGATAAAAATGATATATTGTATGAGGATAAAAAGTTGGGTGGTATTTTATCGCAAGTTAATTATGAATATGTTACGCAAGATATATATGAGATAATAATAGGGATTGGTATGTATATATATAGCGGAAATTACTTTTCGTTATGGGATATATTAGGCAAATATTGTAATAGAAGTGAAATAATAGCTAGTATAATAAATGAAATTTATGCAGATATAAGTATTTTTTTGGACTAATTCTAACATAGGCCTCTGAAACATAAAATAAAATATATCAATAAACTAGGAGGGCTTAATATGCAGTGTTATTTTAAAAGAGTATTGGATGGTTTTATACCAAGTGATATGGAAATAGATATACTAGATAATATTACCCAAAAGGTCGATTTTATACTTAGTGATTTAGATAATGATGATATGCCAGAGATTATTGTGGCACTTATTTGCAAAAATAAGAGATACTGGGCTATATTAGATAGAAAAAATTTTATCTGGATGTTTAATTATATTAATGAGCAAACAGACGATGATGGAGTAGAATGGACTCAGTTATTAAATGAAATAGAAGTGGAGCCAGATTTCTTTGAAGCTAATAGAATGGGATTAAGTGCAAGTCAAATTTTTGGGGATAATGATATAGCTGGTCTTGCGTTAATTAATGATGAAGAATATCCTCTAAGTATTCATAAAATATTCCAAAATCTAGCATCAACTCCTGCTACATTAGAAGAACCACCTATACTGCCACAAACAGGGTATCCAGTAGCACCACTGCCAGAAATAGGATTTCCAGTAGCACCAGAAACAGGGTACCCAGTATCACCACTACCAGAAACAGGGTACCCAGTAGCACCATTGCCAGAAACAGGATTTCCAGTAGCACCAACACCTGAAGTAAGTTATCCTGTAACACCAAATATAACTCCGAATACATCAACAACTGGAATGAGCATAATCAGCAGTTTACGTGGAAATGTAATGAATAGTGGCAGAATAGAGAATGTTATATTATCTGGAGTAACTAATAGATTTGGAGCAAATTATTTTTATAGTAACATAACACTTTTTATCCAAGATGGAGATAATTTAAATGATTATCAGATTTTACTACCTATTAGCCAAGGATATAACCCTACATTGCAACTAGTAGATTTTAGTGGTACAACATATAAAGATATTGTAGTAACATTCCAACTTGATACAACAGGAACAAATATTGCAGCATTTATATATTCGTTTAATACAGGTAGATTAAGACTAGTATTTGATTCACGTGACTTTAATAGCAAATATACAGGAACTGTAGTATATACTGATTATTATAGAGTGATAGCAACAATGTCAACAGGTAATGAGTTTATACTAGATATTAGTAAAACATCACAAAGAATATTAAGTGAGATATATTACTCAAATGGCATTCTAAGAGCACCAAGAAGGGGAAGTGTGCAAAATCTTAGTAATATATTATTTGTGCAAAACGGATTTGAAGTTAAAAAGATGTTAGTTGCAGTACAACCAATAAGTGGAGCAAATTCATCAAATATAATTGCTGATGTAGCAACTACGTTTAGTTTTACTCAAAATAATTTATTAATTAATGAACAACAAGTATATCTAAGAAGCAATATGTAAAATTTTAAAAGCACTTATGCAATCAGTCATAAGTGTTTTTTTATTATGCTACCCTCTTCACTTTAACCAAAATATGCAGTATAATATAAAAATGATTTTACTATATAAGGAGATATACCAATGAGTGTTTTAGATGTAAAAGATGTAACCCATGGATTTGGTTCACGTGCAATTTTAGAAGATGTGTCATTTAGATTATTAAAAGGAGAACATGTTGCCTTGATTGGTGCAAACGGTGAGGGCAAATCTACTTTTTTAAATATAATAACTGGGACGTTGCTACCGGATAGTGGTACGGTTAAATGGTCAAATAGAGTTACAATAGGCTACCTTGACCAACATTCTTCGTTAAAAAAAGGGACAACTATCAGAGATAATTTGAGATTGGCTTTTGACAATTTATTTGGACTTGAAAAAGAGATGCTTGATATATACGATAAAATGGGAGAGGCAGAAAATATAGATAAATTAATGGAGGATGCGTCGGAGATACAAAATATTTTAGATAGTAGTGGATTTTATATACTTGATTCTAAAATAGATGAAATAGCAAATGGATTAGGCCTTATGGAAATAGGCCTTGAAAAAAACGTAGATGAACTAAGCGGGGGACAAAGGACTAAAGTATTATTAACTAAATTATTACTTCAAAATCCTACTATTTTAATCTTAGATGAGCCTACAAATTATTTAGATGAAAATCATATATCGTGGCTAAAGAAATATCTAGAGGCATATGAAAATGCATTTATATTAGTATCGCATGACATACCGTTTATTAACGAAGTGTGTAATATAATTTATCATGTAGAAAAATGTGAACTTACTAGGTATGTTGGTAATTATGATGAATTTTTACGCTTATATGAGCTAAACAAAGAAAAGCAACAAAAAGCTTATGAAAAGCAACAAAAAGAAATTGATAAATTAGAAGATTTTATTGCCAGAAATAAAGCCCGTGTCGCAACGACTGGAATGGCAAAAAGCCGTATGAAGCAACTGGACAAGATGGATGTAATAGAAAAACCACGTGAAAAGCCTAAGCCAATATTTAATTTTAAGTTTTCAAAAGCATCAAGTAAATTTTTAATTGATGTGCACGATTTAGTAATTGGATACGATGAACCTTTAACGTCTCCGTTAAATTTTAATATTGAGCGTGGCAAAAAAGTTGCAATATGCGGAGTAAATGGGCTGGGCAAGTCGACGTTATTAAAAACTTTATTAGGTATTATACCGCCTGTAGATGGCAAAGTTACTCTGGGTGAAAATATTGACTATGGATATTTTGAACAAGAAGAGGTGAATAGTAATAATACAGCATTAGAAGAGATGTGGAATGAATATCCTTCTATGACAAACCATGAGGTACGCAGTGAGCTTGCAAAATGTGGCCTAACAACAGACCATATTACAAGCCTTATGCGGGTATTATCTGGAGGAGAAAATGCTAAGGTTAGATTGTGCAAAATTTTGCATAGAGAACTAAATTTTCTTGTGCTTGATGAACCAACAAATCATTTAGACGTAGAGGCTAAAAACGAATTAATGAGAGCACTCAAAGAATTTCGGGGTACTATTTTATTGGTTTCACATGACCCTACATTTTATGAACCGTTTATAACAGATATATTTAATATTGAAGACTATACTACTAAAACAGTATAAAGGAGTTGTTGATATGATTTCGGAAAAAATGAAAGAGTTGGTTGCAGGTAGCTCAGTTATTAGAGCGATGTTTGAAGAAGGTAGGTTGATGGCAAAAAAGTATGGAGCAGAAAATGTGTATGATTTTAGCCTAGGAAATCCGAATACCCCGCCGCCTAGTACTATAACTGAAAATATATTAGATATTCTTTCGACTGAAAATTCAATACATGGGTATATGAATAATTCTGGTCACGAAAGTACACGTAGTGCTATTGCAAAGTCAATCGGTTCTGATTTGACATATAACAATATAGTTATGACAGTGGGTGCTGCAGGTGGCCTAAATGTTATATTAAAAACGATTTTAAACCCAGATGAAGAAGTAATTGTATTTGCTCCATTTTTTAGTGAATATAGGCACTATGTATCAAATTTTAATGGTAAGCTTATTATAATAAAACCAGATACAAATAGTTTTATGCCAAACTTTGCTGAGCTTAAACAGGCAATTAATAAAAATACTAAAGCTGTAATCATAAATACACCAAATAATCCTACAGGTGTTGTTTATAGTAAAGATACGCTAACTAAACTAGCAACTATATTAGAACAAAAACAAGCAGAATTTAATAGCTCTATTTATCTGATATCTGATGAGCCATACAGGGAAATTGTATATGATAATTATGAAGTGCCTAATGTATTGGATTTTTATGCCAATACTTTTATAGCATATTCTTATAGTAAATCTCTCTCATTACCTGGGGAGCGAATTGGCTATATATGCGTAAGTGCAAAAATGAATTATGCGTCAGAAATTTTGTCAGGGCTTAATGTGGCAAATAGAATATTAGGCTTTGTCAATGCTCCATCATTATTTCAAAAGCTTGTAGAAAAATATGTAGGCACGCCTGCAGAGATTATGCTGTATAAAAATAATAGAGATATTTTATATAAGCATCTAGTGGAACTAGGGTTTGACATAACCTATCCAGCGGGAGCATTTTATCTATTTCCAAAAGCATTGATAGAAGATGATGTACAATTTTGTAATAAGGCTAAAGAATTTAATATTCTATTAGTTCCAGGAAGTGCATTTTGTTGTAAGGGATATTTTAGATTAGCATATTGCGTTGGTGAGACTACGGTAAAAAATTCGCTAGATGCATTTACAAAATTAGCCAAGTATTATAACAAGCCAACTAGATAAGTTTCTAGTTGGTTTTGATATAATTATTATCTTTTAAATATCTTGATAGGTATAGTAATGGCGTATCACAAATACTAGTAATGGCGTAAATTACATATGATGATATAAATATTGAAAATACAGTATCTGCTTCATATATTCCATAAAAGGCACCATAATTAAATAAAAATGAGTTTATAAGTTGAGATAATAATGTTGAGATATTATTTCTTAAAAATAACATTCGGTTGCTATTGCCAAATTTTTTTGTAGTCAGCTCCCATATTTTATGGTAGATAAATACGTCAAACACTTGGGCAATAAGATAAACTATGATACTAACAAATATGATACGAGGTGTATTTTTAAATACTATTTGCATAGATGAATATGCAAAATCAGATGCACTGGGTGTAAACATTAAAAAAATACGAGACATTATAACAAAAGAAATACTACTAATTACCCCAATTAAAACAGCCTTATTAGCAAATTTTCTACCCTCATTTTCAGATAAAATATCTGTTACTAAAAAAGTTGAGGCAAATAAAATATTGCCTAGAGGTTGTTCTTGCCCAAAAGCTTCTATAATAAGAACAACTTCGATATTTGCACAAATAGTAGCAATACACGTCCAAATCAGTAAACCCAATACCCCTAAATATCTATAAAATATAATTACAGCACCATAATATATAATTAAGGTGATTAATAACAACAATTCATTATGCATGTAAGCTCCTTAGTGTGTTAAATATTTGATGGCTTTAAGTTGTGCTCTATTAGTATACATATAATATAGCCCAAATATACATATTTGAACTATACTAGAAATAGGAATTGCAAGGCCTATTTTGAATAACGAAACAGGCTCTACTAAACTAAACATATATGTTACCGGAATTCTTATTGCAATAGCTCCAAATAGCCCCTGCATCATTACGAATAAGGTTTTTTCGCACCCGCTATAATACCCAGACAGGCAAAAGACAATAGGTACAAGCAATATATCGAAAGAATAAGCTTTTAAATATAAAATTGCAGAAGAAATAAGAGTTGCATCATCATTGAAAAATCGTATTAATAATTGACCATGAAAAAAAGATATATAAAACATTATTATGCCAAATATAAAAGAGCTAATAAGAGCTATCATAAGGCCTTTTTTAGAACGCTCAGGCTGATTGTCAGCGTTATTTTGGGATACAAATACAGCGAGTGAGTTCATAAAAGCTATAGGAACAAGCAAAATTATACCTGTAAGTTTTTCTACTAGCCCAACTGATGCTGAAAATATAAGTCCAAACTGATTAACAATTACTGTAATACATAAAAATGAAACGCTAACTAAACCGCTTTGTAGAGCTATGGGTAGGCCTAATCTAATTATTTCCTTAATTTGTTCTAGATCATAAAGTTCCATTTTGTCTGAGGTGAACTGTAACATCTGTTTGGCTCTTATCATAATTATGCAAATAATAACACTAATAGTTTGAGCCGATACAGTAGCAATAGCAGCACCCGTAGCACCCATATCAAACCCAGCAATAAGTATTAAATCAAGTGTAATGTTACAGATGCATGCAATGCCTACTGCAATGAGTGGTGTCTTTGAATCTCCTAAACCTCTAAAAATGCTGCCCATTATATTAAATGCAAATATCATAGGTATACCTAGAGTACATACAAATATATAATTTTTCGTTTGAGTAATTGCGTCAATGGGTGTGTTTAACCAGATAATTATATTATCTATAAAAAGCAGTATACCCGCCATACATATTATGGCAAATACAGTAAAAATAACGATTGTATTACGGATGACAGGTGGAATATCTTGAGTTTGGCCAAGGCCCACTGCTCTACCTATGGATATTGTGGTTCCCATAGCCAATCCGGTACAAATTGAAGTTAACAATAACATCAGCTGGCTACCCGTGGATACTCCAGAAACATCAGCAACAATGCCAAAGTTACCCACGACCAGTAAATCAATCATACCATACGCTGTTTGTAGCAGCAAAGCAAATAATATAGGTAGGGTAAATTTGATTAAAGAGAGTCCTATATTACCCTCTGTTAAAGAATTTTTTTGCATTTTAACATCTCCTAATCATAAAAACAGGCGAGAGTTTTCTCGCCTTCAGTTTGTTGACAAATAGTTATTTATTAGAGTTATCCTTAATAATCGGGGTGGAGGGGTGAAACCCCTCCAAGGGACTTCGTCCCTTGACCCTGCTACAAAAACTATGCTTTTTATA
>MDSQ01000263.1_pt1 | contig 11807 bp, 5 predicted proteins | sample 1008251 | NCBI WGS metagenome assembly MDSQ01 (sample SAMN05526597, study PRJNA338239) | gut metagenome | isolation source: Hindgut content | host: Naso unicornis | place: Saudi Arabia: Red Sea | collected 2016-05
GCAAGTTAAACACATCCATTCCAAATGTTGTTACTGTTGTAACTCACATATTATATGCGAGTTAAAACAGCTACAAGATTACCTACTAATCTGTGGTATGTATAGCTGCCACCTTCCTGTTGTCATGTGTTCCCCTTCAACCGAATACTATTTTAAAGGGCATAGTGACACTGCTATCATTTTTCCCACACCAAGCTGCTTTTATCCATTGTACTTAAGACAGATGACTACGTACAGTATGTATCCACTTATCTGTTTTCCATCTGATGGGTCCAAAAAAAAAGGAAAGAGGAAATATCAGCCTTGACCTTTCTTGTTCCAGTGCCTTTGATAAATGTGCAACCTTTTGAAATAACCAAGGATAGTTGAGAAACACACAAGACTGGTCAAAAGAAACTCATTCTTTATTTACTGCATACTGCATACTGTACATTGTACATTATTCATAGCGTTCAGTTTTTGCAGGCATTTTCCAGATATATGAGTTGCTTTTGTATTGCATGGGCCATGGCTGTGTTTTGATTTCTAACACGACCTCGTTGATCACACAACAGACCCTTTGACCGCCAGAGACAGTGTCGTGCTGCACTGCATAGAATATGAATGTTGACGTCATCTATTCAACTGTGTGTTTTTGTTTGAAAAAGAATTATCTGTTGCTAAGCTCTCTCGTAGAATGATGATAAATCAGACGGTGAAAAATCTTGGGGCTTCTGCACTGAAAATTATTCTGTAGTTCACCTAATATTAGATTTATTTAATAATTAAACAGTAAACCTTATTCACCTTTTAAAAGGTGGCGAGCGTGCATATTAGTGCTGGAACATGAAGCTAGCTAGCTTTTTTAGTCGCAGTCCTCATTCATTGAGATTTTCCAACTTGGATTCAAAACTCAAAGCTTATTTGAAGTTCAACAAATTACTTAAAAAAACATACTGCTTAAATCAGTGTCATTGTCTTTGTTTTTTTGTTTTGTTTTGTTTTGACCATATATATATATATATATATATATATATTAATATATAAAATTCTTACATTCCACAGTAGGATTTTCTATCTGTATGGTCTCAAACAGCCACTTCTATCCAAATGTCCAACTGCAAATTCACTGCATTCAGAAAAAAAAGCCTTATGTGAGTGCCCACTACCCCACCCATTTAGACATTTCAATAATAAATTATCCCTCCATCCTGAACCTCTTCCATGGGTCAAGGGCTGATGTATGGGAGCCCAGAGGGGACATATAGGATACATTAGTTGGGCTTGAGTCTGCACTAATGGGAAGTGAGTGATGGTGAAGAATGTTGACATCCTTTGACATCACAGAGAGAGAGGAAAACGAGGCATTGGCATTTTAGCCATTGTCAGCTGCAGGGAGTCAATTCATACCAGAGCAAGAGTGTCTCTAGAGCTAGAACAAAGATGAGAACACTTACCGTGAGAAAATTTCTTGCTAAACTGGGCAGACAGTGAAATGTTTTTGTAATCAATCATCAGTCCTCCTCGGTATTGAATTCCTGTTACACTGTGCCTGCTTTGCATAGTAAAGGCCAATTAATCCAACGTGGCTGCTTCCCCTCTGAGTGTTTATTCAATTAATGGGATTGTGGCTAAAGCTAGGTGGCTGCAAGTGACCATACTTTTTCTAGGCAATAAAAACAATGACAGAACAACATATGTTAATACTAATGTCATAACCAGAAGGACTAAAGAAATCTTAGAATCACTTTGAAGTTTAGCTTAAAAAAGGCCATTTAGCTTGTCCTTTCGCAGACGCAGCAATACAACAGAGAGTGTATTAAGTCAGAGTTTATCCATTAAGCGATGGCTTGGTAGATTAAATTGAAGGATTTAATTTTAATTCGGAAAATTGCGCTGAGTAGCTGTGAAGTTGCTCCATGATTCACTCCTCTCTTTCCACACTCCTTTTTGTCAAAAACAAATTAGCTGCCAGCTCACTTTGGATAAGTGTGCAATATCAGACAAGGACCCTTTTCACCATGCTTCATATTGTTGTGATGCAATGCACGTATTATGAAGCATTAATGAATTGTAGCCAAAATATAACATAACAAAAACATAAATCAGTGTTTTGCAATTAAAAAATAAAGTTAAAACTGGACCACATCCTGATCATGCGGGCTTAGCACAGCTACTAAACACGGCCCTCTGTAAACTCCATCCCACAGAGGCCACTGCCCTCAGAACTGCAAAGCAGCTCAAAGTGTTTCACAAATCCAGAGACAAAAGGCAAGCAAGAGTGAGCAATTTAGTGCTAGCTGCTTTGTGAAGGGCCTCACAGCCCACACAGCGCCATTCAGGGGACTAAAACACAGGCCAGGATTACGCTTATCAAGCATCAACTGTTTGGTCACACAGACAAAGGCTTAGTGCTGTGGGACAACTTTAATGGGCTGTGGCTGGGTGCAAAGAGCGCCTCTTATAACACAGAATGAGGCTGAGTCGAGGGCGAAAAAAGGGAGAGGGCCTCAGCAGTACAATCACTACTTTTGATAATGATGACAGCAAATGAAGGGATGGGTGGTTAGGGTTTGTGGAGTGGTATTATCTCTTTGGACCATAATGAAAAGGAAACTGCCCATGAAACACAGAGCGAGAGACTCAACAATGGAAATCCCTCACTGTCCAGAGGTCCATGTGAGTTTCAGATGCTAATAATAGCTTGATAGATGAAAAGTCTGCTGAAGGCTTTGGTATAAAGTAGACCACTGAGAGAATGTTGTAATGCTATTCTAATCAGTCAACAACAATAACACACAGTCATGAAGGCAGGAGGAGCCGTTACAGTTGGTTTGGCATCGGTCCATAAAATAAGGTGTAATCTTCCATGACCTTGGAAAACAGGTGCGACCACACTGCTTTGCTGTCACATGCTGAATGCTCAAATCTGTTCATGTACCAAGCTAACACAATGCAAATTACATTGTCTTTTGCGCTTTAGCTCTTGATCCGGTGCTTTTCCCTGTTTAACAATTTAGATTTTTTAAAGCACAAGTTCGGTTTTTAGCACATTAAGCCCTTTCATTAGATTATTTACAATCATAAACAAGTGGTAATAGCAGCATAATAAAGAAAGGTGCAGTTTTAAGAACTTGAGCTGATTGCTGACATCACCACTAGCTGACACAATGGATTGGCATGGGCACTGAGACAATCATTCGAAAAACAGCAATAAATGTTCATTTTCAAAGACGAGAAACTCATCAAGTGGGTAATGGTGTCCGCTGATGTTCTGCTGACTTTCTAAAACAACCAAACTTCTGGTTTCTGCCAACAAAGGAATATCTAAACCTCCAGGCAATGTCTATACAACTCGGTGGACTTAAAAATAATAGTAAAACTCGATGCAAAGCATTCTATGCAACGATATTTGTATCAGAACATCAGCGGACACCACTGACCGGTCTGTGAGTTTCTCATCTTTGAAAATGAGCTTTTATTGTGTTTTTTGATGGATTCAGAGAGTGCCTTTTTCCCTCCAGTGTTTTCAGGCAGCAGTGACTTCAGCGACAAGCAGCTCTCAAGACTACAGCATTCCTCATAATGTCTCTATTTACCATTATATATGATTGTTATTAACCCTATGAGAGCGCTTAATATGCAAAAAAATGAACTTCTCCTTTAATACATCCATGACTTTTGAATAAAGTCAGCATATATTTCCTCATGATCCACCAGCTGTCTGTTTTTTGTTTGTGCTCTTGGTCTCTAATTGGAAAACTATTCCAGCCAATCAACAACAGAGTAAGCAGTTGCAGTCTGACCTCTGCTTCTTCTGGCTATTTCTCTTCTTTCAAATTCTTGCAACAACATGATCACATTGAAACGTAAATAACATCAGAGATAATGAGTCGCTAACTCACTGTAAAAATATTTTATGTGCTAAGGCCACCCTCACATTCCCTCCCTTGAAAATTACACATCCTGTGTAAAGTTACTTATTCAGGCTGACTTTGCCTCGGGCAGCAGATGCTCTGGATTTCACCAAATTACTTTTTTGGTCAGCTAGCCCACTTGTTAGTGTTATTGCCTTTACGATGTGCATCCATGAATTTGGGGGGCGTAGATTCTAAAAGGAGGGGTGCATTTGTTAGGTTAATGAGTTCAAAAATTATCAGTGTTTATCCAGAGTGTTTCAGGTGGAAAGTTTGCTGATTTTCGGACTTACTCTTCTCTCTGCTCCACCCACCGGGTTTTATTTTATTTCTCTCAGCATAGATCACATATTACTTCATGCTAAATCTATAGGAAATGAATGATTTCCTGTCACAAGTCTGTCCGCTCTTTGATTTAAATACTGGCTTGTGACTCCAGCAATACAGCATGAGTTTGACTGAAACACTTTGATTCATCTACAGCAGCTTAGAAAAGGAACACGACGTAAACATCTCTACCAAACTGCACGTCAGTCACAGAATACATACTGCAATTATACATGAAAGTACATTCATGCATAATGCTGCACAGTCACCCTCACAGAGATGCACACATATACAATTATACTCAACTGAGTGTGCAAATGTTCCGACACGCACTCAGTGCATTCGTGTTAACCTGAAACGCTCTTCTCTCCTAATTGCAAACATGAACTTGGACCAAAGGTTCATTCACAAATAGAGCTTTTGTGTGTCCGCCAGCTCTGTGTTCTCACAGGGAAGCTGTGTTTCTTGAGAATTAGTTTGTTTAATTTGGCATCGATTTGTGGTGCATTGAATGTAGCCTACTTTCTCCAATTAAAGGAAAACCCCTTTTGCAGTCACGTGTTGGAACTTGACTGTCAGTCCGCTTTGAAATGTACACAGAGAAACCTCCCTTTAAATCTTACAAGCAGAGGTCTTACCTGAGGGTGAAAGGTTAAGGCCTGAAGGTATGTCAAAGTTTAGAGCAAACAGACTTTATCCTGATATTGGCTGGATGTCTGGATTCAGATTTCTGCCACTCCCATCCTGCCCGAGGGAAGGAGTATATCACTCATTTTCTCCATATTTACGGTCAAAAAGGTTCAGGAAACATCTATCATAAGGTGATACTGTGGAGGCTCATCAGCCTTAAATCACTCCGATGCAGCTGTGTATATGAGAAGCAAATCAAAATGGGATATCGCATTTATTTTAACAAGATTAAACTTTACGGTCTGTACTCTAGTTGACTTATTTATTTCACAAGAACACATGAAATGTCAAATTCCAGATGCGGGTAGAGTTGCTTTTAGCTCTTTTGCAGGGGAATATAAAATTTCCCGACTGTTCAAAACATCACCTCTGAGCACCAACCTTACGTCGCCTGTGGAAATCATTATTGAGCTTTTGTGACACTTAGTTATGCTGTGCAAATAGGAGCATGTGTATTGATGAATAAGTGCTTTGCCATTTATGCACTACACACTGTTTGTGGATAAAGGAGCTTCTGTCAAAGCATGTGGGGTTAGTGACATGAGGACAGTTACTGCCTGTGCGTAACCTGCCTGCCTGCCTGTGCGTGCTTGTCATGGGTAAGTCTGTTAACTGATTCATGGGAGGGAGGGTGACGGGTCAGTAAGAAAAGGCTGCGTCCCCCGAGGCCGTGGGTTGTAACTCTGCCTCTGCAGGCCCAGTCTCCTCTCTGGACTTTCACCTATGTGACGGTGGGCCTGAGCTTCTCTCACTGCTGCTGGCTTCCTTATAGTAGAGGCTAGGTGAGTAACCATGAAGCTAAACAGGTAGTTCTTACATAAATAAAGGCTTCCTCTGTCATATGTTCCTCAATCAGCATTTATCAGTGGGGGGCCTGTTGAGTAAGTAAAACTACTGCACAACTGAAAAATGGTTGAGCTGCAAAAAATGTATTTATATTAGATAAAAACAACATTCATACTTCAGTGTATACAGCTACACGCTGCTGTCACTCTTATGTGTGAGAGTGCATGAGCTGCTAGCATCTGCCTGTGGGCTCACACACAGGTATGTTTATGTTCAGAATGACGATGAGAAAAGGCGAGCAAATAAGATGATTCACATCCACCGTAAAATGGACCATTGTTCAGTCGGCTTTTAAATACTGCCAATAGACAACTTAAAGTTTTCTGTCTCAGCTGAATGGTGATATTTGAACGGTGAGCATGTTTTTTTCTGTTTGTTGATTTTTTTTGCTGCTTGGGTTCTCTTTCGTATTTCGATGCACAATTTAAACTTCAGATTCATGATTTCCTTGTAGTGTGTGGCAGAAAACCACTGAAGTCCACACTGCCATATTTCATCCTTCACTCCTTGTTAAACTGTATCGGGGGGGTCTGTCCGCCACTCAAGATTCAGTGTTTTTTCACCCACTTGCCACCTTAAAGGGCTCGTTCAGTATTTTTGAACTATGTTATGAAAAATAACCTCTATAATTTGCATTGAATCCCATGCATTTAGAGATGTTGTTTCTAGTGGAGTAACATGTCTGCTCTGCCAAGAGCAGCTAGCGAACCCCACCCCGCGATCGGGTCGTCTATCGGTGATCTCTATAAAGCATGACTGGACGATCTGAACAGAGAACCAATTGCCCAACCCTAATGACTATACATAAGTACCTCATACAACCCCACTTCAAAAATGCTGAACTATCCCTTTAAAATAACATTTGCAGTGATAAATTACAAAAAGTTAAGGACGTCTTGTGGTTCAGTTACAAGAAAAAAAATGAATCTAGTGTCCCTTACTTCTAAAAATCTAAATATTTGTGGCCAGTATGAGTCATCTTTTCAGGTGGTGATCTTACCAGTGTGTGTTATAATATAAACTGTCTCTTTATAGAAATATTTACCCATTAAAATGCAAAAGCATCAGACACAACAATGATAATTAAGTTTGAGGCAACTAAGGCCTGTCTTAAATGAATCCTCATCCAGCTCCGTCGCAAAGTTTCTTTCACATTTAATAAATCTCTGCTGATTTAGAGAAGCAACCAAATACTTTGGCTCTGGCAGAAAAAGGACAAGCAAATATTGATACGCTGAAAAAGGAATGCAGGAGGAATAAAACCCCAATGAAGGATTTTGTCCATTAAGGATAAGCTTATCATGGCTATAAGTAGGAGTCAGGAAATTTTTTTAGCTTGCATTTTCACTAATATCCTGTTCTAATCAGCCGTGTTTCAACGTTTATCACACACTTGACCTGTTTTTGTGCAGCCACACCAGTAATGTTCCTTTGACATGCAGAAATAAGGGAAATTATGTCAAAAAGAGGAAAAAATAACTCTTAAACAAAGATTCCATCATGTTTGTGGAATGCTGTGGTTTGCAATATGGAAACACACACGAGTCCAGAATCCAGCGGTTAGAAAAAAAATAAATAAGAGAAAAAAACTCGTCTGAGAAAGAGGAAAAACTTGGGAGGGGGTAAGGGGAGCCTCTGGAATTACACACCAAAACCCCCTTAGACTCACACTCACACACTGACATTCAGACACACACATACACACACACACACACACACACACACACACACGCTCCCTCCATCTCCCCCACTGCGCAGCTAACCACATTGGGTTAAGGGTGGGGTTGGGGGTGGTGGAGGTAGGGAGGCACAAGTACAACAAGCGCTCTTCAGTCCTGCGCTCACTGTTGCATTTGAAGTGCTCAAACGTTGGTTTCTCCAGCATCTCTCTGACAAAACCTTACCCGTGTGGATTAATTTCACCCTGCAAATCATAAATTGGGAAAATTTAGTTTGTAAACTACTGACAGACTGCTACTGTTCACACGTCAGCATCCAGAGCTTCTGTATTAACAGTGCGGTGGTGAAGTTATGAAAGCACGCTGGGCTCTCCTCACAGCACTGACATGTCTCTCCTCCTAGTCTGCCTTCGAATGGACGCAGCGCAGAGATCTTAAAGGCAAATTGTTTGCATAATGGATGTTTCCAAAAATACAGAGGAGTAGGCAGGCACGCTGGCCGAGGGTTTGGCGGCGCGCCCTGCTATGGGCCTGAGCCAGCCGCTCTCGCTGCTCATTCTCTCCGCTGGACCAGTCACGCTGGGAGAGGTGTGAGGAGAGCAGGCAGACAGCTTCTATTCTGCCACCTGATTCTCCCCCCTGCATCCCACTGATTACACAGCCTGCTGGGCTGCATACAAGACTGAATATTCCCCCTTCCGACACTCATCCCTTTGGATGATTTTCCCACTCTTTAATGGCTTCCCCTGCTACTCCTGTCAAGATTATTCTCCCTCCTCTTCTCTTCTCTCCATCACCTCTGATCTCATCACCCATCATCTTCATCTATCTTCTCTCTCTCAGTGGTTTGTGAGACAAATGTTTGGTGATATTTCAGTGAGCAAACATCTGGAAAAGCTAAAGAAGTTTGACAATTCTTGCTAATGCCAGTTATTGATTTCCATTATTATAAAGGGAGTCATTGTTTATAGAGGTGGATTGCTCAGCCTGCTGCTGTCCTTCTCTTGGCTCTGATAATGCTCTGTGTCTCAGAAGAGTCATCGTCTTTAACTGCTCTGTAAGGATTGCCTATCATGGCAGCTATGGTCTGCTTTTACCATTTCTTGTAGCCACCTTTGGGTGCTCTCCTATTACAAAACACACATCTATAGACATGTTGAATGCATCAGAAGAAAGAGACGCTGAGCCTCTAGCCTTTAAACTTTAAATGACTTTGAGAGATACGGAGCATATTTGGGGCTTTGGCCTCTTGGAAAACAGAAATTGCAAAAGCAATTAGGAGCCTAAAGCGCTGATGTGATGAGTCGACAGAGATTTTCACAGTGTTACCAGCATATTTTCACTCAAGCCAACACCACATACATCCTGAACCAAAATGACAGGAAAAAGACTTTCAGGAAATTGAGTTTTTCATTCAAGCACCTTTTACCCACTTCCTCAACTCTGAGAGAAATATATGCCCTTGTGTAAGTAATTAAAAAAAGAAAAAACCCTCTAGTTTCTCCAGTTTTGCTCTAGTTATGTACGCACGCACACACACACACTCACTCACACATAGGCACACTTGCACTCAGGGTACCACAAACACACCAGTTCTTCAACACTCAGCAGTCTCAGGCATCAGGGTGGTGTTGTGGTGAAGCCATATGGGGAGCCGCCGCTTGAGAAACTTTGTGATTTGACAGGAGTCCTACAGAACTCACTCACACATACACAAAAAAACACACACACGCAGATATATACACACTCGCACAGCCTTAATTGACTTGTAAATCTCCACTGAAACACACTTTTATGGCACAAATTTTAGACCAGTCACACAGGATTTGATATTAACTTGTGCCCAGCTTGCAATTCTGTCACCCCACACTGTCTTTATACACAGTCCAAGAGCAATTTATATTTTCAACTGCCACCAAATTGGCAGAGTGACATGCATGCAGTCTGTGTGTGAATAACTCTGGCTTGTGCAGAGGAGATTGGTGCAAGGGCAGAATTGTCGAGCTGTTCAGGGCTGCAGGGGAAGCGGACGAGGCATTTGTTAGAATATAAATGAGCCCTTACTCATTGTAAACTGACATCTCGGGCTTTGGTGCTACATCTGTAAGGCCCCTGTGATCCTCATACTGCTCTTTTTGTTGCCGAAGGCCTTCATCCTCAGCCCCAAACTTCAACGGTCGGTCTGGACAAATACAATTCGGGCTATGATGTATGATTGAGACTGTTGACTCTGTGGAGCTGGATCAAGCACTTCCTAGTGGAGATGCTGGCAGGGCCATTCACACCAGTTTCCCCAACCGGTGGCAGAGAGAGCTGCAGACACTCTGGCTTTCAGATTCTATGGAGCTGTAGAGGGGATGTGATTTTTCACAACCAGCCTAAACTCAGCCAGGTCTCAGCCTCAAGCCTCCCTCCCAACCTGCTAAATACCTCTGGGAGGTTTACAGAGGATGAGACAAGGAAACACATGGCAGCGAGTGATCCCTCTGGGTAAAAGTGGAGGGTCATGTCTCACTAATCCATTTGTCAGGAGGTATCTGACTGGACACATTCAATAGTGGTCTGTGGACATAAACATAGCCCTCAAGATAAAATGCTACAGGCGGAGCCATCTTATCTGATTCCTGCATCCTCAACTACTGTCCCCTCTCTGCCTGCAAGAGTGCTCTATACACTTGTCTTATATACACTGAATAAATTTGCCCTTTGGGACCAAATGTATTATGCTGGGACCCCTAAAGCCTCCTCAGTCCACTCTTTTGGGGCTGTGAACACGAAAACACAAAGTAAACACGAATATATACCCAAAAGTGGCTCTTTCAGCTGCTTCACAGAGCAAACAAACAGCTGTTTCTTGGTTATATATTTTTGTATATAGTTTTGTGTTTTAGTGTCAGTACATGAGAGGACACCACTATTTACACACACATTTGGCAACTTTCACGTCTTTTAAAACAAGCTTTTGTTTGTTTGTTTGTTTTTGACGGGTTATCCGGGTGCACTTGCTCCAAATGCTGAAACTGATCCATGTTTTGCTCAGCAAACTCGTTATTAATGATTGACAGCAGTTAGCAAGCTAAGCTATCTAAACACTGTATTTCCTGAGATCGGTCTAGCTTGAAATAAGGCTGTAGCTGTAGAAAATGTTCAGTTGCATAAAGCAGTAACTTAACACTGTACTCTACGGCTTTTTTTTTTTCTCCCATGTAGAAAGCCTGTGTACCGCGGATTGTGCCCAGTAGTTTTCAAAAGTAACGTTAAACGTTGTTTCCATCCTAGCCTCCTGTCTTCTGTTGGAGCAAGGCATCATAGTTGATCTATGCACTCTGATGTCTATCAACCAATGGGCAAAAAGTCGACACCCGTGTGACACATGAGCCAGCACCTCTCATTTGCGTAATGAGGTGGGAATGCATACAAAAATGTACATGTAGAAGGAAATGCAGAAATAAATATGTTTGGGGAAATAAATGAGGGTTCTAAGGAAAAGGGAAAATAATTATTAAATACATAAATAATTACACAAATAAATAAAGAAATTTAAAAATAAATTAATATGTAAAATGAAAAACAAAAGGGGAAATGACATAAATAGGTGAATTAAATGCAAAGTGGAAAGTAAATCAGCAAATAGATTTAAAAATGAGTGAGTAAACACAAGATTTTATACAATAAATTTTATGGGGACAAACAGTGTTGTATAGAAAGGACAACAAGCTCGTCTGTTGCTACCTCTTTGCTTTGGCTCTTAAATCTATGCTGGTTTATGCATTTGCCCCCAGCAGCTACTTTGGACCCCACTATTAGAGCCACTTGTGTGTTCTACATGTAAACCACCGCATGTGAAGTCTTGCAACTGTTTGTGCATCAATTATACAGGCTGAGGAGGAGCAGGAGTGTGCGTCCAGGGTGCCAGACTGGCAATAGAAGAAACAACACCGGTGAGCCAGGGAGCACCCAGCCATTAAATAGCTGTGACGGCTCACTGAGCTGCTGCCAAAACAAACCACACAGAAAATGACCAGAATGCATCTGGAGGCGAAGAGGGGCAATGAAGAGATAGAGTGAGGACAGGGTTTTAGGTGACTGGGGCAACGGGGGCTTCTAGCAGAGGAAAAATGACACTCAGTTGTGGCCTGAGGCCAAGAAACACAGACGAGGATGGAGAGTTGAACAGGCTAAAGACAACATGATGGGGGCAACAGGACGTGGCATGTGCTACGTCAAGTTTAATGTTACAAGCTAGCATGGTTAAAAAATAAATAAATAAAAAGCTAAACATCATTGGCCTCAAGCAGAGGCAGGAAAAGGCACACAACGGATGAACACATTGCGGCGCCTGCAGTAGACATTAGTGGGTCTACTGCTT
>MDSQ01000264.1_pt1 | contig 11789 bp, 7 predicted proteins | sample 1008251 | NCBI WGS metagenome assembly MDSQ01 (sample SAMN05526597, study PRJNA338239) | gut metagenome | isolation source: Hindgut content | host: Naso unicornis | place: Saudi Arabia: Red Sea | collected 2016-05
TTTTTTTTTGACTGATTGAAAAGAGAAGACTTGGGCCGAATTTGCATTTTGCTACATTTGTCAAAGACGCACAATTTACAGAGCTGCTGGGCCCTGAATGATCGAGTACAGTGCACACAACAGGTGGTAGCTGCTAAGCTAGTTGATAGCAAATGGTAACTTCATTATTTGCCCTCATACCCATAAATCTTTATCTATATTCTTGTAATAACTGATGCAACTGCCACATTCATATCTGATCATGGACCCTGTGACAAATCTTATCAAATAGGTTTTCAATTTATGGGGTCTCTGAGGTGAGAAAGTTTGAGAACCACTGCATATGAAAACATCACTGATCGTGATAATCTATTTTTTTTTTCTCTCTGGGGGATCTATAGCATTAAGGCTCAGTCACTGTGATATGAGTCTTTTATTATTTGCTAAATGATTAATCAATAGTCCTGCTTTAAGCCTGTCACTTGACCTTGTGGTCCTTTCGTGAAGAACTCTGTGTCAAAATGTAACTTTAAGGCCTTCATTATTTACTTAGATTTAATGCTTGCATATTTGCAAATGAATAATATTTATTCAATTTGGAGCCAGGTAGTATTCCACCACAGAAAACCTGTAGGTTAGACATTATGGGCTGGAGGGGATCCAGCCTCTCATTTTTTTGCCTGGAGGATTAAATCTGACTCAGTTTACAGAGAAATTTTGTGGTTGAAGAGGCTAATAGGTCATTTATGCGGGCGAAAATAGATGCCGTTTTTGAAGAGAAGTTAATTTCTTTTCAGGAAATTGTGAGGACTGTGTGCTGCTGTGTGTTACTGTACTTGTAAACTCGCATTCGTCTGTGTATTGTTGCAGTGTGATGTGCTCATAAGACATTAACAACGTAAATGGAAGGAGAATCTCTGCATACCGGGCAGAGAGTGCAAGAAAGCCTGGAGTCTGCAGACAGTGTCCATGAGGCAGAGTTGACCAGGTTAGACTGTTACACATTGACAAAAAGGTCTACAGTCTACCAGTTTTTCATCTTGTGAGACTGTAAATGTATGTGGCTGTTCATGTATCTACCATATGGTTGCACAGCACTGCACACACGTCAAAGGCTTTTATTTTCTGCTGGTTCGTTTGACAGTCACATTTATTTTAGAAAAAGTAACTGCAATGCAGCATCTGTCTGAAGGAGCTTTCTATCTTTGCCTCATTAGCATCCAAGACAAATGCTGAAGGACAGGACTTAAGAACCCAACTGAAGTTACTGAACAAACCTCAAGTTCTTTTGAGCTGAACCACCTCTGAGTCTGCTTCAATCTACGGAGAACGTGTTGTCAGCTTGGCCCACATCATAATCCAGGAGATGAAGCTGGATATTAACAGTATTATTAAGTAAGTATTAACTATCAGTGAAATGTCCTGTCTGTGTCCATGAGGTTGCAGGGAGTGGCAGAGAGGAGGAGCTGTTGGACCACATTGGCCTGAGGTGCTGGTTGTGCCTGTGCAGGTGTATCACAGACAGATGCTTCCTTCCATTAGTTTCTTATAAAAAAAACCCACGTTGTTCAATACTTCAGTTTATTAAATGCATTTGACTGGGAATCAGGTTTCCACAAAGGACTACCACAAACCATACTGAACGCACTTTGGAGTAAAGCCGCTGTTGCACAGGTAGAGAGCTCTGCCTGCTGACATCTAGGTGAACTGCATGACGCACGCAGAGAGTGATGCTCTTCCGTGGACGGTTCCATCATTTTACGCACGTGAAATGAAACCGAGGCAGGAATGAAATCTAGAGAAAAATATGAAATCAGTGTTTCAGGCACTTGTATACAACAAAAACTCATGCGGCATTTTCACTTCACTGCACAGATGTTAAAGTCCCGTGTAACGTCGTGCGTAAAGTGGTTCGCTCCACCTGCAGCCTGCAGTCTATAAGCTGCTGCAAAGCTCCTTAAGTCCGTGAGTTTTACCTCTGACTCAGAGCAAAAATGAACCACGGAGACCGTTACACCTCTTCATCCTACCGGAAGATTTTCGGGGATTCTCCGAGGTTTTCCTTCTCGTCCTCTCGCACGAGCAGCGCCTCTGCGCGCGGCTCCCCGGGGTTCAGGTCCATGGCTGCGCCTCGCAACAGCATGTCGTCCATGAGCGCGTACAGGCGGATCGGACGGTCCTCCACCCCTTTTTCTCTGGTGCCAAGCGACTCCCTTGACTTGACCCAGACCTCCGTGGTCAATAGTGAATTCAAAGTCATCAGAACTAACGAGAAGGAGCAGCTGCAGGTCGGTATGACTGTTCGTAAAAAAAGTTGGGTCACTACAAAAATCTTAAGTTCAAATATTTTTGGATGGTTGCTCTATGATGGTCTGTTTTCCGTTTTTAAAAATTCCGCATTTGATTTCCTATAGTTTCAGATGTAATGAAGTAGCATTACAGTTTGTCCAGTTTAAGCATAAAACCTACAATAAGCTTATGTTTAGCAGCTCCAGCAGACATTTATATCCCAGAACCTTCCTGTTGGTAACACTTCACACACTTAATCAAGGCCACATGTTATAAAGATTAGTTTTCAGTTTTGGTGTCCTAAAACTTAAGTATCAATTGCCAGGCAGTCAACTGCCTTTAGCTGACAAAGAATAAATAAGTTTAAATTAGTTGAGACAGTTTTAGGCTCCTCTAGTGTCAATATGACCTCATCCTGAATTCTATCAAGCTTTTCACCAATATAATTGCACTTCAGTAAATTCATCTTTACCATAATGAAAGAATCAGTCATTCTGCAGCAGAAGGGAATGTTTCCTTTTGACACTTCAAAGCTCCCCTCCAGACATGATTTATTACACAAATATTCTGCTTCGAATCATTTTTCAGAAATTGTTTTGCCACAAAAGAAAATTAAAGTCAATTAACTTCTTAAAAAAATCTGAATCTAAGCTATTCACAAGATGTCTTCTTCTTTTTCACTGTCCGTTCCCAGAGTTATTTGACCTGGAGGCTTCAGGGTGAGCAGACAGCAGATGAATTCAAGAACAGAAATATAGAGTCAAACTTTGCGCTTGCATCATTCTGCACAGTGAAGCCCAGACATCAAACTGACTTCAAGACTGACACTGTGTGTCAGTGAGCTGCTGAATGCCCGACAAATGGCAGAGAGAGCTACAACTGAAAATATGTATTTTCAACAGCCAGCATGTCACAGAGGGAAAGCACAGCTCAAAAATAATTAAGTTAATAATGGCTGACTTCCATTCAGCTGCTTCATAGATCTTATGTTGTTGAATCTAGCTTTGTGAGAGCTATCTGGCAGCTGCTTAGGACAACATGATTGATTACTTCCTCCTGGAGGAGAAGACAATCCAAAGCTTGCACAATGTCAGCGAGGCACGAAGAGAAATCATGAGGCACTCGCGAGAGGGCTGGGCAGCTTCTCTTCAGTTCAACTCCAAGTCAGAGTTTATTTCAGGCCACATCAAAGCTGCATTAATCAACATTTTTAAATGGAATATGGATCAAATCAAGTGTCATTTGTAGTGATGACCATACAGAGACTCATTGCCCAGTAGGCCTTTTGTTTTACCTCAGCTGTCATCGGCCATGTTCCCACCAGCATGAAACTGTTTTCAGTATAAAAGCTAAGATGATTTCTCTGCAGGCTGAACTATCTGCCCAGCTCCAAAGGACAGACAAACTTAGAAAGAAGCTAGTGAAAACAGTGAAGCACTTAGCAACTTAAGAGCGAGATATTTTTGTGATAGCAGATAAAGAATTATTACTGGAGATTTTATTTTGTTGGGTGCCAGAACACACTGAATGTACAAACAGGCAACTGCTTGCTAACATGTCAACAACAGCATATTAAGGTGGTTAGAGGTTGTTCTGATGCCCCCAAGTGTTGAAAAACTTTAATGCAACTTATGTAGTGCGGCTTGAGAAAGAGACAAACAGGCCTATAAGCTACACAAATAAGTGGGTTTTTAAGTTGGATAAAATTGTATTAGGGAAAGAAGCTTTTATAGCATGTTGAAGGGTAAGTGAATCAACAGCTCGGCTTTGCTGCATGTCTGGTGTTACAACTTTATTGGAGGATTTTGAGTGACCATAAACAAGCATATATCTTGTTGCCCAGGGACTGAATGACCGCTTCGCCATGTTCATTGATAAAGTCCGGAACCTGGAGCAGCAGAACAAAGTTTTGGAGATGGAGCTGGTGACACTGAGACAGAAGCAGAACGAGCCGTCCCGCGTTACCCATCTCTACCAGCAGGAGATGAGGGACCTGCGCTCACAGGTGGAGGAGCTGAGCAGGGACAAGAATCGCATCCTGATCGAGAAGAACAACATGGAGGATGAGCTGCAGGTAAAATTGTTTGTTAGTTTATTCCTTCTATTCTCTTTATATTTGCGGTATCCTGTTAGTCAGCCTATTTCATGCTGAAATCCATTTCACCTCAGACATCACCAGTTTTCTCATCATTATTTCATCTTCACCATCGTGCCATCCAATGTCTCTGAATCTGATTATCCAAATTCTCATCTCATCTTTCATATCTTCAATATAATCCTTTTTTACATGTCCTTATCTCATCGCCCTAATCTTCTTAATTTCTCATGTCCAGTTCTCATCTCGTCGCTTTCCTCTAACATCTCATTTCAGAAGCTCAATGTGAGGTATGATGAGGAGGTCAGGGCGCGAGAGGAAGCCGAACAGAACTTAAGGTCCTTTAGGAAGGATGTGGACGAAGCCACAGCTGTTCGTCTGGATCTGGAGCGTCGCGTGGAGTCTCTGATGGATGAAATCTCCTTCCTGAGGAAGGTACATGATGAGGAAATCCAGGAGCTGAGCAGCATGATGGAGGAGCAGCAGGTCTCCGTGGAGCTTGAGCTCGCCAAGCCGGACCTCACCTCTGCTCTGAAGGAGATCCGCAACCAGTACGAGTCCATCGCTTCCAAGAACCTGCAGTCAGCCGAGGAGTGGTACAAGAGCAAATTTGCCAGCCTCAGCGAGCAGGCCACCAGGAGCAACGAGGCCATGAGGGCCAGCAGGGAGGAGATCAGTGAGTTCAGGAGACAGCTGCAGTCCAAGACCATTGAAATAGAGACCCTGAGGGGCGCCAATGAGTCTCTGGAGAGGCAGATCTCAGAGATGGAGGATTCTCACAACGCTGAAGTCACAGCCCTGCAGGTTAGCCATCGCGGTCATCCGTCGTAGGTCAAGCATAGCTTTGATTTTAGAAATCCCTGAATACACACACTCGTTAACATTTTCTGCAAGTTCCACTTTGAATGAAGCAATTTCTAATAAATTTGAGGGTCTCCTTGCTGTTTCAAAGACCCTTTGCCACTAACAGTATTAATATTCAGGAGGAGATATACTGAAATATAAAATACTGGGTCAAACAATACTGGGATCACCCTAAAACATGAGCATGTTTTTAGCTGTGAAATGTACAATTTCTCAATGTGGATTAGGGCCCGACTGATGTATCAGTTTGCCGATATTTTTGCCTGATATTGGCCTATCGCACATATGTCAGTATCTGAGTTTAGGTTCTCCGATATGCACTGACATTAAAACTGCTTTTTAAGGCCACTTAAAATGCTTGGACTAATTATTTAAAATGGTGTAATTCCGTTTTTTGTCCAGCAGACGGCGTTCCATTATGTAAGTGAAGTGTTTATTGTTCAGTGCACTGATGCTTGGAATAAAATTTCTTAAAATGTTAGATCTCCTGCCTCGTTTGCATATCTCTGCACAAGTCTTTCATGATCACATTAATCCGATATTATACAAATATAATACGGGCCAATATATCAGATATTGGAATTTTCTTGCTCCCTGATGTCGGTATTGGCATCGTCCCCATAAATCCCGTATCAGTCGGGCCCCACTGTTGATGGAAACTTCAAATTTCCAGAAAGAAAATAAAATGAGGATGTGATGTCTGTGTCCTGCAGCCTTCGTATCCAGCTATGCAGATTTTGTCAATTTGTCCAGGTTTTAAGATTTCTGATTCCACCACGCTACAGCGGAGGTGAATGGAATTTCATTTGAGTGATTATAGCATTAAAACATTCAGTTTTTCTTTACAGAAACAGTGTCCCAGATAGTACTGATAATCCACAAAATTAGCACATCATAAGGACAATGTTTTGAGAAAAAGTAGGTCAATTCAGAAGCAAACACACACCTCTCAAAGCATATGAAATCAAGAAGGCTGTTTCTCAAAATTTTGTCCCAGCTTGAGTAAAGCTATTAATTACCTGCTCACAGCAGGGAGCCCCTAGACTTATGTCAAGGAATCCACCATACCAATCTTTTTAAAATTTAACATGATCTATCAAGTGCGCTCTCATTGTAATGTGCCAAAATTTGGTTACTACCTGTGCAGTAAATTTTCTGAAATTAATGAGACATAAAATGTTAATTAGTGAGCTTTAGCAGTGCTGGCAGGCAAATTTTGTTACCTTTGAACAGAGCTTGTCCTGCTTTTTCCCCATTTCTAGTGTTGGTGCTAAACTAAGCTAAGCTAAGCTAAACTAACAGGCTGCTGTCCGTAGACTAATATTTCCCAGGAAGACATTTGATTGGTATTGATTCTCTTTTCTCAGCAAGAAAGTTAACAAAACATTTTTTCCCAAATTCATACTAACCCTTCAGCAGCAAACAACAGAATCAGCAAATTCTCACTAAAATAGAAGCGGTAAAGCTTTCAACCAAAACGTGATATTTCTACATATAAAATAGGGGAAAATAGAAATAAAGAAATCCTGCCTGTAATAACATCTGTTTCAAAGTTCTGACTCTCTCCTTTTGTAAAGGAAGTGGAACAATTTAGTGTAGTGAACATCTAATTCAGGTCAAAGATCTGAAAGTCAAGCATAACCTGGAAAATTAGTTTGGATAAACACAAACAAGTTAGTACATTTTTTTCCCCATATAGAAGAGTGATGATGGGTGCAGCCAGACCGTTTCTCCGCTGACATAGTGCCGTGGAGAAAGGGCTGGCTGTGCTTGACAAGTGAGTCTCGAAAAGTTCTGGGTGAACTGACCATGTGATTCAATTAGATTAACATCCAACCTGCTAAATCGGACACAGGAAGGCTTTCCTTGGCTTTTTAGAGAAGCTAGAGCTAAGCCTTAAAGGCTATTGTATTCCTGTAAGGGATAGAAGGTTATCTCATGGTTATTAATTATATCACAGACGCCTATGTCTGAAAAAGGTTATGAACAGTCAATATATGTTCTAAGAATCTAAATTCACTAGAAAAATGTGTCAGACATTTCAAATATTCTCTGCTTTTCTCTCATTAATTCCTTTTTTGGAATGTAACAGGACACTATTGGCCACTTGGATACTGAGCTGAGGAACCTGAAGGGTGAGATGGCTCAGCACCTGAGGGAGTATCAGGACCTTCTCAATGTGAAGATGGCTCTGGACATAGAGATAGCTGCCTACAGGTGCTGACTGGACTTAAGGACACGCCACACAAACAATCCTCTGCCTAGCATACTCCTTAAAAATCTGAAATTACTGTGAGGTGTACTGAGTCAGTGTGTCCACTCTGACATGTGCTTCCTTTTGTCCTATAAGGAAACTGCTGGAGGGAGAGGAGACTCACTTTAACTCAGGGGTATCATTTGGTGCTGCCAGCTACAGCTTCCAGCCTCGAGGCTCAGCCGGCTCCTCCAAGAGCAGCAAGAGAGAGAAAGAAGGGGCCATGAAGGAAAGCTACAAGGAGAGCAGTGAGGATAAAGATGAGGCAGACATCAACTCCAACAACTGAAGAAAGACAAACAGGGAGATCTAGAAAGTGAGGATGAAGATATACTCTATGTGTATAGTGAGTTCATAGTCACATTCTGTGTTTCATGAGGGCAACACTAAAACGGATGTTTTGGAATTAGAGCTGAAACTCAGTATTTTTGATGATTATCAGTATCTTGTATTTGACACCTTTCCTGAGGCATAGGTCTTCTGTGAATCTAAAATAATCGAATTTTCTCCAAATGAAAGCAGAGCTACATCAGTGCCGTCATAAGCCTTTAAATTAAACAAAGGAAACAAACCTGGAAATCTTGATCTCATGTTCTGTACATCTCCACAGGAGATAACCAGGTTGCAAATACCAGAGGTGGGACGGAGTCATTGTTTTGTCACAAGTCTCGAGTCTCAATTCAAGTCCAAAGTTCTACACTTTGAATTTCGAGTCCTAAACAAGTCATTAGCACTCTTCTAATCTGTTAAATTTACACAAATTGTGAATGCTTTCTAGAATTTTTATTTACTTCTTAAAGTAGCGTCAAGACAAGAAGAGAGCAGAATCCATTTCTTCATGGTTTGTTCTTTAACTTGATTGGATGTTGTCAAATGCTTCAAACAAAGTGGACTTGGGGAAAAAAGTGTCGTTTTGCTGAGAGTAAAAAAGCGTTAACATTATTTGATTCAGGAAATGAAGGGAAATAGATTGATTCACGGCACACTTTTTAAATAACATATTTACATCTCAAGTATTTGCCAGTCAAAAGGCTCGAGTCCAAGTGAAGTCACGAGTTATATAGTAAAGTCCAATTTGTAACTTGAGTCTGAGTTGAATCCCAGTCACATGACTCGAGTCCACACTGCTGGCAAAATTCTCCTGTTGTATCACAGTAAATATGTGACCAGGAATGAACGGTTAGAAATTCAACTGAAACCTGTGTAATAGGAGAGAAAAAAGGACATCCCAGAGAGAGACTGCATTTAAGAATGACATCAAATGTTTGTAGTTAAACTTCTCTGCCGTTGCAAACTCACAGCATGTTGTCAATAAACTTGTGCTATAAAGTCACTTAAGACTATCAGTTGTCAAATTTACTTTAAAGCACCAAATCTGACATAAAGGCAATGTTTGAGGTGTCGCTAAACTTCGGAATGAAATGAAGTTTCCTCATTCTAAGAAAAGCTCTCTTCTTTCTATATCAGACTGTCATTGTTCGTTGGTCTGCTGTGTTTTTAGTGAGGTCGTGGAGCCACTGTGTCAGTTTAAAGCACTTAAGGGCCATAGGGTGTAAGGCAGACCACACTATAATGTTGGTTTTCCCTTTTTAAAATGGCTAGAAACAACAAAACATAGTGGCAGAAAGAACAGCCATCACGGTCATGCAATGCTTTAGCAGTACAAAATATTTAATACATCAAATATTATAGGTAGTCCAACAGTTAGCAGATCATTTTACTTGACTGTAGTATCAATGTGTACAGCTAGTGGAAAAATACACATTGTTGTTTCAGTTGCAGTGACTAATGCAATAAACAAATTAACATGACTGACAACTTGTTCTCTATACTTTCATTTGCAAGTCATGTACAAACTCTTGTGCAAACAAGAGGATGATCTAAAAGGCTGCATCCAGTTTGATATGTCCACTGGTTCAGACCGCACTGGGAAAAAGCCTTAACTCAATAATAATTGCAGTTCAATATAAGGGTTCTGTATCAAATTTTTAAGACCTGCAACACTTTGATAGATTTTCAAACTACATCTACTGAGTGGAAGAGGAAAATGTTTGGGAAAACATAAAGCTTTTGATGTTAGTAATTAATTTGTAACAGCAAGATATTTAACAAAATGTGGAGGAACTTTCATAAAAAGCTTTATATTCTTCAGCTGTTGTCAGGTCATCAGGTCAGTCCAAACTTCTCATCTGACTGACTTGTAACATTTAACTGCACAGCACATAAATAAACCTGAGCTGTATGACAACTTAGTAGGTAGGAAGTTGTAAAGTGAGGGTGGTATTGTTTGTTCTCCGGTTACAGTTCAGTCACAGACAAGTGTTTATGTGAAGTATGGATGCAAAACTCGCACTAATCACACAGCATGTCTTAGAAGAATGGGTACTGCTGTTCAAGATCTTGAAAAGAAACTTTAAACAGGAAATACGATGGAATTCGGAAACGTCTGTCAACTGTGTGATTATTTATTAATTCATTCTGACTAAAGCAAGTGGAAAGAAAAAAACTTGATACAAAGATTTCTTAACAAACTCCCTTCAGTGCCCCCTAAACTACTTTTGAGCTCTGAAAACAGGTTCAATAGTTACATCAGTAGACAGTCTATACAAAAGTTAAATTAGATGTGTAAATCACAATGAGGCGAGCTGTAATTAAAAATATGGGATATGTATAAGCTCTATATACACACGCACACAAACCTTTGGTAATGGTAGTTGTTTCAAGCCCTTTAAATTACAATTATATATTTAATATACCCTCCAAAAAAAGGAAAAAATGAAGATAACAGTCCCTGGTTTTTCAAAAGGATAGCTCAACTATCTGGAGTTTTTCAGTACAGACACTGCTCACCATCACAGACATACTGTTTGACATTTGAGACGTTTCAGACCCGGTAACAGCTTTGCAGATCTGAACGAGACCCAAAAAAGGATACTGTTGGAACAGGAATTTATCTTTTACATTCATCATGTGAAATTCATTTTCACATGCTTTAGTAAATCAAATACGCGTCTCTTGTGTTCAAATAAACAGCAAACATGAGTTGTCCTAAATATGAGATGAACATTTGATGCTACAGTGTGAACAGAAAAGTTTAGCTTTACATTCCAGAGTTCAACAAAGAAGTCAAAGTTTACAGTTCTTGGTCTATTTTCTCTCCTGCCACCCGTTATATTTTACAGAAATATTTGAGATTAATCTCAAATTTCAAAATTTTATCAAAAGTTTTGTAGGCAGAGAGTAGAAAGTTGAGAAGTTTGTGATGTGGAGAAGTTGTAATGCCAATGTAGAAATTTCACTCCGTATTGTGAAGAGTCTGATGAAGACAGAGTCCAAAAAGTTAAGTTCATTCTCTCAGGATTGAACTACATCCTCTCCTCACGCTCAGGAATGGGAGGGCAGGACCAAGCCAAAGTGCAGCACCAACAGACCATCCTGAAGCAAAGTGGAAACAAGATTATCAGGATCAATCAAAAGTATTCCTTGCCCTAAAAATTCTACAATTAAAACTGCAGTCTGTTCCTGCTGTGTGATTGTGTGATGCTCACCTGCAGTGCATCTTCACCCACAGAGCTCTGAATGTCTTTGAGTGACTGGTAGTGATCTAAGAGGTGATCTCCACAAACCACATCCACCTGCAGGACACACACACACACACACACACACACAATCAGAGCTGACTCGGTCACAAGTCCTGTGATGCCTAGAGACAACTCTGCATTTAAAAAAAAAAAAATCTGACTGTAGTTGTAGTTAGAGATTTCAGGTGTGGTTTCATCATGTGTTCCAAGTCCACACTCTGAACAGGGAAAATGCTTGAGTGCTCTGTTCCTTTAACTTCAAAAGCCTTCAAAAAGATTTAAAAAACTGAGGAACTTGAGCTCTCCTTTAAATAAAATGACAGATTTAGACTGTATTTGTTTAAACTGACAACATATTTTAAATCTACATGGTAACACTCTGGCCTGAAAAATATACAAAACTTACTGAAGTGATATATTAACAGTTCCTCTACAATAAAGCTGTACCACACTTTGCTCCATGGCCGTTGTGGAGACGAGACAGTTGACAAAGGTGAGGTGTCAATCGAAGCGTGATCTGCCACGCCCATACAGTCTTAAGAAACTGGATTATCCCGAAAATGAGCTGTTTTTAAACCAGGTTTTCTAATATTTGTGAATATTTATTTTCAATCAGACATTTGTAGATACTTATGAGACACTCAAATTTGATATAGTATGTGCAATCTTACTATTTCACGCCACATTTTCAGAGGCTTTAAAAAGTAACACAGCAGTGCAATGATTA
>MDSQ01000265.1_pt1 | contig 11770 bp, 5 predicted proteins | sample 1008251 | NCBI WGS metagenome assembly MDSQ01 (sample SAMN05526597, study PRJNA338239) | gut metagenome | isolation source: Hindgut content | host: Naso unicornis | place: Saudi Arabia: Red Sea | collected 2016-05
CGTCCTTCCATTCCGTCGGACTGTTTGTTTTTTCCCATGCCGTTCACAAGGTGTCTACCGTTTACCGTCTGCCTGGGTCCATGTGAATGCAGCTTTAATAACTGTACCTCGCAAAACACAGGATTTGCTGGTCTACAGATGATTCGATCCTTTTGTTTGTTTTTGCTATTGAGTGAATCCTTTTAATCTAAACAAACAGTTGAAAACACCAAACACACCCAATAACACAAACACAATGTCTGACTGAAGCACAGTATGCCAGAAACTCCATTCTTCGGCGAGGTAAAATTGGTGGCTCTGAGGAGAGCACAGGGGGATATAATGGCTTTAGTTTCCTTCTTAAAAGGCTGTCTCAGGGTTAAGTGCTGAAAATATTTTTATTATAGTGTTCACTTAAATTGACATTGATTATTTCCTGGTTAGCCTGTTTTTAAGAAAAACTAAAATGCATTTTGCTGCTTTTCCCATCCCCATAGCTCCATATATCTGAACTCCTGCTGTTTCTTCAAACTGGTGGCATTCCGACCGCCATCTACTGTCACTAATACACCAACTACAGAGAAGAGTAGACTCATACAACCCCTTCTCAGAAAACCTGAATGATCCCTTTAACTTAACCTTCATGAAGTTAATGTTGATTGCACAATATAATGACTATAGATTAATGAGAATTAGACTGGTTCCCTATAAGCCTCACGTTCAATATGTAATATTGTCTGCTACTGAGTACAATCTCTCTGGAACATGAAGGCTTGATCTGCTTCTGTTTGCTTTCATGTCTCCATTAGAGACTAAATGACTGAATAAACAAACACATTTTTCTCTGAAATGTTTTCTTGTACTCCTCCCTGATGCAAAACCCATGCTGTAATTACTTGTTGGCATGGAGAAATGCTCAAACTGCCCATAAAAAATAATGAAAGTTTCACTTTACATTTTAGTAAACTTTCGTCTTTTTTTCTCTCTTATTTCTGAAGTAATGTTGATTGTTTCTTTACATATATTTGGAAACAAACACATTGTCCATTATCACTGGTATTTGCTAGACTCTGAGGAAAATGGAAATATATCTGGTTGTCTTTGTGACTTAGTGCCAACAAAGGGAAATTGTTTGTTTCCACTTTAAAATATCATGTGTTTGTCTCATGCATATGCTACGTGCTGCATATGTTTGGTGTATATTATAGTTGGAATATGGCTGCAGTGGTAAGACACTCAGTGAGTTGTCTTCGCCCCGGTAGATGCTCACAGCAACATGATGCTCTGACCCCCAGCAGACTGGGTTTAAAGGGAATTTGCGACTGTTAATCAAACCATTCGAACAGCCACACCTTCCTTTTAAGATCTTGTCTGCTGCTCTGCACTGCTGAAGCTGCTGTATCCTGCTGCCACCTCCTGCCTCTCAGTTTGGATCTGGCTGCTCTCTCCTCTGCCCACAGAGCGAAGGACCGACTGACCTGCTTCACTTGGCATTTAGCCTTGGCCCTCAGATGAATCATAACGAAAGAGTTACGTGCAAAAAGTCATATCTGCACTTCTGAGTCTGTATTTGTGCTCTCTGATGCTGTGGTTTATCTTTAGAGATATCCGAAAAGACTGCACATGGCAGATATCTGTTGATTCCAAATACTGCTGATGAGCAAACTGGACTGCAATGTGTATTTATCAGGTTTCAGTTGCCCCTCAAACCAGCACAGCTTAGTCATCACTGACTTATGTGTCCACTAATTTAACAGAGCCGCCTCAGGGGCAATCTTTCCTTTGAAGTTTCTCCTTTACTTCAGATTTCATTCCAATTCAAAATAAAAAATATTGCCTCTCTCCAACCTCATAGGCCAAAATATAAACTGATTTGCGCCGAGGTGTTGGATAATGTCTCCGGTTGTCAGTTTATTGTGTGTATGGGAGGCTGGCCTAAACTGTAAACTAAACAGTTTCATATAATCCATAATATTTTTTATATTAAAATTCATGGATATTTAAAAACAGCATTTTGCATAGTTCATCTGTTCATTCTGAATCAACAAAGCAAAAGATTCAAAAATTCAGCCAACTTTGGACACTTTGTGACTAAATATTGACTTATAAGTGGCCACAAGAGGAGATTCTCTGCTACTGAATGTGCTTATTTTGTCACATATTATATCTTAGTTGACCGAATCCTAATAAAGTCAGCAGGTTTAGTGCAGTTTGCACGCATCGAAGGGGAGAGTGAGCGGAGGATACTCAGTCAGGTGTAATCTGTAACTTCACAGTTGATGTCACTAAATCCTACAAGCTGGACCTTTAAATAATTTCTGTTTCTTTCCGTTAGCGCTTTGTCACAGTAGGAAGCCGAAATGAAATACCTTATCATGAATTGTCAGCTGGCATAAAACAGAAAAAGAGTGTATTCAGTTTTTCGTACGCTTTTGTACAGTTATGGTCACAGCCTCTTTTTCCACCTCCCCCCTACTTCAATTTTGAGTGTAATTTATTTGCCACCATAGAGACAAAACACAAAATAAACAAAGTTAAGGATAAATTTGACTAATAGCATTTTTTTAAATATTCTGTAATTGTTCAGGTAACTATAATCCTGTAGTGAAAAGTTGATATCATGACAGCCTTACTCTGTAACATGTTAAATTACACTAATTGTTACTATTTCAATAAAAGCACTAAGCAAACCAGATTAGCATTTGCAATGGAAATATCATCAAAGAGACAGAAAGTATTAATTTGGTCCTCTTCCCTCATAGTTAATGTGACCCTTGGTGCAAAAAAGTTCTTAAAAAATCCTTTAAAAATCAATGAAATGATCATTCTGAGAACAGGTATCTGTATCTGTATCTACTGGTGTCTGTTTGTATACTATGAGAAAGTGTGTGTTTAGACTGATGGAGGTAGACTCCCTGAGTGACTTTTCAGTACAGCAAAGTAACAAATGGTGTAGACTGAATAATTCAGCACTGGATACAGAAGCTGATTTGGCATTTATATGCATGTGCGTGTGGGCTCCTGTGTTGCAGGAGAGGCACAAACAGAATGCATGTATTATGTTGTGAGAGCAAGAGGTCAGGAGGAATGCACCTGGTGGAGAGGAAGATAAAAAGGGAAAAGAGATGGAGGGAGAATAATGATAAAGAACATGGAGAGGGTGGTCCTCCTCACTCTATTTGCTCCTGTGTGTGACAGGCCTTTCCCCTCGAGAGGTTTTTCCAGGAAAGATGACCTACTTTAGCCCTGTAAATGCATTTCTACCACGAGCATATTTCATTCATCCATGCCAGAGCTTTCACATTCTCCACATCAGGACTGTGGTGCAGATTCATGCAGTGGAGAAACCTGCACACCTTAAACTGTTTGGATGATAAGCTTTATCAAATCTTTATTATGAAGGTTATGCTTTTGTTTGGAGTGCAGATAAATAGGCAGGACATGTGGCTTTTCTGCTCTGATGTTAACAGTGTTTAAAACTTTTCTGTATGAAAACATGATGAATAAATAATATTTGACTGACTGATGTAAGTGTGTACGATGACGGATTCATGTTTTATGAAGAAAGCGTTTGACTTCATTCATGTTTCTAGATGTTTCACTGTTTTTCTTATTTTGCTTTTATTTCTGAAGTCCAGAAAATGATGGGCATAAACTCACTTAGTATTCCACATTGTAAAAGCAGTCTGTAAAATGTGTACACTGTGTAATAGCTATAGCCTCTGGGCCCCTGAGTACGGTAATGTATTTTGTATTGTATTTCGTGTCAGTCCCTGGGGAACCCCAAACTGTGCAACATAAGGTGATGTGAATCAAAATCAAGAAATTGTATGTAGCATTCGTGTTTATCTTATTACATCTCGTCCATTATTGTTTCTGTCTCTGGTGCCTCTGGAGGTCTGTGTTTGCAGATTAAAGCTGACTCTATTGTGAGAAAAATACAAAAAAGTGAAAATGTAACCCTGTCTGATAAAAAGTCTTATGTCAAGTGTTATTCAGCAAACACAGCACGCCTTCTTTCAGGCAGTGACAACTGACTGTTTGTTCTTCTTGTTCACGACAGGCAGCCAAACTCCCCATGTCTATCATCATTGTTGGAGTTGGCCAAGCTGAGTTTGATGGTGAGAACAGTGACTAAAGTATATCAGGGAACAAATGTGTCAAAATAACAATGGAGACCAGTAATTGGTCTGTTTGTGTCTTTTGTTTTATTGAAATTGAATCAGGCCTGCCCCCAAGCATAACAACTGTTGTACATTTTATCAATTCACAGCCTAGAAACTTTTTTGTGAGATTATGCTTTTCATAAAACTGCTCTTCTCTGCAGCCATGGTTGAGCTGGATGGTGACGACATCAGGATTTCCTCGCGGGGGAAGTTGGCAGAGAGAGACATTGTGCAGGTGAGACGTCTCTTATGTTTTGTCTCACTCTCAGATTTTTCATTGAAAACACATGACTCATTTTTCACAGTGGTTGAAAAGCAGCATTTTTCCTCCATTAGTGGCCCTGCGTATAGATAATGTTGGTTGTTTGTTTTATTACAATAACCTGATTGTTGTCTAAGAAAATCATCCGGAATGTTTCCCTTTCATCTTGTGTCGCTATCAACCAAAATCTTCCTTGTGCAGCATGAAATTTACAGAAAATATCCACCAACCCCATGCATTTGGATGTTGCGTGAGCTTCTTTATACACCCCCCTACACACACACGCTCTAACCTCACATGTTGACTTTGTACACAAGATATCAGATGGTTTAAAAACGGCTAAACCACTGCAGTCCCTGCTGGATTGTTAGTTGTTAGTCTGTAGGCAACACCAACAGAGGATTTGAGAGTTTCATAACAATCAGCACTTAGTATTTTAACGCTGTAACTTTGAAAACTCTGGTTTTCTCTCATTTTTAGGACAAACAAAGGATTCTATTCATTCCTAGTCATGTAATTTTAGTGCCTTAATCTAACCTATCACTACTGTTTTCACAACACTGACCACATGTTAGAAACTGTGAATGTTTCACATCAGCACAAGTTTAACCTTATGTAAGAAAGTCTTCCCTGGCTGGAAGACTTTGTGCTTCACTGACAGGCACTAAACATGTAAAAAGTTGATTCTGGCAAAGCGTCCATGTGAGGAGTTTGAATAAGAATGTGTTCAAACAAAGCTAATGGAATATTACACATCCTTTTGATGCTGCTGTGCAGCTATCGATGGTTGAACTCTGACACTGAACTGTAAAAGGAGCCAGTACATCAAGTGTGCAAATTGGTTAGTCAATTGACTTGATACTGTCAGGTGTAATAAGGCTACTTGTTGCATACATGGTGCATTATTTTCATAAGTCACACTTCTATTTTCCATGTCACAACAGTTTGTCCCATTCAGAGACTACATGGACCGCACAGGCAACCATGTGCTGAGCATGGCGCGGCTGGCTAAAGACGTGCTGGCTGAGATCCCCGACCAGCTGATCTCCTACATGAAGAGCAGAGGCATTAAACCGAACCTTGTCCCACCGGCCTACTCAACTGCCGACCACCCCCAGACCAACCCAGTCTGAGCCCCACACACAGCTGTTGGGGTTGGGCAGGGTCGGAATTGATGGGAACCCACGTCTACGACCGTCCTTTGGGAAAATGGAAACGCTTCGGAAGCCCTTTCATAAAAATTAAACAGGCTAAATGAAAACATGATGAGACTCCGTTTTGTGTTTGGAGCAATAGAACTGCTTTCGGGGGAGTTTTATTCTCTCTGAGTGTTTTGGGAGGAGAGTGCTGGGATGAGTCCAGTGTAAAAGGGAGGTTTTAGTTGTTTGCTGTCAAACCTGTCAAAGTGGTGATGTAATGGATAGCAAGTAAACCTGTAGAGAGAGCCTGTTTGAAGGCGTAAATATATTAGAATGTGCCAGTGTGTATCATGTTTGTGATACCTTTTGGAATTGATGTGTGTTAAACTAGGAAATCATGTGTATACTAATTTATTTATTTATTGCAGAAATATTTTATTCCTTTGAGGGGGTTTTAGGGGCGGGGACTGAAGTCATATTTTCCCTGTAGTTTTCCATCTTATATTTTGTGAACAGTGTAATAAGAAAATCCCCATTTCTACTTTGATAAGGACTGTAATATAAAAGCATGTGATAAAACCTATTAAGCAGTTTATGAATCAGTTTCACTGATGGATAACTTGATTGCAAGCTGTTATGTAGAGGACCTGCTGTGAGCTGTTGCCATACTGATTTGCCAGCACCATGTCTTATACGTATTTCTAAAATTTATATGAACAGAATGCACTAATTACGGTCCAAATAAAAAGCACAAAGGTTATAATGTTAATAAGATGTTAATAAATTTATCTTGAAAGAGCCAACAGCTACCACAATGAAAATAATGGAAAGCGCCCCCTGCTTTAACATTGTCTTCCACCATCAATTTAACAGGATGACAACATGAGGAATGTTTATAAGAAAACGACTGTACTGCTATATTGAAATTAACTTATATTTATCATAAAAAAGGATGTTTACAGAGAAAAGAGATGAATAATTCAGGCCACATACTTGCTTTCCCTGTAGTGTGCAGAGATTAAATTGTGCTGCTTAAGTCACGCTGCCATATCTCATTTGTCATCTCGCTGTTTGTGTTTCTTTCCATTATATTTGTTGTGGTTACAGTTTATTGTGAGGGATGTCGCTCGGAACTTTTAAAGAACCCTCCAAAAAAACCTTTGAAATACTGATGTCAGCTAATACCCATTTGATTTTCCCCACTTAAATGGATTTTGGTTCCCTAGGATTGAAAATGCATCAATCACAAATCAGCAGCAACAATATGAGATATTGAGGCGTTGGATGTTTTTTAAAATGATCAAAGGAGAACAACAACTGATTGCACAAAACAAAAACAGCCACAAGTCCATCTCTTTTGTTTAGTGTCTAAGTATACAGCTTGCTTATCATGTTTTACTATGAAATAAGAATTAAGTGTTCCCTGAAAACATTTCTCTGACGCACAACAGCCCATTTTATAACAAAACATTGGAATGCCATTTAAATACCCAAGATACGATTTTACGGTTTGGTTTTGATTTAAATTCCAGCCGGTTGTCAATTTATTCACATTTATTCACTGCATTTCTGTTTAGTGACTGTGTACAAATGTTTTTCAGAAACTTACAGCCATTGTGGCCCAGTTGTGTACATCCTAATTTATCTATCGGCCATTGTTTTCTTTAGTCACTCAATATCTCGATCCAAATGTGCCTATTATATGGAAACATATCCAAATTCAGTTACCCAGGTGTTATTCTGCCAGCAGCAGCAGGTCTCATGTTCGACATGTACACACAGAAAATGTTAATGATGAATTTACTGTTGCCAGATTAGGATTATTACAGCAGCTTGTGTACCTTTTTATACTTACAGTTCTTCACTAATGATCTTTAAAATGAAGTTAATGGTGTCGCTGAGCCTTGTTGTACAATATTCAAAGTCAAGACTTGTTTACAATTCAACTGTGGCTATTTACATTGCCTACAGGAAAACGTAAACATTCATGGGTTTCATCAAGAAGTGAGTTTATTTTTGATCTGTTGTGTTTGTGTTTGTATTCAGTCTTTTCCATGGAATGACACTGGAGCACTAAAGTTTACAAAGTTCTGTCATGTTGGTTCTCTGAGAATGTGAAGCCCTCATGGTTTGTTTTGTGTTTGTGAAATTCATGTTGCTTTATGATCTTAGTTAGCGTTTTATGTTCTTTGACTCCCGTTGCTTAAGTGCTCTCAAAAAGAAGACAGAGCCAGATGAAACTGGAGAAGTGAGTCCACAGGCAGTGAACTCCTTCTGTTACAGGCCTAGATTCATATTCCACTTTCGTTTTTCTCTCCTTTTTAAAATTTTCATTAATGATGGCATTTCTCCCTCGGAAGACAAAGCAGCATTTAAACTGCTGCCAAATTCACTTGTTCATCAGAAATGAAATGAGGCCATCAAATTTTGTTACACAACACAACACATAAATACCAGAATACCTCTACAGAAAGCCATTCAAGCCAAAAGGAAAAAATAATCATACACTGAATACATTTATATGAAATATATTTAAAAAAAATTATGAACTACTGCTTTAAATATCTAATATATTTACACTATTTAACCTCTTTAACTTTTCAAAGTTGTTAATACTGTTTTCACATTTTCCTTTTAAAAACAATCACAAAGTAATTATTACTCACAATAATGAATTAATTTGGGAAAGTACATCATTTGGCAGGCATATTAAGTCAGGATCAGTGTGCAGTTCATATACTGTGAATGTGATTGCAAATGTTTGTAAGAAAATATTAAACTTAAACATGTAAAGTAAAGGTGATGCTGTACGTTATGTGCACTTTTCAGACATTTTATGTAATTACAGTGATATCAATCAATATGCGTTCAAATGGATTAAATGGTTTGTCTTATTCTGAAGACTATTTCTTCCACAGGGAAATCAGAAAACTACTAACCAATAAATACTAATGACACTTATGCAATTGTGAAATATTAAACATTATTTAATTTCTTTTGCAGTCTTGAAGATGTCTTTTTGAACTATACAGTGCTTTATTTTCTCAAGGTAAAAATGGTCCTTATTTATTTACTTATTTATTATTTTTATTTTTTTATTTTTTTTGAGGCTGAACTCTAATTATGTATATAAGCCCCATATTAACAATATTCTGTGCCAAAATGTGTTCATTTGTTGAACTTGGCCTCTCTGGACAATGTGCATGTTTGTGCCAAAATGTCAGGAAGTTTGGTCGTCAGCCTTCATTTCCCTTGATTAGTGCATTTGCCACATGCTTCATTTGTTACTTCGGATGTTATTTAGTGATTCCAGCCACCTCTAGCATGTTGCATCTCTGGTTTCTTTCCATTCTGTTCCTATGAGACACTTACTGTATGGTTTCTTCTTGCCACTACTCCTGTTTTATCCCAGGTTGTTTACATACCTCTCTTGGTCTCTGACTTGCATGCTGAATAATTTCCAAACCAGGTGTTGGACATGATATTGTCGTCATACTGTGGTTTGTGAAATGCTTTGTAATGGATTGCCTTAACTGACATTAATAAAATATTGACAACTTTGGCAGAATGCAAGATGTTTTCTTTTGTGTGTTTGGTCGTTGTGAGATAAAGTAAACACTCCCATAGCTAAACCAGACCTGATAAACAGTTACAAAAGTGTTAAAAATACTAGAACTAAAGCTATCATCTTTTTTATTCCATTCATTCTTCTCCCTTGTTAAAACCTAATGCCTAGAATACCCAAAACACAACTTCCCTGCAGATCACAGTTATACAGAGGTAGAGGCAGTACTCAGATCTTGAGTAAAAGTGGCAATACCACACTATAAAAAAACTCTTAGAAGTATAACTTTTTATTGATAATCAGACAGAAAAGTTATAAAATTATTTATAATATTACATCAGTTGTTATTTGGTTGTATCTTCTGTTTCTAAACAAAAAGTAGCTCACAATATTTCCCACTGACTTGTCTTGCAGAATGTATCTTGTAGCAGAAAATGGAAATACTCAAGTGCCTCAACGTTGTTCTTCAATAAAGTGCTTGTACCACCACTGGGGTTTTGCTAGTAGCAGCATATGTAGCCTCAAATCTCTGGCAGTGTCTGGTGCGCTCATTTCTTTTTAATGGTTGGGTTGGTAATTCTGGAGAGCTAGTGAGATTTGAAAAGTAGCATCAGCTTAGGGCTTAGAGAGGACCTCACTGCATCGCTTACAACTTGATTCAACTACGTTACCTCATGTCTCATTCAGCAGTATGGAAACACCATGTTTTTCACCACTCATATGAATGTGAAAAACAAACATAGCCACGGAAAGACAGCAGCCATGATGTCACTTTTCAGGCCCTTCAACTCCCTAAATTGTCGCCATCGCTGGAAAGCTACCCATGTTTACTGTGATTTGTCTTCTTGCTTTATCTAAAGTTTTCCTCATCTCAGCCTGCTCTGTCCCAGTATGTCTTTTCTGATCCTGTTTAGCGAGCTGAGTGTTTATAAGTAACAAATGCTGACTCAAGTGACATCACTGACATAAGTGACATCACTTGAGTCATTGTATCAGATCCTAACGAGCTTCCTCTGGAGCCTTTCCAAGGGTTCATACATGTTGTTTAATACCTGTAAAACAATAGTGTTTTTTTCATCTTTACAATAATAGCAATTTTTGTTTTATCTATTTTTTGTTGATTTAAAACGCTAAATAGTTGTTAAATACTATCTTGCCCTGTAAAAAAAAGAAAGAAAAAAGAAAAAAAAAACTGGTGACCTATCCAGGATGCATTGGTTCTCTGCCCTGTGTTTGCTCCCACCCCCTGTGACGGATAAACGGTTATAAATGATGGATGGATGGATTCTGATAGGAAATAATGGCAGTTTTTCAATAACTTCCATGTAATGAGCCGAACTGACTCCAAATCAATACCAAAAATTATTACTGCACTGGGCAAATAGGACACATATTGAATGTAAGTGCTATTTTAATTTTATAGAATTTTTTTTGATGGAAATGTATGGATTTTCTTAATCAGTAGCTTTAATTTATCGTGGCCCAGTGCACAACGGACACATTATACACACTTTCAAAGGTGAATTTGAAACTAAGATCATAATTTGCACTAAGGAAGTGAGCTAATTGTCCCTCTCCATGAACCTGAGTAAGAAGATGCCGCAGTGCAGTTGTCTTTACGTTTGCTGGGGTGACACAACAGAGAAACTAGTTTTATGTGGTGAAACTCTTCTTCTAAATGCGTTGTGACGGATAAGCCAGCAACAGTACAGACTGTATTCATACTGTTGTCAGATTGTTAACAGTAATTTTATAATTTCACAGACTAAAGTCTTGACTTTGGTGTGTAAAATTGATGAAGTTCCCCTTTAAGATCAGCTGCCTTAATTACATTTGTCAGCACTGTCATACATTTGAAAAGCTGCAGTCAGGATATTTCTATTGTTCTATTCTGTTTTTTTTATTTTAACAAGATGGTTTATTTGTATCTACATGTCTATCCCCCTGAGAGAGACTAGTGTCCAATCAGTCACGAGCGCTGTCCTCTAGCAGAATGTGATCCCCTTAGAAATGTGTTTTCTCTCCCTAATGAGATACACTGCTGACGGATCAAGATGTCCACCTGGGGAAAGGGAGACAGCAGCTGGAGCCATAAATTACCAGGCTAAGATGGAGCCAACAACTCCCATGCCCACCCACTTACTGCTTGAACAATAACCACCGACTGGCAGCCAGGAACAAAATCAACAGCTAATGACATAGAATTATGCACTTCTTATACATAACATTTCACATGTATAAAATGCAAAAATCATTCACATGAGAGTCTTGCTCAGAACTAATTACACCAATTACACTGCAGTTCTGGCAGGCAACACATGATGACCCAAAATAGAGGTTGAAAAAACAGTTGAGTGGCAAAGACACTTAAAGGAATAGTTCAGCATTTTGAGAAATATGCTTATTCACTTTTTGTGAGCTGCTAGGAGTCACATGAGAAGATCAATGAGACTCACTAAAACTGGGTTTACATTAATCAGGAGGCTACAACCTGCCCACAGTTAGCTTAGCATAGAAACTGGAAACAGCCTGGCTCCATGTGAAGTTAAAATCCACCTAACAGCACCGCTAAAGGTCACTAATTTACATGTTAAATGCCATTTGTCTAATTTCTCACAAAAGTTTCAAGAATGACAAGATGTGGTAAGTGGCTGTCAAC
>MDSQ01000266.1_pt1 | contig 11767 bp, 12 predicted proteins | sample 1008251 | NCBI WGS metagenome assembly MDSQ01 (sample SAMN05526597, study PRJNA338239) | gut metagenome | isolation source: Hindgut content | host: Naso unicornis | place: Saudi Arabia: Red Sea | collected 2016-05
AAAAAAAAAAGCCAACACAGATATCTGTTTTTGCAGATGAACTCTTCTCTGACTGTATTATAGGGCCCAGGGTCTGTAGGACCAAACAGAACATGTTCTTAATATCTATATCCTCTGTTTGAACACTTTTCATTCAGCCATAAACCCAGTGACGACCATCTCTGTGGACTACAGCTGCTCCAGCGGCATGGTGACAGTAACTTGGGGTTCAGTGTTCGGGGCCAACTGGTACAGGGCCACAGCTGTGGATGGCACCGGCGAGTCCCTAAACTGTACGTCATCCTCCACCAGCTGCCACATCACTATGCTCAAATGTGGTGAGAAGTACCTGGTCCATGTCACGGCCTTCTCGGATGACTGTGAGAGCACCTCCAACACCTCCACCTTGTTCGAGACAGGTGAGCGCAGTGCCTGTTGTCTGCATTGTCTCCACCTTTCCCAGTGCCTCAGCACCTGTTTGTATAGGTTTCCCACATTTGTGCACATGCCTTCTCACTTTACCTCTCGCTGTCACAGACACTCAAACCTCTGGAAACACTCTAAGCTCTTTATCACAAGCCTTCCCTATAAGTAAGTCCAGTGGGAAGCTGCTGAGGTTCCTCCCATGGTGTCCTATACACTTTTCTTATGCTGAATGGTGCAACACACCCTCTTATTAACCACCGGGACCTGCCATCCAATACCAGTCGATCTAAAGTTCTTTACAGTCTATTGAAGCCAGGGAGTTATCTCAAAGGTCAGCTATAGTATTAGTCTGGAAAGTGAAAATGTAAAGGAGACACAAACACATACAGTCTGCTTTGGAGAGGATCTAAACCAACACATACACACGTTTACTCAAATGAAGCAGTGAAGCAACAAAGAGATAAATGACAAAAGGAGGCAAATCTAAGGTTTCTCAGATGATTTTTGTGAAATTTCCAACAAAAGAAGGTGAATTTCTAACCAATGAATCTGCCATAAATGCATTATTTTAAACCAAAACTGTGCATCACAACATTCACCGATAATATAAACGCCTCTACCCGATAATCGTGGTCTAATGTTTAATTTTCCATCTCATTCCCACAGTCCCATGTGCTCCAGCGAACCCTCACACCATTCACGATTGCTCGAGCAGCGTGATCGTCTTCAGCTGGGAGCCCACCAACAACACCTTCTACTATGTGGCAACAGCCGTGGACAACACGGGCAAAGTGACTGAGTGCAGGACGCCAGACAACACATGTTACTTCACCAATACAGGCTGTGGTCAGTACTACAAGTACAGCGTGTACGCCGTCAGCTCCGAATGTAACAGCGAAGAGAGCCAGCCTGAGTTCGTCCGGACATGTGAGTAGGATTTGATTTGTTTTGTTCACATATGGCGCTGAAATAAAATCTTGGTTGTGATTTCTTGAAGTTTTATTTGGATTATTTTCAGTTAGAATTTTTATTTTTCTTACCATAAACAAATGCCATGAAAAAAGACCAAGGCCAAGAATAATAAGATCCAACCAAGTATTATAAGCATTGTAATAAAAAGCATTATCAACAGATCAACACCTCGCAGTGACTGACATGTTCTGTCATTACCATGAACATGTAGCATTACAGTTTATTTAAGGACAATCCAAGGTCCTGCCTGCTAAACATGACAGAGCATGCAGTGTGTATTAGTTCAATACAAAAAGCAGTCCCCAATAAATGTACTATTGAGTCCTTCTTGAGTGTCATTTGCTTAAAATTACACTGCCCAGCTGTTTCAGGAAATTTTAAAATATAAAATTTAAAATGAAACCAAACATTTGAGACACTTTTTTATAGATTTACATAATTATGAACAACAAACCAGCTTGGAACTAAGAGCAGCAGACAGGCTGATGGTATGAGCACAACTACAAATCATATTAAGTCAACAAATCATCATGATAAGATCATCAATAAGACGTACTGCATGTTTGTTTTCATTTGGCATCTGGTGGGTTTGAGTTTGAGGTCAAAGCAGTTGAAATAATTTCTCAAATATTCCCACTTTAGATTTAAATATATTATTGGGATCAATGTAGCAACGTTCCAATATCTACTCATGGAAATACAACAGAAGAGAGAGCAGGTAGGTCTCATTTAATTTTTGTCATCTTCATCTCCGTTCCTCCAGCTCCTTGTCTACCAACAAACGTAAAGACGGGAGCTGAGTGTCACTCCGACATGCTGATCACGACGTGGGACTCTGCAGCCGGAGCGCTCTCCTACACAGTAGAAGCACAAGGAAACACTGGAGAAACCTACAACTGCACCTCCTCCTCCAACAGCTGTGCGGTGACCGGGGTGCCGTGTGGTGAACACCTCAGCGTGTGGATCGTCGCCTCCAATGACAACTGCTCCACTAACAGGGTGCTGGGAGAAGTTGCTCAGACTGGTACGCACTGGGAGCTTGAAGATGTGATATCACTGATGCTCTGAGACTTGTTTAATGTAAGAAGTGTCTGTAACACTATCTTCCTCCCTATCTCCAGTTCCTTGTAACCCCATCAATGTCTCAGCAACAGTCGACTGCAGCCAAGATTCTGCAAGAGTGAACTGGACCACCAGCATTGGTGCTATATTCTACATCGCTGTTGCTCAGGATGGAAATGGAAACACATACAGCTGCAATTCAATGGGCACCAACTGCTTGATTGAAGGCCTGAGATGTGGACAGAATTACACTGCCAGTGTTATCGGTACCAATCTAAAGTGCAACAGCACCGCCAGCGAGGAGGTCACATTTATGACAGGTAGGTCTGATGGTTTGATTACAATATTACTGAATTTTCATTAAACATTAATGATTGTGTCATCAAGAAAAAGACATTAAAACAAATGGATTTGTACTAAATGGAAACTCTGGCTTCCTCTTTCTAGTTTTTACAAAAATAAAACGTTTTTATTCAATCAACTCACTAAATCCTCCGCCCCTCCGTCAGCTCCTTGTCCTCCAACCAACATTGAGGCATTCAGAGACTGTGATGCCAACCACGCGCTGATAGTCTGGCAGAACCACCAGCCCACAGGCCTCTACACAGCAACCATAGAAGAACAGAGCGGGGCTCGGCTCAACTGCACCAGCGAGACAGTCAACAACTGCAAAATCACCTCTCTGCCCTGTGGGAAGAGATACAGCGTCACTGTCACCTACAATGATGGAAACTGTCCGTCCACCTCAACGCCTACCAGCATGGACTCAGGTACTAGATTTAGAGAGGTGAGCTGTCTCAGTCGGGGAGAATAATGAACATTACAAATGACTTATGGTGCATCTTCTTTTAGTGCCTTGTGGTCCTGAGGGTGTAAGAGCCGGTGTGGCCTGCATCACCGGTGAACTGACGGTCACCTGGAACATCTCAGTTCCTGCAGAGAACTACACGACGATCATCAGCAGAGGTATGGGTCAGCCTCTGCACTGTAACTCTACAGAGGAAAAATGCACCACAGGAGGCTTGTTGTGCGGAAGCTCCTACTCGGTGACCGTCTTCTCCGTCACCGGAACGTGCTTCAGTCTGCCGAGTGAAGATGTCACAGTGCAAACATGTGAGGAACCCAGATTTATTATCTTTAAGGGTGTACACAGAGCAATTGGGCTTCCTTTAAGTCAGTTTTAAAACGTTGGCATCTTCATTTCCTTTCAGTACCATGTCCTCCAACTAATGTCACAGCCATGCACATGTGTGCTCCCAATCCTGTTCCTGTCTCATGGGTCGCCAGCAACAGTGCAAAATACTACGCTGCTGTCGCTGTGAGCAGCAGAGGTCACAGGTCAGAGTGCATGACCAATCACACTTCCTGCAGCCTCCCTGGACTCCAGTGCGGGGAGGCTTACACCATTGGGGTTTCAGGAGCTGATGACAACTGTACAGGTCAACTGAGTGACACTGTCTCTTTGTACACAGGTACGAAACACTGACAAGACCCCTAATGTTAATAATAGTTCAGATTCCTGGTGTTTTTATCCTTATTAAATCGTGCACCGTCATTCATAGACTTCATACACCACAGTTAATGTTTATTTGTTTCCCTCTCCAGAGCCATGTCCTCCCTCTGACGTGTCCAGCCAGCTGATGTGTAGCGCTGGCACTGCTCATGTGTCCTGGGCTCCCAGTGCAAATGCAGCGAGCTATTCTATGAAAGCCATGAGCAATGGACAGACACTTACCTGCAGCGGCCCCAGCCCCAACTGCACGCTGAGCAACCTGGTCTGTGGTCAGGCTTACGACATTCTTGTAACCGCCACTGATGGCACCTGTGTCAGCAACTACAGTGCCCCCTTCACACAAGACGAAGGTACTGAGAGAAACTTGCTCTGTCTTATTTGAGTCCAGGAAGTCACTGCGACCAGCTGAGAAACAGTTCTTCGCAGAACACCCCACCAAACCATAATGCTGACTATTCCTTTAGGAAATTGAATATTTTATTCACGGATGTGTTGTGTTCTGTCTCTGTCAGTACCATGTGCTCCTGTGAATGTCAGCACAAATCTGTTATGTGGCACCAATGACTTGACGGTCAGCTGGCTCCCCTCCACTGTGCCATTGAACTACAGTGTCACTGCTATGCCGATGGCTGGAAATATCAGTTCAGTCAGCTGCGACACGAGTAATGCCAACTGCACTCTGAGGGGTCTTCAGTGTGGACAGACTTACAATGTCTCCGTCAAAGCTTCCTCTGGCAGCTGCAGTGGACCATACAGCCACCCACAGACTGTTCAGACAGGTGATAAAAATGATGATAATGAAGGGATAATAATTTCTATGAGCTATATTTTGTTACTTAGATTGCTATCATGCTCTGTGATGTCTCCCTCCAGCACCCTGCTCCCCTCACAGCGTAACAGCAGTGACAGACTGTGGCACAAACTCTCTTCTGGCCTCCTGGAGCGCCTCTTATGGTGCTACCTCCTACACAGTCACAGTGACCGGCCCCAAAGGCTTCCTGGAAATGTGCTCCTCATCAAACCTCACATGTTCTGTCTCTGGCCTGCAGTGTGCCAGTCAGTACAACGTCAAAGTGACGTCCCAGCACAGCCACTGCTCCAGCCCCCCCAGTCAAACTGTTCTGATGACAGGTTGTGTTTATATATTTCTGTACATTTTGTGTAATCCAAAGTATTTTCTTGATTGGAACACATCATATGACACATATACGTCTCCCACCAGGACCATGTGACCCTGTCAATGTGACCAGTGTCCTCCAGTGTGGTTCAGACATGGCCACAGTGTCCTGGGAAGCTGCTCCTGGGGCCGTGGCCTACACTGTGCTCGCTCAAGAAGGCAGCTCTCAGGATTATACTTCCTGTAAGAGCAATACAACTTCCTGTGAGCTGAAGCAGCTGCAGTGTGGAAAAGTTTACAACCTGACTGTGATGGCTGAGGATGCCACCTGTAACAGCACCGGAAGCACCAAAACAATCCTGATGACAGGTAGAGAGGACAGCTTAACTTTAAAGGACAGTTCACCAAACAAATTAAACATATGTTTCTGCTTAACTCTAGCGCTATTTATGCAATTAGATAATTTTGTGTGAGTTGCTAAGTTTGGAGATATCAACTGTAGAAATGTTTGACTTCTCTCAAGTGTAATGTCTCTCTAAAGAAATCGTTCTCCGGTTACTCAAGTAGGCACTATTTTCTTTCTAGCTGACTCCAGCCGTATCACCATGCAGAGGAAAGCGTGTTAGTTCATCCAGCACCACAGAGCTAGCTAATGTTAACCCTAATATAAGCCTCCCATCCTTGTGTGCACACTTCCTTCTGTGCACTGATACAGTCGGTGGTTGTATTTTATTTTATGCAGGAAAAAGGTTATGATATCTGAAAAGAGACACTGCTGTTTGGTTTGAAGCACCACAAGTTGAGTGCCATCTGGTTTTATTATATTTGAGAGAAGGGAGATATGATCTCTAGGTCGTTATCTCCAAAACTCAGCACCTCACGCCAAAACAGTCTAGAGGGATAAATAGCAGTACTATCAATAAAAATGTACTGTTGATTTTAGGGTGAATTGTTCCTCGAAAAGATGGCTGCAAGGAGGAAATTGAGTTTATATGCATTTTTAGAAACACGTTTACCTTAAACAGTGCTTACCCTTCTCAATGTCATGTCTCCCTTTCAGCTCCTTGCTCTCCTTCAGTCCAGAGCAGCACCCTGATCTGTGGCACCAGTTTTTCTTCTCTGACATGGAGGCCAATGGCCGACGCGACAGCTTACATTGTTAATGCGACAGCCACAAACGGGCACAGAGTTTCTTGCAGCACAGCTGCTGCTACATGCTTCCTAACAGATCTAATGTGCAGTGAAACCTACATGACCACGATCATTGCACGGGGAAGCCAGTGTGACAGTGCACCTAGCTCTAGCGTTAACATTACCACAGGTAAGTGTGTGAGTTTTGAGAGACATTTAACATGTGTGAAAATGAATTTACTTCTTTTTCCACCTGGTAAACCTGTGTCTATATTCGGCTTCTTCTGCTTTCTTTTCAGCCCCTTGTTCTCCAGCTATCACATCTAAGCAATATTCTTGTAGCACCAACACTGCAGTGTTCAGCTGGACTGACCCTGTGGGACGCCTCAGCTTCCTGGCTCAGGTAGCTGGAGGACAGTATCAGGATAGCTGCCACACTACAAATACCAGTTGTGTGTTCAAAAATCTTCCTTGTGGCCAACATTTTAATTTAACAGTCCAGGCTCAGGGGGCGCAATGCAACGGCATGCCAAGTGTCAATGAATATCTTGAAACAGGTAATCCATCCAACCATCGATTTAATGTCTTTAAAAATGCCAAAAAGGCCACAATGATTGAACTGATTGTTATGAAGGTAGTTGAAAAAATTTATTATACAGTTGTTCAATATATTGGAAAATGTCCACTTTTCTTGCTAAGAGTTAGATTAGAGATTAACACTGTCCTTGTATTTGTTTAATGTTAGTAAATATACTTCAGCAGCCAGTACCCAGCTAGTTTAGCTCAGTTTAGCATATAACCTAAAATGCAAGAGCTAGCCTTGCTCAGTATGAAGGTAACAAAAACTCAAACGAGCATCTCTAAAAACATAAGAATAAGCTTGTTATTTGGTCCAGCATATATCCCCATAAAACCACAACTTTCCACTTTGGTTAGCATTTAGCTTTTGATTAGCTTTAGAATTTTTGTTACCTTTGGCTGGCACACAGCAAGCTATCTATTCCTCCCTACCAGTCTTGATGCTAGGCTGTGCTAACTGGCGCTTTGCTCCAGGTTTAGTGTAAGTTACAGATACAATAGTCGTTCATTCTTTTAAGTCTTGGCAGGAAGTAAATAAATGTATTTCCTGAAATGTTAAACTACTTCTTTCTTACTAAATGTCAGTTAATGCACTTGATGTAAATAATTACTGCACCTGTCACCCTTTTTACTCTGCAGTCCCATGTGCCCCGAAGAATGTTAGCGCCGCCCTGATCTGTCTCAGTCACTCAGCCCTGGTCTCATGGGTAGGAAGCCCCAGTGCTATTAAATACAATGTGACAATGACGGGCCAGGATGGACACACACACCACTGCCACACCAACACCACCAGCTGTCAGCTAGCTGACATCCACTGTGGTGAAACCTACAACATCACGGTCACCCCGTACTCTCAGACATGTGCGGGACACCCAAGTGAAGTTCACATCTTCAGAGCAGGTGAAGAAACAGATATAATTAATCTACCTGTGGAAGAGTATCCTTTAATTTCAGCTCGAAGAGATAATATTTGATCATTTTACACCCCTTCTTTCCAGGTCTCTGCGCACCCAGCAATGTCACCGTGTCCCCTGTGTGTGAAGACAGTGTAGTCTCTTGGTCTAATGTAGCAGGGGCTGAGATGTTCATAGCAACAGCAACTGCGGATGATGGCCACACTCACACCTGCAGCTCAAACTATTCCAACTCATGCAATTTCACTGATCTCCACTGTGGAGAAACCTATGCTGTTACTGTTGTAACTGTGGACAGGGGCTGCAGGAGTGAGCCGAGCTCAGCGATGGAGCTGAAAACAGGTAAGAAAAAAACTGCGACGGTACAATTTGTGAAATTTCAATAAGGGGCAGTATTTACACGTAAGGAATGTCAAAAATATACATCAGTGCAATTACTGTGCAGAGTCTCATTCTTTTATTTCCCTCTAGCTTTGTGTCCAGCTACTAACTTCACCGGTCAAGTCAGTTGTGATACCAACACGCTGACCCTCACATGGGACCAGAGTCCATTGTCTGGGGTCACGTACACTTTAAAAACTGAAAGGATAGGCGATACACTCCCTCCTTCAGAGCTCACTACCTCTAACACCTCACACGTGTTGACCAGCCTGCAGTGTGGACAGAGATATGCTTTCCACATCGCGGCACAGGATGGAAACTGCCGCAGCAGCTACAGCCCGCCTGTAGAAATAAGCACAGGTGGGATGTGTCTCTATGACAACAGCTTTAAGCAATCCAAATTTGACATACTTGTAATTATACTTAGTATTTCCATTTCAAGCAATTTTACACTTATACTCTTCTACATCTTAAAGGCAAATATTGTACTTCTGTCTCCACTATGTTTGTCTGACAGCTTAGGTACTAGTTACTTCTTAAATTACGATTTTTCCTACAGGTTTACTTCAATAAATTTTGCTGATAATTCAGATTTAAACACAGGACTTTTACTTTTCAGCTTTTCTTTTTTTAAAGTAAAAAATCTTTTAACACTGGCTATAGTAGTTGAACTTGGTGCAGCTAAATGAAAAGTATCATAATCTCAAATCTGTTCTTCTTCTTCAGCCCCTTGTCAGCCAACCAACTTCACTGCTCGTGTGGACTGTGGGACAAACAAAGGCAATTTCTCCTGGGCTGAGGCTAGAGGAGCAGGTTTCTATACTGTTGAGGTGACAGGAGAGCACGGCCACGTAGCATCCTGTTCCTCCAACGAAACTTCCTGTGCTATAAAACTTCACTGTGGCCGATCATACTCAGCTTCACTGGTGGCTTCCACAGAAAGCTGCAACAGCAGCGAACGGGCTGGCATTAATTTTGATTCTGGTAAGATACAAGGACAGCCTTTGGTCTGTGCACACAGATACAATCCAATGAGCACACACATGATTATTGGGAAAATATTACAACAAAGAGACTTAAGAAGGGTCTCAAATCTTAAAATACTCTTTCTACAGGAACGCAGGAAAACCTACGATGGTTCTACCAAACATTTGAGGAGATAAAATGCACACCTACAGATATCTAAAAAGATGAAACACCTTTAAATATGCATATATGCTTAGTCAATATAACACAGTTTGGGCATTGATAAGTTGAATCAACAGTCCCTTATAGATCAAGCTGCAGAGGATGGCAATAAGCTTGTCCTGGGAGTAGACAGAGCTGTTTAGATGCTTATTTGTTTAAACTGAACATATCTATATAAGTAGAGATCATGCATGTTTAGATAACCTGTAATCAAACTCTCTCCCACAGCTCCCTGTCTCCCAGAAGATGTTTTGGCAGAGTTACAATGCAACACAAATGTGATGAATGTGAGCTGGACACAGACTCCAGGCTCGGATGAATACACCGCCTGGGCCATCAGCACTGATGGACACAGAGCCTCCTGCAACTCAACATCCAACTCCTGCTTCATTCATGACCTGCAGTGTGGCAAAGTCTATGAAGTGGCCGTCACCTCCTCCTCCGTTCACTGCGAAGTCATCGCTGGCTCTGACTACAAGGTTCAGTCTGGTGGGTGCAGCTCTTTTCATGTGAATAACTTAGATATAGAATAAAAGTCAAACAAAAAGAAGTTTGCTGAAGAGTTCATGATATGATTGTAACGGAAAATTTGCTCTCCTTTCATTTACCTGTAGCTCCTTGTAAACCTGAGAACATCTCCATCGACCAGAACTGTAGCAGCAATGCCATGACAGTGAAGTGGAAACAGAGCAGCAATGCACAGAACTACACTGTAAGAGCCACGTCTGCTGAAGGTGGGAACTCCACCTGTGACTCCACTGACAGCTGCTGCTCTTTTCTGGACCTGAGCTGTGGTCAGCTCTACACGTTCACTGTGATGGGACACACCAATGTGTGCATGAGCGAGATGAGCAGCCCCATAGAGAAGCTCACAGGTATACTTAACTGTGTTGGGCAAGTTACTCTGGAACAGTAATTACTTACTTATTAATGATTACTTATAATAAAAGTAACACAGTAATATAATGTAATTTACTTATTACTTACTTACTTATTATTACTTACTTTACTTACTGCTTTGTATCAAAAGTAATTAGTTACATTACTAGTTACTTTGCTATATTACTTGCAACCTAACCGACTTCCTAAAAACGTGATGCACAACCTGTTTTGTTAGCTACCAAAACTTAATCCACTTTATAATACTTTCATAAGGTATCTGTGGACAGATATTTTTATTAGAGATCAGGAGTGCTGCCAGTGCCAGCATGTAGATAACATTTTCTAGTAACACAGTAACTTCTGAGTTACTTGGATAGGTAACTGTAATATAATTACTGTGTTGGTGATTGTAATCCCTTACTTTACTAGTTACTGGGAAAAGTAGTAAAGTTACAATTATGTGTCACTACATAATGCATTACTGCCCAACCCTGATACTGAATAATTTACCATGACACCCATATCTCCAAGGAATAGTTTTACATTTTCAGAAATAAGCTTTTTAGCTAAGAATTGGCTTGTTATCGAAATACCATTGTCATGTCTGTATGTTAAAATGAAGCTACAGCTATCACAAAGTTAGCTCAGCTTAGTATAACAGCTGGCAACAGGAGGGCACAGCTAGCAACCAGCAGAAATGTGAGTAGTAAAGTCAGTTTGTTTTTACAATTCATAGTTGAACAAATGAGATATGTTAATCTGGGGGCAGGGATAACTGTTTTTCCCAGTTTCCAACCTTTATGCTAAACTGAGCTAACCTGATCTAAGCTATCACTTTATATTGAGCATGCAAACATGAGCATGATCTCAATTTTCTTCTTTGTCTCTAAAAAACCAAACAAACCTATTTTAAAACATTGTGAACTATTTCTTTCATTTATTAGATTCTATAATTTTTGTATTTGCATTTTTAGAGTCTCTTTTTTTTTTACCTTTATCTTCTTCTCAATTACTCCTCTGCTTTTCTAGCCCCATGTCCTCCCACCAATGTGACAGCCAAACTGAACTGCTCTACACGTAAAGCTCTGATCAGGTGGAACAGTGCAGCTGCAGCCACAGCCTACAGCGTCCAGGCAACTTCCATCAGTGGACACAACTCCTCCTGCAGTGAGATGGGCACATCCTGCTTTCTAAACAACCTGGTCTGTGGACAGGAATACTCTGTCATTGTGGAGGCAATGCATACTGGCTGTCCTGGCCCTGCAAGTGCCCCTACCACGCTCACTACAGGTGAGTATAACACAAACTTTGTAGTATTGATAATTTATAATAAGTCTGAGGCAACACGCAGGGACATTAATTATCTACCCTGCACAAATCTGCTGCAAAGAAAATACACCAGTAAAGAATTATTAAGGACAAAAGTGTACTAGGAATTTCAGGAATGAGGAATAAATTTCTGCTTCTGTAGCTGTGAAACAGGAGCGAAAGAATCAATTTGTTTGTGTCGATCATAATTGATGAAGACCAAATCATCGAGGCATTTTATATGAACAAAACTGATACTATGTTATGTTTTTTCTCCCTCCAGAGCCATGTGCCCCCATGAATCTCTCTGTCCAC
>MDSQ01000267.1_pt1 | contig 11761 bp, 3 predicted proteins | sample 1008251 | NCBI WGS metagenome assembly MDSQ01 (sample SAMN05526597, study PRJNA338239) | gut metagenome | isolation source: Hindgut content | host: Naso unicornis | place: Saudi Arabia: Red Sea | collected 2016-05
AAGAACACATTCAAAAAGAGTTGAAGAACAAAAATGCATTAATGCCACTACAGTTTTACAAATTATTAACATGACCTTAGCTAAAACCCGATTAAGATTAAGAACACGATGTTATTACAACAACAAGCTTGTTACAGTTGGCTTATTGGTCCAAGCTTCACAATACACTCAAGCTGTGAGCTGTAGCACAGTTGCTTTGACAATCACTTTACCTGTATTGCAATCTTCATGAGAAACTGTGAGATGGGCAAAAAGTTTTTACAGCAGCAAACAGTTGTGCTTCAAATTAAGAAAAACAAGCTAACATCGTAAACAAACCGAAACAAACACAAGGCTATGCAGTTAGCACGCTGCTAAGTAATGCTTGCTTTGTAACTTAGCCCTGTAGTTATGCAGATACCTTGATATGTACAATTACAATCTCTTTTCTCAATTGCTCTGAGAACAGGGGAACAGTCATCAATGATACAGTGGACATTGTTCATGTTTATTTTGGGCAGATCTTGTAGACATCTAGAAAAACTTGACATGTCATTGGCAATGCCATGTAATAATGGGGACTTAAACCAGAAACTGGTTTACTGACTCTAGCGCAAGTGGAAGTTCGCCCACTTTATGCACAGAGCCAATTAAATCTTTAAAAGAAGGTGATTCTTTGCACACATACGCTTGTGAGAGGTTTTATTTTGAAAGACAACACCTGAAATGTTGAAACTATAGTGGATTTGCTGATATGATGTCAATATTACTGTCAAGAGGTTATTTCTCTGTTTTAGCAGAGAATGGCGTGTGCCTTGCGGAAAAATAGGCAAGCCTCCTGAGCTGAAGTTTTGTGTAGCTTCCGGTGTGTGTGAGACAAGGGTCTGATGTGCCTCTCACGCGTGCTGTGTGGCTGCTCTAATTTTATTGCATGATGAAGAAGTGGGATGCTGAAGTCAAGCACAGCAGAGAGGGACGACTGCACAAAGGTTGATGTCTGTTTTCTCAGACAGTGGTGACTTGCAATTTTCAATGACCTGAAAAAGAAATACCACAAAAGTTGTTTTCTTCAAACTTCATCCTCACAAAAAAATTGAACTGCACGTGTGTGTAATGAGAGCTGCATAACTCATCTTCTTCTACCTGAGGCCATAAATTCATCAATCATCCCTCAAATTTTATAATACATTATAACCTCTTGCTCAGTGCTCTTCCGGCATGTAACCTGCTGTGAACACCAGCTGCCTCTTTCATCCTCGTGAATTTTTTATAGCAGACTTGTGACATCTTTTTTTTATACACGGTTGCACACACGATACATTCATGTTGTTGACTTCTCTTGCATCCTCGCGTGTACTGCTCAGAGAGTGAAGTTAGTGTCTTATAAATAAGACATTACACACAGGAAAAGTCAGGAAACTCAGTTGCATCTCATGTCAGTGATGAATTCATACACCTGTAAAGCACTAAGGCCAAGACAAGAGTATGTTGCTTTGAAAAAAAACAATTCAACATCCTCCATCCACCTCCACACTTCATTGCTCTTACGTTTATTCTGTTCAGACTCCTAGAGTTTTTAATGGAACCTCTGTGCTCATCAGTATAATTGGCACTCTCACCAGAAGGAGACAAGATTCAAATTTTTAGTGAATCATTACCATGTGACCTGCTCCGTTTTCTGGACAAAAGACAGAAACCTTGCTGGGTTACCACTCGCCATCGTTATACAAAAGCTGAGGAGTTGTGCAGTCTCTTTGTCATATAAATATGTAGCAACTTTTTTTCTAGGGGCACTTAAACATTGATATTTCCATCTCAGGCAAGTACAGGCAGTATATTATTAATTATCACTTCCATAAAATGCCCAAAGCCATGTTTCATTGCATTACAGCAATCCACTAAATTTAAACTGCTTCATAGCTGGAGTGTGCTGACATGGTTGATCAAATAGGCTCATTACAAATCACGCACATTAGAAAACATTGTAGTTGCTTTGATCGCTAGTATAAAAAAAACTCATTATTACTGTGAAATGATTTCTTACATCATGCTAGGATTAATGAGAAGAAATGAATTCATAACTGTGTCTCTACTGCTGCAGCTGATTCATCATTAGCTGTGTTTATAAACATAAGGCAGTTTGAGGCTCCTGTGGTGAAAGTAGCCTGATAATGTGGTCTGTCGCCATAGTGATAAACTATTCTGCACTTCTGTGCTGCACTATCGAGCAAATACTGACAACTTTGGGGCTTCAACTAACATTTTGAAGAAATGCTCCCTGTTTCAGCACAAATAGCCTGCATTTGAATGATACAAACACATTTCACATTAATCTTAAATGAGCTATTTGTGTAGATATTACCAAAGAAATCTGATTATTTTTTATTTTATGCTGATTTGGATTTACAGTAACACATTATGATTACCACTGATAATCAAGTTGCTCTTGTGACAAGGAATCCCTTAGTGAAGCCTCAATGTGAGCTATTGTGTTGTTTTGAGTTTTATTTAAAAAAGAAAAACCATCTTGAATTATCTTGTGATTATTCAAGTGTAACACACTGACCTTAGTGTCATTAGCTGTTCTGGCCTCAAGCGGTTCAACAAAACTTTAATTAGATAAAACTCACTAGATAGACTCCCTGTTGTGTGCAGTTGCCAAGATATGTTAGTTCCACTTTGCAGATTATTAGTGAAAATAATATATATATATATATGTGATATATCCTGTGTACATGTATGTACTTTTAAACCTGTTAGTTTCACACCAGGAGATCCATCTACACAGCACTCTGATAGTTCAGGGGGCAAAGGTGCTAATCATGCATGATGTCGTCAGTTTAAACATGGTTGTTGTCTGACATGCAGCTGTTTTCTGTCCTGTCCATGTACTTTGTTCAGTCAAAATGTCCAAGTAAAGACAAAACATGTAAATATTAAACATTGTGTGGCTGACATATAAATGAAGCACATAATGTAGGCAACAGTCATAATGTTCTCATGCCTAGCTAGCATTAAAATCGTTTGCCAGTGGCTTTCCAAACCACATGTATGTTGCAGGTACCAGCGGCATTATGATTAATAGTCCCTGGTTTGTAAAAGAGCATCTGGATCATTATAGGACATGGAAGCCATCTGACCAAACCTCTCAAAGTTATTGGCCAGGTACATGAAGTCACTGACCAATGTCTGCTGTGTAGAGGCAGATAGAGGGAAAGGAAGCCAATGAATAAAAATCAGGCTGTAAGTGACCTTGAATGATAACCCACATGTTTGGTGATGTTTAATGTCGACATACACATAATTGTCATTGTTTACATCAAATGTTACATCATATCTGTATCGATCACTTACAAAATCTGCCTGTTTTTATTGAAGTACAGTAAAATTTCTAATCATCTGATTCTGACCATAAAGATTTCGTCTGTATGAGTTAGAGCAGTGAGCTGTCAAGTCACTGTTGTCAGTCTGAATCAAATCATTTTGGTCACATGGAGTGTGAGCAGCAGAGCAGTCTGTAGGGGCCACTCGCAGGGCTGCTAGACTCTACTCAGTGCTGTTTGTTAAAGTTTGCCTTCTGTCTGATGTCACTTTAAAGTCTTCTAACTTTAACTTCACACTGATCCTGTCTCCCAGCAGACAGATGAGAGTATTGACACAAAAATGATTATAAATGCATAATTACAGTTTTATTATAACTTCACAGAGCTATTATAGTTTTTAGATGAAGTGAACTGTAAGTTTCCTAGTGGTTTAACGTTTTTAATCATAATATAGAGGTTATAATCTGTCACTCCCAAGATTTAAAAAGTTTAAAATATATTAGAAAACAAACACACCACCTTGTGAATGCAGTGGACTCACTTTCATGTCGATCCCAGTCTCAATTAAAAAAAGTACCAATGCCTTCTTCTGCTTTCTGTGTTGACAAATTTGACAAAATTGACAAAGAGTAAAACTAAAGACGTGTCCTGCATAGTTTTGTTCTATATAGTGTTTCATTGGTACATAGGTTACTCAGGTGTTTATCGGTTCACTAAATGTTTTTGTTCGCATCTGCTTAGTTGGATAGTTATGGTAACTGTATGTAACCTTTGAACTTGAGTCTTCATGGGTTTGGTGTAAATTTCTGTTAGTTATGGTAACTGCTAATTGCTTGGATCTCAGAAGATAGAGACATTGCTACCGTGCAGGATGATTAAACAGCTTGTAAACTGTTGACTTGATTTCTTTTTGGAAGGAGAGTTAGGGAATATCAGTGATACAGCTCTGTCAGGATGAAGAGCCATTTTCTTTTGCATTGTTCTGTTGATTTTTGATGTATTATAGTGATTACAGTGAATTAGGTTTAGTAAATGTCTTTTTTTTCTATCTATCTATCTATGAATTGATAAACAATATCAGTTTATGTTCCCAGTTTCAGTAATAAATGATTTATGAACTACCATATATAAAAGATTCCCAAAAACTATCAAAATGAGACACATATTGTAAAAAAATGGATTACATAGTAGAATTTTCACTTCCATTATTATAATAGGCAAACATTTGACAGTAATTTGTGTTAATTATGTGACAGCTTTTAGTAGATAACCCCAGCTGCTGTAGAAGATGCAAATAACACTCTGGATAAAAATGGAAATGTGATTTTTATGTAATATCTCTGTAATTCTGTGGCTGGTTAATTATAGTACACCGTTCTTAAGTGCTGCTTGACATTAGATTTTGTAGGAATTTGACTGGCCCTCTGGATGCAATGTCATTTAAATACGTTGAATCACTTTGAATGTCTATATGTAGGTGGGGGCTGTGCAGCACATTATAATTAAATGGCAATTCCTCAGTGATCTGTGTAAAATCTGTTTGAAAATGTAATTGTAAAAGAAGGCAGTATTTCAGGGGATATCCTGTTTACTGACGAGCTGTCCTTCAATCAGTGCAGCAGCATTTAAGTGGTCCCTTGCCGTGTTCACCTGCCTCATACTTTAATTACAGCGAGAGTGGTGGCTGTGGCTACTTGGAAAAGCCATTTGTTTCATCATCCAAAGTGGACCAGAGCACTTTTTATTAAAATTAATGAGATCAGAGTGTTAAAAGTTGCTGATCAATATAAAAATGACAACAAGCTGAGTTCAGGGAAAAGTGGTCGGGGATGGATTTTCCTTAAAATCTGTTTTGCTGACTTCAGCCTGATAAAGTGATTGAGATATGAACTAAAGTGGTGATTAGAAAGAAAACCCATCACAGCACAACACGGAAGTGTTCAATCATCCCTACACACATGTTGATTTAATGTGATTTTACTCTCACTTATTGATCTGAAATATAAACACATTTTTATCTGCAGTTCTGTGATTTGTTGTGAAGACTGACCCTAATCCCCATTTAAACAATGAACAGAGATTACATTGACATAATCTGTAATACACCTAAACTGTCAGCAGACTTTGGGGGTGCCTTCATTCTCTGTAACCCGGCCTAAGGGGTAATGCTGGCTTCTGCAAGAAGCGAGAAAATGACAAACATCATGTGAAGAGGGAATTTTTAATACAAGAGAAACTGGAGAAGATTACACTTAAACTGCCAAGATGGTATCAGTGTTGTAGTAGCATTATCAGCTTGTGCATTGAAGCTCACAGATAGATTCACCCCGTACTCTTGATATATCACACAGTATTTGCAGGGGAATCACACACTATTTGCAGGGGAATCCTAATATTGTGTCACATGCTTATAGCATTCATATATTACTTTATACAGTTATTACACTTAAGACCACCACCTGATTCAGTTTAGAGTATTATATAGATTCACCTTACATGCACACAAGAAAAAAATGAACATTAACAGTGCAAATTCAAAAATTTATATCTGTAATTTATTCAGTTTCTTGTTGCACTTGAGCATTTAATGAGTGAGGATTAAAACAATAAATGGAAACACAACTAGGAATGTGAAACGTTACATAAACTGGATCTGATCCCTACAGATCCCTACAGATAGATTATGATTATTTTGTGCAGCAGAGCAGAACATTTTGCTTATCCCTTCTTTCAATTATGCATCCAGAGTGTTAACGATTGTTTTTTAAAAGAAAGAATATCCTGCAGACTTTGATACATGGTGCTGGGTGGCCCAACCCTAACGCATGCTAATGTTCTTTGGGAAAACAATGCTGCCATGCCGTTAGTTTTACTTCAGTAACTCCAGCTGGAAGACAAACTGTCCTTACACTGTAATGATGCTGCAATACACATAGGTAAGTAACAGAAGTTTCCATCGGGTATAGCAGATCTGTTGAGATTTAAAATAGCTTTTTACCCAATTCGCAAAAACAACAAGAACAACAAATCTTGCTTGTCCCAAGTTGTATCATGGTCATTTGCTTCGCTTATGTAGCTCTTAGATTTCTTCCTCCAACATTAATAGAATAAAAGGAAACTTTAAGCAGTGATATTTATTAGGGATTGACAGATACTGTTCTTTCAGGGCCGATACTGATGATTAGTAAGTCCAGGATGCCGATAACCAATACTTGTGACTGACATTCAGTTGCAGTAAATGTTAAAATATTTGTGCCAAATTTTGTAGCAATACAAACCCTGACATAAGGCTGCCTTAAAATCAACTGATGTTTAATGGAATTTTTCTTTATAACATGAAATATCTTTTTATTTTTTATAATTGTTTTTTTTTAATGTGCATTAAGTATTTGCTGCTCCCAAACTGACTCTCTTGGCATGTGCTGCACACTACCTTCCCTGGTGCAGGTTGTGTGAAGTGGTCCCACGCTGCACTTTGTGTCTTTTTGTAGCCATCTAACAAAGGAACATACTGCTAATTATTTATTTCACAATTAAGGCAGTTTCAGATTTTTCCCATACCCATGTGCGGGCATACATATTTTAATCCAAGGCTCTACTTTTATAGAAGCATAAAAAATATGCCAATACCGATAATATGAAAAATAACAAATATCTAAGCTGATTATCTGCCAAAGCGAGTATCGGTTGATCCTCTGTATAGACGGTATGTACTGGGTAAGTCTGATGAGGCCTATGAAGGTGGAATTAGAATTTAAATTCTAAAGAGTGGAATCATTTGCTCCTCGTGCTTTTTCAGTCTTTGTGTTAACCGAGGCCGAACGTGATCCTGAACTCGCTCTGTCCATGAAAAATGTATTTAAATAATAACAGAGTTTGTTTCAAATATATCCGTTCATAATCTAAACATGTTATCGAGTGTATGTAACCTTGTTCTGTGAGTCTCATTTAATGTGTTTTTGAATTGTAGGTTTACTTAGTAGATTATGGGCTGGCATACAGGTACGCACCAGCTGGTGTCCCAAAAGAGTACAAGGAAGACCCCAAGAGATGTCACGACGGCACCATCGAGTTCACGAGCATCGACGCCCACAAAGGAGCATGTGGGTACAAAAAAAACCACGAGCAGTTTGATCAAACTAAATCCAAATTTTCAAACCTGTTTGCCAGGTTTTTTACTCTCATCACACTAATCACACAGTGCAACACTAACAGGATTAACTGGCAGGTGGGATCTTAGAACTCGAGATCACGTTACCTCTGCTGTTAGTCACTTTAAAAGCTGATGCCTCTGCAAAGATCCAGATAATTTAGGTCAAACAGGACCTGTTGGATTCACACTGTTGTCTTGTACATGGGAGATGATTCTTGTAGCACAAAGCAGGCGGGTAAAACGGCTTCCAACTTCTTAAATAGAAAAGTTGATCATTATTTTAGAAGTTATTTATATATCTCTGGCTTTTACAGTCAATCAGCAGCAGTGGATGTAAAGTCAACAGAGGAATTTATTTAAAAAAAGATTTTCATCAAAAACTTATTGACACTCAAACAAAATCACTAAATCATATTGAACAGTTTCTGCTATGTGTGGTTGATTAACTCTTTCACTGCACGTCTAAGCAGCTCTTCCACTGGTGTCACAAATCTGTAAATATTTTTATTTATACCATATCAGCTTTGCATACCACTCTCTGTGAACAATTTCTAATTATTTAGAATAAACCAACAATATAAATGATCAGTTTTCATGTTGAAATGTTTGTCTTTTTCCAAACTTTTAATCAAAGCTTGAAATTATGTTTCATCATGGCTGCACGAGGTTTTCACTTTGCATGATGGAGTTTTAACTCTGTGGATTTCTTACACCAACATGCTGGTTTTTGATTCTCTTTGATGATGTTACGGACTGCAGATGGTTAAATCCCTAAATTCGTGGCAATTTGTTCATTGAGAAACAACTGTTGGACTGTTTGCTTGTGTACGAAGTGACCTCTCACCTGTTGTCAGTTAACCTGTGGAATGGTCCAAACAGTGTTCCACAACTTTCCAGGAATTTGTTGCCCCTTTTCCGACTTCTTTGGAATGTGCAGGTAGGGCTGGGCGATGCAGCTAAAAAAATATAGATAGAAATAGTTGATCTTGATAATTATTTAAAATTTTCATGAGACAGAAAAAAGAGAGAGAGAGGAAAGTTTGAATTTCACCACTTTATTTTTAACCACCTAATTTTTAAAGCACACAGGTAATAATTGAAACGGTAACACTGTCGCAACAACTGAAAACAGGGATGTCAGGATTAACCGATTTTACTGTTAACTGCAATAATAAATGTCACCACAGGATAACCATAAGAATGCTGTGGGCTATGGCATCTCTCATGTCATGTCATTTACGTGGGAGTCATGGAAAATCTTTCATGAGTCGCGACCAGAGTCACATTGCGTGTGTGGGTGTGTGTGGTCACACTGTGTGCAGCGTGTCATTTAAACTAACCCAGCAAGCTGAAAAGCTTTAAACGACAGAGGGAACTGATATTCCACAGTTACACTCACCAAAGAAATGCATCAGCTTACGTTGGCAGTGTACGATCGTTTCAGATTTTAAAAAATGACCAGGGTGTTGTGGTCAATGATGGGTAGTCCATCCTGCTGCCAGGAAGTTGCTGATAAAGTCTCCAACACGCCTAATTTGTCCCAATATCGTCGGGCTAATCATACATCCCTGCAAGTCCAGGTCAAGGTAAAAAAAACTATATCAGCTAAATGTACTAAACTAGCCCTAAACTGTTTGACTCATCCGCAGCAGTGAAAGTCACCGCAGTTCACAGGAAGTTCACAGACACACAGACACTTTTTGAGACGGGGGCGGGGGGGGCTCTCTCTCTTTCTACCTGTTGATAAAAAATGCTTTATTGGCATGAATATTTAGTGAATAATATTGCTAAAGCCAAAGATAATTGTATAAAACAAATTTAAATAGACAATTCAACACACAATATATCACCATCACTTTTAGGCTATCCAAGTCTAATATTTGTTTGGCCACATAAAATTGATTTATAAAGGTTGATGGGAAAAGAGAGGAAAGAGAGACTTATGAATTATATAGCTATATTTATTTGTAGTATAATATAATAATATATATATATATATGTGTGTGTGTTTGTATTTGTGATAGATAAAATAGTGTCGATAATCATGAAAATTGTAAAACTGTGATGTTTCCTCTGACAATAATTGTGACTCCAAAATCTGACATTGTCACATCCTTAGATTCCAGTAAAGCTTGACAGACTCAAGTTGTGTGGAAATCACAGATCTAAAAATTACTTTAATTTGTGGTGGAAATAATGTGATTATTTTGCTAATTGCATGCGTTTTTTCCAGATCAGAATCAGCTTTCTGATTGTTTTGAATGTGATGCAGAGACAGTTCTTCTGTCCAACTGGATGTCATAAGCGAAAAGAACTTTTACATTGTTTGTACTGACGTCTCAGATGGCTTAGGCAAGATAAATGAAAGGGTGGCTGTGCTTCGTTGCTCTAACAAGCTTCCTACATCACCATCTTTGCCTCCCCTCATATGAACCCGGTGCAAAGTTTCTTCTTTGATTTCAGCACTCAAACAGCTTTACCGAAATCTGTCCTGTTTTATGAATGATCCTCCCAGGAAGCCAATTTCCCCTGCCATGACTAATACAGTTCTCTACTTGTCTTCCTCCCTCCCTGTGCTCACCTCATCAAGGTCTGACGACTGCACAGTAGGGCCACGCAGGTCTTAGCTACAGCTAAGGAATAAAAAAATCTCTCCAGCACTACATATTATCTGACTTCTTGGACCTTTCTGTAGCAGCATTCAGCAGCAGTGGTGACCTTTAGGTGCCCATTCCCTTTTTTTGGAGTCTGGATTTCTAATTGAAAATTGATGAATGCTGTGGGGGAATTAGATAAAGGATTTGTCACGGCTGCAGAGTCAGTAATGGAACGGAAACTGTCTCTTAATGTCACTCTGTTCACTCTGCTTTCACTCTCCACTCTGTGGGAGTGAAATGACCGATGTGGGGGCTCTTTTTTTTAACTGAGTAGAACTTGTGGTTCTCACTGTGGTGATTCTGCTGTATCTTAGCGTTAATAAGCCCTTTTAAATGTATAACCTTGAAAGTGCATGCACATCGACCGGTTTACTGTTCCCGAGTTGACATTTTTTATGTGCATGAAATTGTGTTCTGCTCTATATTTTATTTGACTCAGAAAAAATCATTCTTTTTAGTTTTAGCAGTGACTTTATTACATTAAATTATTCCATGCTTAACTCTCTGAACCCCCATCGGCATTTTCTGCTGCTGTCACATTTTTACTCACTGCGGACTTGTTTTTTAACAACAATGCATAAGTCTTGCACCTCTGTGTAAAAACAGCGCAGTCATGGCAGCTTTGAGTGACAGCTAGCTGCTAGGTGTCACCTCAGCTTATTCAGAATTTTTGAACTTATCCTCTCTGCCATGTTTGAGGTGTTGTTTCCTTTTGAAAAATAAAATGTCAAGCAAATATAGACAAATAATATGACCTGCTGTAATCATTGTAGTAGACCTCCAAGGCGTTTGTGCTCCATCCTCACTGCACCTCTCTCACACATCTTTGGATTAGACAGGAGGTAGATGGATTAAGGTGATGCCACAATGGCACCAGCCTGAGCCCCGTACTCAGCTTCACAGTGATTTTTAAAAAACATGTAGGTTACGTCATGGAGACAATGTCCATGTTTTATACAGTCTATGATCTCAGCCAAATGATTCAAAGCATCCCATGTGGCACAGAGGAGTGAAAAAAAATGGTTTATTTTTTTTGTAAATTTTCAAGTGAAATAGGCAGAACAGAGTGATTTCAACCTTTGATTTGGTTATTTTCATAGATGGAAGCATTTGTAGTGCATGGTTTGTTTAATAGCCCACTTAAGAACTTAGAAAATCCAACAATATTTCTGTTTAACCGTTCCCGGCTATGATGAATGGTGTAATTTGGGGGATTTTTTTTTTTTAAACAAACATTTCAAACTAGCTGGCAGCTTCTGGTGTTCTAAGGGTTAAACAGTACAAGGTGGAGAACAAGCCTTCGTAGTTAGTGAGTCCTAAAGTCACAGAGAAGGATTAGAGGAGTATTAGTCAGCCGTCCAGGCTCTGTCCGGCGGACGCCTCCCCTCTGTAAGTGTTATAAAGTGCTTGTCACACAACCAATTTGCATGACTGATGGCTTCAGCAGAAGTCCGGCCCGGAGTGTAGAAGAGCCAAGCAAAAAACAAGGAAATAAAGACACAAACAAATCTGCTGTATGCTACACAGTGTCAAATTTGGCATACAAACAGTTCTTATATAGTTGACCCTGTACATCAAATGCAATCTAATGCAAACTCTATCACTGTAATGCATTGATTGGGAATTTGGGTTTTAACTGATAAGTCAAA
>MDSQ01000268.1_pt1 | contig 11750 bp, 6 predicted proteins | sample 1008251 | NCBI WGS metagenome assembly MDSQ01 (sample SAMN05526597, study PRJNA338239) | gut metagenome | isolation source: Hindgut content | host: Naso unicornis | place: Saudi Arabia: Red Sea | collected 2016-05
GGCCAAAGTACACACATTGTTTACTTAAGTAGAAGTGCAGATACTTGTGTTAAAAAGATTCTGGTAAAAGTGGAAGTACTGACTCAACTTTTTTACTCAAGCAAAAGTACTAATATAGCTACTGGTTCTGAAATGCACTGAAAGTATAAAAGTAAGAAGTATCTCTCTGAAGGAGAGTCATTTCTTAGCAAAGGTACCTGAATCTCACGTCATATTAATATGACATAAAGACTATTAAACTTAAAGGTAGAATCAGTAGGATTTGCCCGAGCTGTTCTTAACACACCATAAAATTAGCTGATTGTTGGGTCTGATTCCCAGAATGTCAAATATGGACATTTTGAGTTGGTAAAGCGCCCTGAGCGCAGCCAAAAAGGCAAAAGGCATTCAAACTAAAGAAATTAGCCTGTTTTGACAAGGTGAGCCGTAGAAAGTACAGATATTTGTGTTAAAATGTAGGGAGTAAAATTAAAATGTTTTCCTGAAAAATAAATGCTCAAGTACAGATGCCTGAAAAATCTACTTAAGCACAGCACAAATACTTTGTTACTTTCCTCCTCTGGCTTTTAGAGCTACTAAGCCAAGGTTAATCTGCCAAAATATTACAGGACACATTAAACCTGCCGAACAGGAGAAACATGTTGACATTAGCACTAAGCTCAAAGCACCAGTTTATCTACATACAGCTTCACAGAGCCTCTAGTGCGGCTGTAGGACTGTTCGAATCCATTCGTACCTTGGGATAGGGGAAGAGGACATTGGACGGGTAGAGACCACCTAAGAAGTGAGGTATTTCCATCACAGGTGTGGCAGAGTTGTTGATGGTGAGGTACGCCAGCCGGGCTCCATCCTTAGACCACCAGTGGGCAACATATGTCAAGAGCACTTCCTCTGTTTTAAAAGGCAGTGGAAGTTTTAGCACTTAAACTCAGAGCGTACTTCTAATTACTGCTGTCAACTTAGTTTTACAGATTTCTCTCTCAATCCAAGTAAAATATTTTTTCTGAAACTTGAACACGTCTTACCTTCATAAGTCCAATCAGAGAGCCCGTTCACTACATTCTGCTCCTGGTCAGTGGTTGTGAGATGCACAGGTTCGCTCGTCACGCTCGGCTTGTAGTAGATCTCTCCATCAAACACATACGCCTGGCAAGAGCAGCAGAGACAGACAGAGCCAATCTATTATCAAAGACAGTATGGTTGCAGGCTTCATCTCATCTCTGCCTGCCTGAATCGAGTGTCGGGTGCCGTCCAAGAGTGAATGAATCATCAGCCGAACACACACACATACACAACTGAGAGCCAATACATCTTATTTGCAAGTTAATATGCTGCAGATGAGCACCGACATTGCAGCAAAAGCCAATTACATTACAGGGAAGGTAGATGAATTATGAGTGTAAAACAACCCCGTTATAGCAACACAGTCACTCTAAGCTGGAGTTCATCTCATAATGACAAAGCGATGATACTGTTGATGTTTTCATTATTAAAATGATGTCAAATGGAGGCACCATTCATACACAAGCCATATTATCTTATCCTTTCATCACACTGACAGGTACATTTGATGAAGATGATTAAAGGAACACATTGATCGGGTAAATGAGTAAGCGCCTGGCTTACCATCTGGTTCCCCTGAGGTCCCCAGGAAGCATATTGTAGCACTGCCTTTTCTCTCTCCGGAGGGTTAAGCTCCAGCAGATCCCTGGAACACACACAAGAACTCAGACATAAGCCCTCCATTAGGGCCGAATGTGCTGTTTAAAGCCCCCTGAGGTCTGTCCATGCCCTGGCCTTGAGCTTGGGAGAGATACTGTACTCTGAGGACAAGAGGGCAAGATGCAGAGAAGCAAAACAAAACAGAGAACGGGATTTGTTCATGCAACACTTCATTTTTCATATTTCTAGCTGCACTTTCTCCCTCAGAACAGGCAAATATATTCCTCCAAGGCAAACTCAGGCAATGATCAATGCTGCAGGTTCTCCTGAAATCCCTTCCAGACCCATTCCTCAGAGCATCCACAGCTACCACAGAGCCTTTTACTGATATGCTGAATATGAATGTCAGGCAGTGAAATCTGAACAGTACAAACCTCACGTTGGGATATGGAACCTGGTAAGACCACTGACGAATGAATGCATGTCTTACAGAAACATGAGGTTCTGATTCGATGAGACACACTCTGGGGGGAAATTTTTCAATCCGTGGGTCTGCTTGCATTGGTGACGCTCATGCCCAGTGCAGCCCATGCATTAGCATTCATGATTCCACCTACCCATTAGCCACATTGTAGATAGCATAGGAGGCTGTGAAGGACTGAGAGAACACCTGAAAGAGGTAGAGGATATCATGCACACAGGTGTGCCGCACTTAGATGACAACACACATATTTCAGTGCTCAGACATGCTCATACACATGTGTAAAGGAAGATGGAAGGACACTGCTCAGACCTACCATACTATGAAGCAATAAACAACAAGGAGCTGTGTTTGCATTCTTGAATTTCTTATGAAATTGCTGCAAAGCACCGCACCGGGTGGCTTATTACTTTTATAAAAGGGCAACACTCTATTAAGCCACATAATCAAAAGGGAAAATGTTCAATGAAACCTAAATAATAATAATTTGATTCAATTTTATCTTATTATTTCACCTAAAAATGCAAAAGTTGCGTGCCTCATACAGTAATTATGTACACTTTCTGTGCCATTAAAACACTTGCAGCCATTTCATCTACATTACATCATTATTGTGATCATATCTGAATAATAGGAACTTGAGGCAAGGAGACCCTTAAGACTGAGTAAAGGAGACAACATGAAAGACATACATTCCTATTAAATAGCATCATTACAGCTAATATCCTTCCCACTGAGCTCTATTGTGGCTGGCAACTCTGTCGCAACCCTGACACAAGCTCAAGCAGCTCGATGATTAATTAAATTAACATGCTGAAGAGGACTAAGGGAGTGGAATCGATGCGTGTCTGCATGTGTGTGTGTGTGTTTTAACTATAATTGATCACAGCATTACCTGATGAATTCAAGGTAAAATATTGATCCAAGCCTTTCTTTTTTCTGAGGCAAAAAGGCTGGAAGCAGGCTATTTGCCCTCTGGCCTCTAAAAGCCTGCACCTCCTGGAAACCAGTCCCTAAAGGAATTAAATGTCACATCCTCTATACAGCACACTTAGCAGGTAAATTGGATTTCTCCTGTGTTGTTTGTCTGTTGTTGGAAAAATGCATGGATGGAGTGGAGAGGGGTAATGCTGCAGGGGTAAAGGAGGAGAAATAAATTTTAAAGCTATCTAAACAAAATGGAAATGTGATGGCAGTGTAAAGTCTGAGCATGAGGGGCAAAAGCGTGTACAGGAAAAGAGGGGTGTTACAACAGAAAATAACAGCCAGGACAGGAAGAGGCATGAAAGAATTGGTCTGACACTAAAGGAAAAAATGTGGGAGGGAGACAGAAAAAAAAACAAAGACAGGAAAGGAAGAAAGGATGCAGAGAGGGGGAGAGTCAGCAGCTGACAGCCAGAGTTGACAGGTCCTTGACACGCATCAAGGACCGAGTCTTGAGTTAAAGGGAGCCTCGCTCTGCGGGGCCAAAGGGGGCAGCACTGCTATGAACACCAAGTTCAATCAGCTGTTTATGATTTGTTAAGGAGCCCAGAGATTCTGCTCATGATTTAAGATTATGAAGCTGCTGACAGAGGCTGTACATTATTGGGTGTCTGTGTGATAAACAGACAGAACGAGAGAGAGCATCTGTCTCCGAGAGGCAGAGAGAGGGAGAGTCAGTTCTAATGTAGCTGCCAGTAACATATCATAAATCCTCTGGATCGCTCTGCTCCTCACACCCCTCCCCGACCCATGACGCCAAAACGGGGGATGGGGGCTCATTGCACAGATTAAACACTCAAATAAGACACTGTGGGATAACATGATAATATGAAACATATAATAACACATGTCTTATCTTTTAAAACAATCCACAGTTCAGCTGGGATTCTCTCTCTAGATGTTATAGCTCCACTTCTAACACCCTTTGCATGAGCACAGAATTTGAAATCTGTTGTACACAGCAAGATACGCTCCTCAGAGATAACAGCATCCTTCCATCTTTACGTTGTTCCTGCTTCACAAGCATTTCTCAGCAGCCCCACAATATGCTGCCTTTGATACCAGCTCCCATCAGTGTTTGCTGCAGAGTGCAGACGCGACTCCCCTGACATGTTATTTGTCCCTACACTGCACCGTCCGTTTACCTCTGCTCATCAATCCCACAAAACCTCCATCTCCTCTAAATTGCATCACTCTTCTAAAAATATGTGGATCTCCTCTTCCTCCCTTCTACTCTTGCACCCAAATCTGTTTAATTCAAACAGGCTTTGAGGAAAAACATTCCCCTGAAGGAAATCTGCTCGCTCTTGTTCCTATGTGGCCAAATCCCTAACTCACTTCTATGTATACTCTCTTATCAAAATCCATTTATTTTCACCCACCAGGCACAAAACCCTCCCTAAAGCCTCTAGAGCTAATGCAAAATCCAAAGAAGCCTTTTAACTTTACCCCCAGCCTGCTTGTCCATTCCTCTTTACTGCAGGTTTCTTCTTTTAGCATCTCTGTCATTCTTTGATAACCATTCTGATTGATTTCAACTGGGCAGTGAATCTAAAGGCAACTGGTGCATAAGACATCCCCCCACCTCCATTGCAAGCGGATTTTTGCTCCTGCTCTCTCATTTTTTCCCATCTCATTCTCTGCCACTCTTCGCTGCGTACAGCTCCTCTTCCAAACAGCAAAGCTGGTGCCGGGTGCAAACTGCCTCAGTCAGCACAAAACCCCCCAGAGATACAGACAGAAAAAAGTGAGTGAGAGTGAGGAAGATCAAGCAGGAGCGAGAGGAGGAGGAGGAGGGGGGAGCAAGAAAGAATGGGAGGACGGAGGAATAGCCCCCATGCACGCAAAAATCCAACCATCCTCACACATGCTTATATATCCATTTCTAAACACACAAATAATTCCAGGTGGCACGCTTAAATTCTTCGAGGGTAGCACAAAGAAGAATAGACGGTTCCTGCTGACATCAAAGGAAGGATGATTGGCATGCATCGGCAAAAAAGCAAACCCACAAACTGGACAAAGATCTGAGCACATCTGAAAACTGATTGGACACGTTAGCTGCTCCGCTCAATAATTCAGTTACAATGGATGCACAGTGTCTGTGACGAATACTGTAACACAGCAACAGGCCCATCACCTCCACCTGACACACATGGAGAATATGATATGTTATGATCACAGCAACGGCAGATCTCTAAAGGAAGCCTGGAGAGATAGAAGAGACTTAGAGCAGAGAGTGCGACAGAGCAGCTCTCAGATTTTTTAATAAAAATGTGGGGAAAATGTGCTGAGGGCTTTCGTTTCCGCCTAATTCTGTTTTCTTCCCTCGCCGATTACTTGCACATTACACAAGTTGCCTGCCCTTTGAGGAACGACTCAACTATTTATTAATGGTGCGGGTATTTACAGAGAGTGGGATGCTGGTGGGGAGGAGGGGGGATGGCAGCACTGAGCTTTGTGGTGTTGTAGAAATGGGAGCAAAAGATTCACATTTTCTGTCTACATCAACGCTTATCTGGAACCACCTGCGATTGTGATTCTCATCAGCTCCTCATTAAAAATTCCCCACCGAACCAGCAGAGTGATTTCATTACCGCAGCTCCAACTTTACCTCTTCATCTCCTTGATGCCCCCAACCCCCTCTCCCCCTCTGCTATCCACTTCAACACTGATCACTCACTCTGAGCTTTCCTCAACCCCCTGCACCTTTCACCATCAGCCAGTTTAAATATTCAGCTCCCCATATGTTATCCCAGTCATTTAGTGGGCGGTGTTATAGAGCTGAAGAGTGCTGCAGCAGCAGAATCAGCACACGTGCACACATATACACACACACACACACACACACACACACACACACACACACCTCTTCTCCTCAACCTCTTCTCTGTTGTTTCTTTGGGGCTCTGATTAGGATGCATATCACTGTTGTTTCGCAGCCACTAGTGGCCTGTCAGACATGTTGAGGTGTGTTTCCAGCAACAGCTTGTCTTTGATATTCGTTTATAATTTATGGCCCTGAATGTTTTCTAAGGGTAGAAAGCTTGATGTCGCTTCCTGCAAAACTCTGAGTGCACTTTCCATCTGAAGAAAACTTACTGGTCTGATGTTGTATGCCAAGAGGACAAACCTCTTGTCTGCTGAAACTTGGAATTTAGTCGTGGTCAGATCCTGCAAAACAAACAAACAAACAAACGAAAAACAGACAGCCTATTATAATGAGCTAAAAATAGCTTTTCTCTGAATCAAGAGGGTTGAGATATAGCACTTGAATGTTTTTCTCTGTAGCTTCTTTGCATCAATTGCTGATTAATAGTGTGATCTGACACAGAGTTCCTCAAGGGTCATTCCTGGGTCCTGGTTTATTTTTTCTTCACATGCACCTGTTAGGGGACATTACCTGTTGGTTTTGCTGCATCAGTTATATTGCATGCCAATAATCTCAGGCTTAATACATTTGTTAAATGAAGGTAACGTTCAAATCTGACTGTTTTACCCAATAATCAATGTTTTTGGCCACCTGGGGGCAATGAGAACACCTTGTGAACACAGAATTGACGTTTACTCGACTTACAAGTTATGGTGAACTTGTTACCAAACAGTTTCCTTTTTGTGCATTCAGTAGACACAGAGAAACATAATTATTAATTTTGAGTTGAAATCCTGGTCACTTGACGAATGTAAGTACTACATTTACTCTCTTTTACATCTGTTTTTAGTCACTACCAACTTCTGAGGGGTAATATTTGGCTTTTTAGCTGCTAAGTGATTCATGATATTCACCAGCTTGTCACTAACTGTATCTGTCTGTTGTGAGTAGGTAGTTAACAGCTAGACACTGAGTTGGTCTGCTATTGTCTTGTTATTTTCAATTAGGAAACAAACAGCTCCTCTTCTTATCTTTCCTCATGCACAAACAATTCATCCATTATTGTGACTTATCATGTCTTTACTCTTGTACGGTATTTAATTATTTTAAGAACAAAGAAGCTTTAGTGCGATTACAATTACTTTAGAATTCTGCTTTACATTTACTTTAAAAAAAAATGCAGAAATTTCTCTCGAATTTCTGACTGATTTGAAGTTCTTCTAATTACTTTACACATTTCATATTAATAAGTGACTGATCCCATGTCCTCTAGGACTCTCGGGTCATCAGAAAAAAAAATCTTGGTTTTGCTCCACTTCTCCAGTTTAGAATTCATTTGTGAACAAGCTTTTGTTGTCTTCCTCTAAGGGTCAGGTCAGCAGTATGTGTAACAATATCATCACCAAACTTTCCACTGTTGCCTGTGAACTTGCCCACCAAACAACACATTAAAATAACAACTTGTGTCTGGGCATTCAAAGCGGATGTTGCCGATTCAGTTAAACATATCAACATGAAAAACAATGCAGAACTTAGAACCAAGACTGTGGTCTTATCAAGCTTCATGCTATGCTGTTATTGTTAAATCTTGCATTGAAAAAGTGCTAAGTCAGTTTTTAAAAATCTCAAAAGCCCTGTTTCTTCTCAAATGCTTTTTATTAACACTCCTTTGCACTGCTTTGGTCTCATTCTCTGAGTAAATTTGTTTAACTTTTATTAAATATTTCTTTTATATATATTCATATATTCTTTTAAAATCTTTTTTGTTCATTTGAAAAGTGCTACATAAAAACGTCCTAGTTACTTACTGTGAATTTTAATTCCAGTGTTGGTATTAGCCTATATTGAGCTTAGCTTGTCTCAGCAATTCATATATGGAAGGTAACTCCATGTGCGCCTTGATATTCATACAAGAAAAATATCTTTTTCTGAAATTAGCAACAGCAGCAGAGCTAACAAACCATATCACAATGCCGAGGAGAGACTTCTTCTCAACCTGGCAACACAACCCTGCTCTAAGCTCCTCAGTGATGACCCATATAAGTCTGTCAGTGTCGCGCAGAGGCGGTGTTCAAAACGATACCCTTGCTTGGAAAATTCTCTTTGAAGGCACATGGTGAGGGCTCACAGAGCAGCCAGATTGGGGGGAAATGAGCTGATACTGTCACTCCGCCAGATCTTTTTTTGTCTCAGCTGTGGGATGTGGAACAGTGGGAGTACACAGCTTCTCACTCTCTCTCAATCTGGAAACATTCTCTCTTCACTGGCCGGTCAATTTGTCCAGCTGTCTGTTGATATGAGCCGATCAATACTGAAATCTGTCCTCTGTCCTCTTAAACAGTGTTGCTGTAACTCACCAGGGAGCTGTTGTCCAAGAGAGTGGTGGTGAGATTGCTGCTGAGGCTGAACGACAGGACATGTCCTTCTCTGGTGCGGAGAGCCACCTCGTTTTCTGAAAAGGTTAGGACAGTTCAGGGAAGAGGGTCTCGTGTTATTAGAGTGATGACATAAATCCACAGAGGCAGAGACCTTTGCAAGGTCTGCAACCCAGTGGCTCACTTTCAGGTGAGCTCATTAAAGTGGATTTAAGCTGTTGTGAGCACTTTGTCCGCCAGGAGTGATTTGTGAGTCAAAAACAGGGATCCTTACCGTTCAACCAAGCCATGCAGGGGTCATGAACTTTGAACTCTTCACTCTCCAGATCCTCCATAGTGAGATGGGAGCGGAGTAACAAGTGAGATTCATCTTCAGAGGCAAACAGATGGAGTTAATTAGTCATCAAAATGTATGTCCTGTTTACAGAAAAGCATAGCCTGTGCACTTTTGAGTCTGGCCTATATTTCTGCTGCTGTTTTGAATTCTTTTTTTGCATTTTAAATGTCAGTGTTGTTGCTATTTGACACACTTTCAGCATGTGTAAAACACTTGCCTTGCTCACATTATGACTCCCTTTACATTTGATTATTTGAGAAACGTGATTATTTGCTTTCTGGCAGATAGTGTGATGATATCACTGACTTCATATCTGTACATTTAATACAAGGCAACATAATGCAGTCTGTCTGCTTAGCTTGGCCTTAATACAGAAAGCAGATGGTATCAGCTAGCATAGGTCTGTCCAGCAATAACAAAATCCATCCGAAAGCACAAAACTGCTTACTAATTTATGTTATCTTGTACGTTTGTTTAATTTGTAATGAAATGAAAGAACGACAATTCACAGTTTTATGTGATGTTATAATCAGGGCAGGCAACAGTAAATTACTGGAATGTCCAGGATGTCCTGTCATTGCCTGGAAATTGCTCAAAATATATGCCAAGAAACTGAGAGACATTCCCTCCATAAAATACTGAAATGCATTTTTTTAGTGTTGTAATTCTTCTAGAAAGAAAACAAAAGATGAAAATAAAGGTAAACATGTTAATTAGTCAGCTTTATAAGTGTTAGTAAAAATATTTCGTTATCTTTAGACAGAGCCAGGCTAGCTGTTTCCCCATTTCCAGTCTTCATGCTAAACTAAGCTAATGGGCCACTAGTTGTAGCCTCACATAGACAGCAGTGGTTCTCAAACTAATTGTGTTATGCTCTCGCTTTAGATGCTAAAAAAAAAAAAGCACAATTCTGATCAGTCATAACAATAACATGGGGGAAAAATGATAGAAGTTTGTTTTAAGTGAGATAAAGGTAAGGGCAATAACATCAGCAAACTCCTCTATTTTTTAGCTTATTTTCCCACATAAATCAAATAATTTGAACTTATGTTCACTCCATATTTTTTCCTTGGTCTCTATGCTCCCTCAGAGGGGCCCACGCCACAGTTTCAGAACCACTACCCTACAGACAAAAGAGTGGTATCGATCTTGCTAACTTTCCACCAGAAAGCAGGTAAGTGAACTTCCCCGAGTGTCAGAGCATTCCTTAAATTGCCCACATTACAACTCCTGTCTTTACTTTACTGCTTTTACTCTTGAAACAGCTTTTCTTACCAGGCGTGAGGAGGATGACAGAGAGAATGACCAGAGACATAACAGCCAGGATCACCACCATGGCGATTCCTATGCCTTTCCAGTTCCGCGGAGGACCATCTGAACTCCCCAGGTCCTGATACGAAAAGAACAAACACACAAACACGGTGCTGAATGCAAGCACAGCTGAGGGGGAGGACATTAGTCCTGCTTCATTTTCACAGTCTCACAGAGATTTTTTCCCATGAGGCATATTAGTAGCTGACAGTGAGCCTCGGGGGAATTGAGAGCAGTCATGGCATAAAAGAATCCTCACTGAATTACACTAATTTTCCATATGAAAACTGCATAAAATCATCGCGTTTGTGAGATCGGATTTAAACTGCAGCAGTGCTTTGGCGGCAGCATCATTTTTAAAATCATCATCGCCTCATTTCTCCTGTTACATGACTGCTGGGCCATGTGGTTTGCTAAAACAGAGAAGGGTGATGGCTGTTGCTTGAAACTACAGGGTGCTTTAATAGAATAATGTAACCTTCTTCATCTGCTTCTGTAGATCAGCATTTATTCAACAGCTTGTTAACGAGGCAATAAAAATAACGAGAAGAAGATGAGACTGTAAAACTACACAATGAATCACAGACAGCTTCAGTTACCAAGAGAGCAAAACTTTAAGTTTGGACTCAAGTTTTTGTACAGACTTTGTATGCGATCAGGGGGAACTGATGGAATGAGCCGGCATCAGTATCAGTCACAATTAAACACAATTGCTTGCTGTTTCCAAGCTGTGCTCCGCTCCCTCATAATGAGAGGCTGGCACTGCTGGAGCCACATGGTTACTGAAGTGTGAGAGTTCAATCATAGAACAGCTATAAAATTCAACCTTCATTATAGCTGGCCACCCCTTTGCCGTAACCCTCACAGCCTCGCCTGTCTCCATCACATTCCTGAAGGCCTTGGGGAGGCGGGCAGCGGAAAGAGGGCATCTACATGGTTCACTGGTCAACAGATTGTTGCTCTTCCTGCTCCCAGGGGAAGACGCAAGCTGTTCCCCAGTCTGTGCTTTTGGCCACACCAGCCATTATGCCAAATGGTGCTTCCCCTCAATATACACCCATTTCTTTACCTCCCTTGACCATCTGACTAAAGGGCCCTCTCCCTTTATGTATTAAAGTGCTGAAAACAGACAATGAACTTACGCAACTGATGTCAAAATGTCCTAAAAACCAATTTCCGAAAAGTGAAACATGCTGAATTCTGCAGTAACTTAAGATTAAAGGTCAGTGCAGCTGAACCAAAGGCAGAGATACAAATCCTCAGCACATTTTTTTCAAATCATTTTAAGAATTTGCTTCAGAAGTTTTCACCTCTTATTGTAAGGAATTGAGTTTACTTTACACCCGAGAAAAATGGAAAATGCATAAGGTCTGCTCTCTCTCCACTGGTTGCCAGCGCAGAACTCCTGCCAAGGTCTCCTCTTTAATAGATCTCCTTGGCTGCAGTATCATAACATGTTCAAATTAAAACCACTACCGCTTGCACCTGCAGGGACAACTCTTAAGTGATGTTTGAACTCTCAGTGTCAGCCGGAGCGGTCGGATTGATGTTCAAGCCTCTGCATCTTCTGGCCTTTCTCACACTCTGTTTTATCTTTTTCTCCTGCCTTTCTTGGTACACAATATCTCAGTGAACCTGCATTATCCTTCCATCAGATAAGACACCTACAGGCTTTGGGACTGTGCAGTCAATATTGAATAGCACTGCATCTTCAGCACTTTCTGTTTG
>MDSQ01000269.1_pt1 | contig 11745 bp, 11 predicted proteins | sample 1008251 | NCBI WGS metagenome assembly MDSQ01 (sample SAMN05526597, study PRJNA338239) | gut metagenome | isolation source: Hindgut content | host: Naso unicornis | place: Saudi Arabia: Red Sea | collected 2016-05
GTAGTCTCATCTTTTTTGTTTTATAAGCCTTAACCCTTTTATACAGTCAGTTTCCTGAAAATGAAATTATGTGTGTTGCTTTACCTCAGTATATATACAAGTACTAGCCCATAATAGATGCTCAGTCTCCATTTATGTTACTGCAAACCTGCATGGGCAAATATTTAAAATAATGAAACAATGCTGCGGTACAGAGTCGTGTCTCGAAGGGACTGTTTGTCAGTATAAGACTACATATGCTTTAGCAGTTAGAGCTGAAAATGGATACAGTTTAATAATAGTTATCAGTGAATGCTATGTGTTTGCAGAGCCCATCTGGAGGCGAGTGCTGAGCGCTGGTCTCGTCTGCTGGGCCTCCTGGAGGAGCTGTGGAGGTGGATCTGCATGAAGGATGAGGAGCTGGCCAAGCAGATGCCCATTGGAGGAGATGTCCCCACTCTGCTGCAACAGCAGAACCACTGCACGGTGCGTACTGTCACCTCAGGCGATGTTCCTGCCACGCTTTACAAGATTTATCGTACCTTGTCCCTCATTGTCTTCTTCAGGTTTTAAAAAGTTGAGTTTGTGAGTGTGTCACAAGAGAACATTTTTTTTTCCCTTTGTTTTGTTCTTTTTGAATTCTAAGCTCACACATTAAACATTTAGCGTGTCATAGACAGTAAAATATTTAAAGCCATCTTTTGGTGTGTGTCTTTAGAAAAGTATAGACTCTGTACATCTTCCTGGCCTACTTTGTAATTTTATGCTGTTGTGAGGGTGGAGTTTTTCTGATCGGTTCATGGAGTTTGATTATCTCACATCGTTCAAGTCAAGCTCCAGTCATCTTCAACTTGTGCAGAGGTTTGCCAGAATAAGTGGAAACGTCCAACTGGCTGTACAGACCTTTTTAGTCAACGACAATTGGAAATAAGCCTCATCTTGACAGATAACATGACCACAGCCTTTGTCATAACTTCAGTTATACAAGTATTGTCATCCTTTTGATTTTTCATAGGAGGAAAAACACTGGAGTTACTATTAACAACTTCTGTGTAATAAATCATGACAGTGCAACAGAGAGCCAGTCTGCGGGGGTGAGAAGAGTCCAGAAAAAAATCTACTTCAGTAGAAGTACTGTTACCTTGATAAAATTTTACCTAAGTAGAAATAAAATAACTGGTATAAAAATGTACTCAAGTAAAAATAAAAAGTAGCTAATTTAAAATGTACTCAGAGTAAAAGTTTCTTAGTTACTTTTTGGGAGGTCGTGCTGGGTTGTAATATCTCCCCTCTTCATCCCGCTCCATGCCGTGCAAAAATGCCTCTTTTCTGCCTGGGTGTATGCGACTGAGTGTTGTTCATCTTCTGGTGCTGCGGTCAGTCAGCCAGAGCCAATCAGATAAGCAATTACTGACATGTAATCACAGCACCAGTTCAAAGAAAACTCAGAGAAACTCATTGCTTCAGCTTTTTCTTTACTCAGTAACGGATGTGATTTAAAATGCAGTGAAGTACAGTACTTCAAACAAAACCTAACTAAGTAAAAGTAAAATCACAGATTTCAAAAAGTACTTAAAAAAATACAAGTACACAAAAAAACTACTCAATTACAGTAACATGAGTAAATGTAATTAGTTACTTTAAACCACTGCCAGTCTGCACCGCTGGATGCTGAAACTGAATTCAGTTCTAATTCACGGCTTTAAAGCTGTGAAATTAACATAAGTTATTATTGACACCTGTGCAATCCCACTGTGAAATGTCAAAAGGTCCCACAAGGAAAAGCTTCACCACAGTATGAAGACAAAAGCTATATGCATAACTGAATGGTAAATGGACTTCATTTATGCTGCAATTTTCTTGTCATTTGACTGCTTAACAGCACCTTTACAATATAAGTCATCTGTCACCGATTAACACCGTTTTACACTAGTAGAAAAAGCCATCAGGAGCAGTTAGGGGTTTAGTATTTTGCCCCAGGAGACTTCAACACGACAAGAGAAGGAGGAGCCAGGGATGGAGCCCCCAACCTTCTGGAGACCTTAGGGGACAAAGTATCTCATGTATAAACAAACGACGTGTACTCCGTAATACTCCCAACTGAATCTGATAACCGAGGCAGGTGATGTTAATTTGGTTAGTGTGATTCTGCTGCATTCAGTTTCTGTATTATCCACTGAAAAGTCAGTACTGAAAACAACATGAAGGTGCCGTAATCGTTAAGCAGTAGCAATAATGACCCTGACATCATTTAGCATTAGGCCAGTCGGCATGATAACTACAGTACGTCTCTCTAAACTACGGATTGCGGCAGTAAAGCATTACCACAGTGATGTTTTTATCTCTCCATAGGTAATAATCAGTAATGTTATTATGGCCATTCAGTTGTCATCATGTACAAAACTTGTTTCATCCCAAAGTTAAAGGCCAATATCAAACTGCTACACAGTCAGTGCTGTTGTTCCTTTCATTCCATTCTTGGAATTGTTGTTATTTATCACCCTCCCACCACACTGTATCATTTATTCCAACAAGCGATCAATATCTTCATTTTGCCGTCCCATTCACACCTTTGTCATCATTGCTATTTGGTGCCCGTGTTCCCCACTGTATTATTTATTGTAACCACTGGTTATTGTGATAGTGCATTGGCGTGTAATTGCTTTCAGATAGATGACTCACCCTGTGGCTACTGTTTACTCCCAGTCCACTGGCCGCTGCTGCTGTTGATGCTGCTCTCAACATCGTAATGCGTTTCTCCGCAGCCCCGCTCGCCACACGGTTATTTGGTTCTCCAAAACGCCCTGCGAGTAAACACATGTGCTGTCATGTGTGGGATCACAGACACGACAAGAGAGATTGACAGACTTTAGTACACACACACGCACACACATCACAACTGTGTTAGGTTGCATGTGATGCTTAAGTTTAACAAAGCACATTTGTATGTGGTTGTGCCTACAATTGATTTATTTGTGCATCTACTTTTTTACTACAGTTTAATATCATGCAATTATCTATTAAATTACATTTTATTATTACATTTCTGTTGATACAGAGCTAATCAAGGCTAATCAAGCAATCATGAGCACAGACACAATCAGTTTCCACAAAAGCTGAAATTAGATATGTCCTTAATAATACAGAGGCGAACTAAACACACCTCAATACTAAAAACACGGAAGGAGGGGAAAAAAAAGAAAAGTTTTGGAATGAAAAGATTCTCGAAAACAATGTTACACAAATATTTTTACAAGACTATAAACTATAAAACTCTAGACCTCATCCTGAACCTCCGGAAACAGGGACCTTAGGGACCGTCAATGGGAGAAAGTGTGCCCAGTTTATTGTGAAAGGCAGCTCACTGATCTACTGCAGAGAAAGAGCGGGGCTCTTTACATCGACAGACAATCAATTTCTTGGCCGCCGTAATGCCTGCTAAGTATAGTCTTTAGACGATTTAACGAAGAATCATCATTCAAATGCCGAGCAGATCACATAAATGATTAATTTTCCCCACTAAAGTGACTGAAAATGTAATAACAGCAGACTGCGTCACGACTCTTTAGCCAAGGAGCGGAAACAATCATTTGGTAATAATTGTTATGTCCCTCATTATGTGTAATGTCTGTGAAGGACGGAGATGTATGACTTTGGTGTAAAAATTTAAAAAGAATTCACATATAATTTGGGATTTGGTGAGGTTGAGCAGCTGAGACCTGGAATCAAGGACTCAACATCTGAATTTCATCTCTGTCTGCGTTTTTCGAGCCATGAGACAACGAACAACTGTCCAGGTTAATCAGAATTCGTCCTCTGAGGTCTGAGCCGATGTTGAGGCGTGCTCTGTGTCTGACAGAGAACAGCGACATGCTTCGACCCAGCAGACCAGACAAGATCCATTAGATAAGGAATGGGACTGAGAGCACACAATAACCGCAGGAGAATCCTCCTCAATCTCCACTTTCACCTTTCCTTTTTTATTACCCTCTTTTTAGATCTTCCATCTGGTTTTCGTCTTGGCGTAGTCCGTCCAGCTGTTGGTCTCCCTCACCTGTGCATCTCCTTCTCATGCAGTCTTTTTTTTTCTCTTTGCCGTCACATTATATTTCTCCCTCTTTCCTCTCTCTATTCGCTTTTTCTTATCCACGTCTTCGGCTTTAGAATGCTGAAAAAGGAAATAAAGGAACACAGGAGTTGCAGACTCACTTTCATTGAGACTGTGTTATATTTTTCCCTCACCTCCTTCTCCCCTGTATTCTTAATAGATTGGCCTGGAGGTTTAGCCGACCCTGAGAGGGACGAGAGGGCCGAGCAGCACAAAAAGCCGAAGCTTTGAACACGTCACGCTCTATTACTGTCTTACAACGACACACTCATGCGCATATACACGCAAGCCACCTTCGCTTACACATTCGCGCACATTCTCCTCAGTCACTTAGTGATAACGCACACCAGCTGCTCTGTTAGTGTGATAGCGGAAATGTGTATAGATATATGGAAATTGGTATCTATGAGGTGGGGAGGGCTTAGAGGGGCTAAGTGGAAAAACCTGTCTTATTTTCTCTCTGTTTTTCTGGGAGACTTGAAGAGATAAAAGAGGAAGGTTAAGCCACTTAGCCCATCAGAGAGCAAACTGATATTGCTGTTATTAAAGAATGAGGAGGCAGGAAAAATATGAGAGCACAGTGGCTCGAACAGAAAAGAGAGAGATGGACAAGAAGCGACAAACAGGCCAAATTAGATTTTAAAAAAAGAGCAGGAAGGAGGAAAGAGGATGGAAATAGGTTTATATCCGGAAGACATGAGCTTCAAGAAAAAGACAAATATGATGCACTTTCATCCGTTTGTTTACACAATATTCAGTTTCTAATAAATGTGCTGCGTTAGATTCTTCTGAAGGCAGCTGTTGATTTGGCAAATCGCAGGAGAAAGAGTGAGAGCTGTTGTCCGTCTTACTTGAGAGATTTCTTGCTCCCTCCACTGTGTATTGATCTGTGTCTGTGTTTTTCCCTGCTTAAATGGCCCTAATAGCATTTATTAATCGCACATTCAATTATCCAATAAAAGACCTTTGTCAGCATCCAGCTGATTAAACTCATCACTCTGCTCTATTAAATTAACAGCTTTTAGATCAAGGAATGGGAACAAGGGACTGAGCGCTCGTGGGCATTTTTAACAACTCTTATCTTTCAGCAACAGTTGGCTTTTTGTCTTCATTGTTCGGACAGGCCACTCTGGTCTTTTTGTTGAGCACTCCTCCGCATGCTTCAGATTGGAGACAAACAGGTAACGTGTTATTCTATTTGAATTTATTTAGTTGGGCGTCAAGCCTCAATATTTTTAAGCAGCGTATAATTACTCAGTCTAAAGCGTGGAGGGTCTAATATTCCACTACAGAACCCATCTTAATCATTATGCCTGCATGATTGATTAGCACCATTTGCTCCTGAACGGATGCGTCGTAAAGGAAAATGAAATGGATTAAACTGCTGTGCTGGACTTAACCTTATCTCCTAAGGAAGGAAGGACTCGCTGTCGTCTGGCAAAGAGTAACTTTTAATTGTTTTTGTCTGCTTTCTGTGCATTTGTTGGCAGCACTTTCATGACGCTGTCGGACATGTGTCGTGACAGTCTGTCTCCCTGCTGGCTGATTACAGTTTTGTTTCAGCTGAGTCAAGTGCATGCCTTAACAAAAATGTTACAGCTTCATCATCCGCTACAATTAAACCTCAGCAGTATAAAAAAATGCTGCAGTAAACCTGCTGCAATCAATATTTTTGTACAAAGAGCGCATCAGATAAGCACATGTATATAAAAGGTGTTGCTTGCAACGGAAAACACAAATGAAGTTTCTCTGACGCCAAAATTTCCTTTAGCTTTACGATGCGTTTAGTGTCTTTTGGCTCTTCTTCATTTTGGTTTTACAGCCAGCGACTTCCTGTTTTTGCTCACCTCTGTTGCTCCCAAGTTGACTGTACACTACCTGCCAAGGTTGTTGTGGGTGTTTGTGTCGATGAAGAAACAAAGCTTTTAAGAGATTGAATACTGGATTTAAGATTGGTGAACGAATGGCTTAAATATTAAGTTTTCTTCACAAAGCTTTAGTGATCTATCATCCATGTAAATCTCTGCGGTAGTAGGAACATAACATTAAATAACCTTATTCAATACATATTTTAAACCTAAATGATAAAAAACAATCTTGTGCCGGTAACTGTTACTGAAAGAAATGTATATATGCATTATTATTTAATTCTGCCTTACTATTTTATTAGCTTTGAAGCAGTCACAGGCTGATTTCTGGCATGTATGGATGTGGGAGAATTTTATTTATTTAAAAAGGCCAAGGCTGAGAGCAGCAGATTAGTAAAGCGTGTTAGAGAGTGTGAATTCAAACAAAAACCACTCATCGGTAGCTTTTAGCTATTTCAAAGGAACGATGGATGTTAAGGGCAAAGCTGCGTTAAAGTTTTCAGGCAGTGTAACTTTATGCAGTTGCAAAATAGAATTTGGCTCAGAAAACAGATAAAAACAGTTTCCACAAATACCTAAAAATACGTCCTTCATTCTGTTATTTCTTTTATATGCTGGAGAAAAAGAAGTCATCAAATTCGGAAAAAAATTTGCAGTTTCTTCCAGATGCAACTGGTTCACCTTTTCTAAAGGCTTTTTATATTCCTGTTTGGTGCTTTTCTAAAGTGAAGAGCTGGTTTATTGCAGCGCTTCTTTCAGGAGGCTTATTTTTTTTTTCCCCTGGAAGAAGATGAGGAGCGGAGCGGTAATATTGCAGAGAGGCTGAGATAGCAGGGTTTTGAGAGCGGGAAGAGGGGTGTTTGGCAGAGCTCTGAAAGTAGCTGTGTTGTAATGCTATCTTATCACCACCACAGCACAGGGCACAGGGTGATAAGAGTCTGCTGTGCTGCTGCGGCCGCACACAGACACAAATCTTGGCTCAAACACCCTCATACAGACACAACCAAGGTCACGCATATCTACAGTACATGCGAGATAGATGTCATATGTTGTATTGTGGGACTGACAAGCGTCCTTTCTTCCTCCGGTCCTTACACATCACAGGAGCCCAGGCTATATTCAAATGTCTCAGTGCTAAAACTATTAAAAAGAAGAGCGAAGAGTGAAGACCTGCACCGTTTTATCTTTGACATATTGGCAGTCATGTCTTATCACTCATAGGCCAGCTGGGATTTGCTTGAGGAAAAAAAAAAAAAGCTTTCTTCTCGACCTGAAAGCTGAACATGTGTTTGATATTTACCTCTCATGCTCTGAAACATGTGTCCCCGTGTGACACTATGATAATGTGAGCATGCTGAAGTTTAACTAAAAAGGACTTTTTGAGTGTTGGGAAAAGGTCTTTGGTGAACTCGTCTGTCTGTCTGAACTGCAAGGGTAACCAATGGCTGGATGACAGACAGAGAGGCTGTTCTAACAGAGGGAATTGCTTGGCACTACTTGTGTTGTTTTGCCATTGTTACAACCTTCTTTGACTTTGTCTGTGTCTCTTTGGAGCCAGTTGACTCTGAGCGACGAGGTCAGAGGGAATACTACTGTCAGAAATTTCAGCATTTGTTCTAGTGAACAAGTAACACAGATAAATGTTGTAATTCGGGTTGTGACTTCTAAACTTTTAAACATTATTCAGAAAGAAAAACTGCCATCTGCCATCTGTGTAAATGCCCAATTTTTAAACGTTCAGCAGTTTGGTCAGTTTTGCATATCACTAACTAAGAGTACACGACCCTAATGTTGAGCTTCAGTGTTTATTCTTAATGAAGGAATAAGCACTTGCCAAAATAAACTGCTCACAAACAATTCACAAGATCTTCATCGTCAGAAGTAAATGTTTGGATTTTCACAAAGGTCATTGAAAGTGTGTTGCATTTAGAGGGATCTGTAAGTTGAGCATTGCAGAAACTGAATAAAATATTCATAGATATGTTTTCATTATTGTATAATCATCTGAATGTGAGGGTCGTTTTTATTTTAGGATGACTCTTTATTTAGTTTTGCAGCCTCTGTAGATTCTCCTACACACTTGGAAGGGGAGAGTGAGCAGAGATTTTCAGTAAGGTGCAATCTGCGACTAAATAAATCTCACATATTGGACTTTTACAGACTTTATGGGCTTACAAGATAAGGTTGAAAATAATGGACGTTTTCCACATCAATATATATCTCCATGGCACGTCTATGCAAAACACATGCAACGTAATCAAACTGATGTCTGAAGCTGTGATTTGTGTCCCTCTGTTCAGCGTGACAACAGACAGAAGTCTTCATACTGTACTTCTTTTGAACGCTAATATACTTCAAATCTAAAAGGTATATTACCAGTTTTGTCCAGTTTTTCATCACAAATTTTTTTGGTGCCATTAATTCAAACAAAAGAAATCTATAGAATTATCATGATAAAATCATATTACTACCCGCTAAAAGCTGTTTAACGATAGCTTCAGTGCTGAGAGAAGTGGTCGATAAATCGATCAAACAATGGAAAGACAATAAATGTATAAAGGAAAAATGCCAACCATTGTCATTTACAACATTCAAATACAATGATTTGCCACTGTATTGAATAGCTTTGACTTTTGGACTGTTGGTAGAAAACAGAGAATCTAAAGATGTCACTTCAAAAATTAGGGAAGTTGTGATGTCCCTTTTCCCCCCATTCCTTTTTTGAAATTAATAGCTTCTACAATTAAGGGATTAATCAATAAACTTTTAATTAGATGAAGGTAAATTATCAACCAAGTCTAAAGCAACATTTAGAAAATTAGCGTTTAACTTTATATAATCAATAAACCACCAGTAAGAGAGACAAAACAACACCAAAGTAGGTGAGATGTGGGCAGCAAAGCGGCTGAGTAAGAATGCATAATAATGATGATATAATAAATTATGCAGATTCAACAGCAGCTGTGACTGTGATATGTTTCTGAATCAGTCTTAACTCAAGGTCCACTCATGTTTTTCTTCTGAAGCTTTAAACAGCTTCTCTGGCTCTTTATCAGTAGATTGAGTTTGCGCTTTTGTGAGGGATATTTTGCATATCTTCACACACATTAAACAGTGTGCTGTTACTTCAGGAATCACACTGCGGATTGAAAAGCTCGCTCGTTTGATGTTGTAAATATTAGTTCCTTTTACACCTGGTTTTTATCAGGCAGCCCTGATTTATCCAACCTGGGATGTTTCAAGGATGTTATTTGTGCTCTCACTGAGCTGCTATCTGTGTTTTGCAGGAAAGAATTTCTTGTGATGTTGCTAAACTGATATCAGAATATTTGACTTGCTAAACCCTAAGCAACATGCGGAGGAAATTTCCAGGATAAGCAAACACCTCAATCCCTTCAGAAATGTAATTTGTACCACTAAAGGATCTGAGTGCAAAACAAAAAATGAGTTAAAGAGAAAGAAGTTGGTCTCTACTTGTATATGCCGTCAAAACTTTGCTCCCCACCCTCCTTTTCTTATCTCTGCTCTCCATACACTCCACTTTTCCTCTTTCTCAATCACCTCTCATTTAGTTTCTATCTCTCAAGGTCCCCTCTCTGCGCTACCTGCCTATTATGTTTCCTCCATGCGAGCTGAGAGGAAATCATTGGAACGGAGCAAACCATTTATTAGCAGGGGTGATTTAATTTGTGTTCGGCAGGATGCTCCATTTCAGCATGAGGGTACATTTGTCCGTGGGAGGCTGTGTGAAATTGTCATTGCAGCAGTCTAAACTTTTTTACGGAAACTTGCTCGCCAAAATGAGCTTTTGCATTTTGAAACTAGAACAAGAGAGCAGCGTGTTCATCTCAAGGCCTGTGAACAGACTGTTACTTCCCATCCTCCCACCCTGCTTTTCTTTCCCCTCGCCTCTTATCTCCTCAGATGGCGACGTATCAACCATCCCGCTGAACCCAGCATGTTGTCATCTGCCACTCAGTCGGTGTTGTGGGCACGAAAACAGAATTTCTGGCATCTCATTTTTGCTGCCCTCGTCTGTTTGATGAGTCTGTTTGATAAGTGTGAGACTTTATCAGAGCTAGTCGTCCCATCTAATCAACTTGCCTCATAGTGTCTTCAACTACATCGCCTCCTCACAAAGCAATCACACACTCCGATAGGCAATGAACTCCCTCGGGGTCACATTTATATTAAAACAAGAATAATTATACTGTAACATGGAGTGCTCACTCCCTCTATCTAGTTTATTTCGCTCGCTGTGAGCTGTGGTGAGGCTCACAAGTTGACGTGAGGTTAAGAAAAGTGTCCGTCAAATTGGTTTGTGAACTTTTAACGTCTGTTTTTCTGCTCGGGAGTGTGTGTGGAGGCTGTATAGTTGTCTGTGTGTCTGCAGTGATAATTCCTACAGGGTTATTGCGCCCAGAAGCTGATTTTATTCTGCGGATCACTCAGCTAATCTCAAATCAACCCCAAGGAAATGCCCGGTTTGACCCACACTCTCGCCTTCAATCGCCGCTCTGTTCTCAAAGCTCTCACTCCGGCTGACACGCCTGACATGGCTGTCTCTCGCCATAACCTCCTACTTTTTCTCTAAATAAAGGACGACTGTGCAGAGAGAGCGTTTTTTTTACGCAGCATTCACCTAATTAGCTTTGTTTATCTTGTTTATCTCGTCCATTAGTCAAACATGAACATCTGTTCTTGTTCTTTGATTGTATTTGTGCATATGTGAGTAAATCAAAAGAACCTCTTTTGTAATTTAATAAAAGTCAGAGCTGATTGAAGCGGAACTGGTTGATTAGTAAATATTTCTCTGGGAGAGCAGCAATCTGGATACATCAACACGTTCACAAAACACAAGGTTCATTTGGAGTTCAGTGGTGCAGAGTAGATGGAGTGGTAAGAATTGGAAATATGCGTATACCTGCAGAGGAAATTCATTAATTCCCACTTTCTTAAATGCATTTATTAAGATAGCTTGTTCTGTTTTGTATTTGAATCATCAGAGAGTTAAATTGAATTCTAGGATAGCGTTTTTTTGCTGCGACGTGACTGAAGCCCCTTTTGCCTGCTCCTTTGTGCTTCTCCTGCAGGTGCTGCGATCAGAGCTGAAGGAACGTGAACACTTGGTGGTCAGTACTTTGGATCAAGCCCGGATGTTTCTGGCTGATCAGCCCATTGAGGGTCCCGGAGAGCCACGCAAGAACCTGCAGCCAAAGACAGGTAGGTTTACCCTCTCCACGAAAAACATACAATATTTGGAATTTTGAATGGGATAGCAGCTACACTTAAATCACACTGTGATCTAGCTTAATGTGAAAATGTGTAAGACTTAACTTTGAAATAGGACTAATGTTGCCAACACTGTCATTGCAGCACCACTTAAAGTCCATATTTACCCCTTTTCATGTTTTTCTACTTTCTGAAATAGCTATTTCTGGGGAAAAAAGGAGCTCATATTAAAGGACCATACCAGTCTCTTTTTGAAATCTCGACATTAGCAGAGATCACCAATATCTTCTACAAACGTGTATACTTTAGTAGATCTCAGACTGTGTTTTTAACCCCATTCACTGCCATTCATGTTGAAACAAAGTATAGAAACACTATACGACACATGAAAGTTGATAGGTATAGATAATTTGCTCTTCCAAAGAGAGCGTTTGTGTTTCTTTTGTCAAAAATTGCTGAGCGAGAGAGAGGAGCTATTGAGATGAAAAGTTATTACACCTGGAAAAATAGTTCCTTTCAAGTGCTGCCTTCCTAGCTCGAACGTTAGCCTGAAGAAGT
>MDSQ01000270.1_pt1 | contig 11742 bp, 5 predicted proteins | sample 1008251 | NCBI WGS metagenome assembly MDSQ01 (sample SAMN05526597, study PRJNA338239) | gut metagenome | isolation source: Hindgut content | host: Naso unicornis | place: Saudi Arabia: Red Sea | collected 2016-05
AGTGCTAATGACATGTTAGAGACTCGAAATTGAAAGTGTAGGACTTTGGAGTTGACTCGAGACTTGCCTGTCTTTACTTGGGACTTGACTCTGGACTTGTGAGCAAGGACTTGAGACTTGCAAAACAATGACTTTGTCCCACCTCTGCTGTATACAAACAGTCAAATAGTTATGAGCAAGTAGGAGGACATCAATAACAACAATTGCAGACCATCGACTGCAGCCAACTACTGGCATGGCTTATATACTATAGCATTTTCTGTTGTTTTTGTGGATCCATGTGCACATTAGGATCATTTTCACATTGTTGACATGGGAACGCAGATTTTTTGAGATGCACAGGAAAGACTTTTCTGTTTGTTTGTCTTTTGTAGGACCTTTGTGATCTAAATGTGGCTTTAATCTGTCAAAATGATGGATGGCCTTCAGATGTTTCCATCATTATTAAACAACAGTTTTTGTCAACCTTCCCACAGCACTGCATTATTACATTTTCGTCGTCAAAAATGTCATGCCCTTGTCAGTGTGTTTGTAGTTGTTAAAAACTAGCTGATAACTGCAATTCTGAGCACAAAAACATCAGAAATGAGGGTGAGGATGATAAGAAATAGTGAAAAGGTCCTCTCTCATAGCGTATCTAAATAAAACTGCTAATGATGACTGTGTGTTCCTGGCACTTTCTTTAAACCAGAAAAATAATCTGTGTTGTTACTTTAAAAATGTTTAACCATGGCATGTAGTCAAACTGCTCATCACATAACTGATGAAACCAAAGGCTAGGCCCACAAAAATAAAGCACAAGTAGTTTTAAACCATGTTTTCCTTGAGCATTGCTACTCCTGGTTGGTTGAAAGATTGTTGGTCAAGGCATCAAAGCTCAGACCAATCTACTGTTGCATTCTTTACAAGTCTGTCTGGATGAGAGGATTACAATTGGAATTTGGGATGAAATAATCTTCAAGAAACTTTTGCTAAGAGACGCAAAGTTGGTTTTCCCTCTTGACAGCCAAGACCTTTTAACACATTTTTACCGTTTTGGCTTGTTCCCAGGGGCCGTTTTCTGAGTGTCTCAGATAATGTCACCAGTCATTTACAGTACACTGAAACAAATTAGGAATAATGTGATGTCTTTAGACCCGTGAGATGACTAATTTAGGAAAAATACATTCCAGTGAGTGTGTAGAGTCGGAGATTTTCGATGACACTTCACTGTCTATATGTCAATGTATTTTAATGATGGTGAGAAATTTTACACTGTGGCATGTTAACCTTTTTCCTTTTAGTCACTCTGCCTTTCCTGTGGTTGGACCAAAACCACAGAAGTGTTTCACAGAACTCATCAAACCACAGAAGTGTGTCTGTGCTGTTTGAGGTGATTATTTTTTATGACTCATTGTGTTTGAAGGGCTCGCTTCACAGTACAGCAGGCACTTAGTGACCAAATTTGACCTGTCTTTTTGGCTCTCATTGCGGATTATTTCTGTACAGCTCACATGATGCCACGAGGACTGTTCGTGCATTTAACAACCTGGACAGTCGGGATGTCAGTCCACCCGAGTTATTCCTCCCTGTTTTCCTGTTTGCCAGCTTACTACGAGCACAGCACATGTTGGCCTGTTTCACTCCATGTGTTTCCTGTTCTCTTCCCAGCAGCTGAGAGGATGAAGGGGAGGAATTCCGTAAGTTTGTAGCAACAGAAGAAACAGTAGCACTCGCAGCCTTTCCAGCTCCTGTTCGACAACGCTGTTTGAAGCGGAGCACCATGAGTTAGAGGGCGTCGGAGGCCAACACCACGGCTGCCTTCCCCAGTACCTGGATTACAGTAACAGCAGCATCACTCGCCCTGCTTCATGAGCCAACAGGATGCGGCTGAGGTCCTCGCACTCTCCGAGCGCCTCCTCATAGCTTCACACAAGGGACAAGCTGACAATGTGGTCCAACTTATCAATAAGGGTGCAAAAGTAGCTGTCACTAAGGTAAGTAAGTGTTACTGAGTGAAGTAATTAAATGATGCTGGTGAATAGTTTCATATATTGTTTTACTTTTTAATTTGACCCCCTTGCAAGTGGAGCCCCAGAATACCTGGCTTATCCTGTCTACAGATTTTTTTTTTTTTCTTAAATTAACTGTCCAGAGAACAAAGATACTCAGCTTACAATTATATCAGAAGGGTAAAAGCATCAAAAACTCCAAGCAAAGCAAATTTTGAGGACAGCCTCAGTGAGGTACTTCTATAACTGTACATTCTTGTTGACTTGGTCATGTCGTTCATAGTAAATGCACGGTCAGAACCAACTGGTTGGACTAAATCAGCTCACAGGCTTTGTCTTACTATTAAGTGACCTTTATTATAGTGTCTGCTTCTTCTGGGTGTTTTTCTCCCATCGATTGCCACTGATCATTATATAATAATCATTAGGGGTGGGGGAAAAATCGAAATGTCATAATATCGCAATGTTTCAATTCATAGATACCAAGTATCGATATTTTATAATATAAATTCTTAATAAATGTTGCAAATACAAACTCAACTTTTTGTGTAAAAGAATAATAAAAATCAGATGACTTTCCATTCCACTAGATGGTGCTAAGTGCTCAATGTTGAGGTAATAAAAAAATGCAATAAAAATTTTTTAAAGGGAGATGAGTAGGCTGAAAAATGTATCATATTGGATAAAAGGATGATGCTAACTGAGTTTTACTCTGGGAGAAAGATGTGCAGTTCAAAAAAGTGAGAAAATCGCAATGTTGCAATATGCAACAGCATGTTGCAATATGATAATATCATATCGTGACTTAGGTATGTTGATAATATCATATCATGGGGCCTCTGGTGATTCCCACCCCTAAATCATTATATATCATTATATTATATAATAACAATGAGCATAAAAGGTGTACATGTCAAAAATTGTCCACTGTAAACATGTAGCCTAAAGATTTCTGTGCACATAACTTTACACATGATTGTGGTTTATGTTGCACATTTTAAGCTGAAAGGAAGTCAACAGAGGCAGCTCTATACTAGGTGGATTTCATGACTGTACTTACATATTATTGTCAGCATTTTCTGACTGTTTTTACACAATTTTATCACTTATTGAAGTGTTTGTTGCACATGTCACGCACTTATCCTAGCAAAGGAAGCTGCTGCTGCTGCTGCTGTTAAATGTCACAATGGGCACGTCTAGGGCTGCAACTAACGATTATTAATTGATTAATCTACTGATTATTTTTACGATGAATTGATTAATCGTTTTCTCATTACTTATCAAAAAGTGCTAAAAAGGCTCATCCTAATTTCTCCAAAGCCCAATGTGACGTCTTTAAATTGCTTCTTTTGTCCAAACAGCCTGAAACTCAGACTTCTCATTTATTTTCATAAGTAAAATGATTAATTGATCATCAAAATAGTTGGCGATTAATTTTCTATTGATCGATTATTCGATTACTCGATTAATCGTTGCAGCTCTAGTCACGTCTCCTTTGAATCTGCGACCCCAGCTCGCTGTATAAAATGACTGGAGCGGCTTAAAGACGCGCTGCTCAGTTCTGTGTAAGTTAACAGAGGTGGATGACTGGCGAGCCTTCAACGTGGCGCGGATGCAGAGTCTCTGTGAAAACATGATTTCTGACAGACTGTTCAACCTCGCTAGATTCTGTCCTGCAGGGATCCCAAAGGCATCAGTCCTTGTATTGAGAGGTTAGGGAGTGAGTCCTAAAATGCGGCAGTCAGGGAGCATCTTCACACTTCCTGCTCCCTCGTCTCAAAGTCTGTGTTTTTTTAATGGGTTTTCGGTCAGATGTCTGTAATGGGGCTGTGGTTCACAAAGGTTAAAGATATTTAGACGTTTTGTTCTGTGATGTACATTACTCCAGTTTAAACCCAATTTTTGAACTTTTACGCATATTAAAAAGGGCAGTTGCTAAACAAAGAAACAACAAGACAACAAAGACTAGCAAAACTAATTTAAGAACTGGGAGAGCTTGAAACAAAACACAAAAAAGGTTGCTTTAAAATTAAAGGACACCAGGAAGGAGATAAACATTCTAAACACTTGAGATACAAAAAAAATCTATTTATACAAAACAAAAATATTACAAAACAGGTGCAAAAATTTCTAAAATATTAGCCAGAAAACCACAAACCAAAAAGAAGACAACCCTATTTATAACATCAGGGACCCAACTACAAAGACCCTGGAAAAAAAAGAGAGGAAATACAATTAGCTTTCCAAAAATATTACAACCAACTATATACTAAACCACAATTACAGGAGGAGCAAAATATTAGACAACTTTTAAATTCTCTCAGCCTACCTACTTTAACAGAAGATCAAAAGAACAGACTGATGGCGGGAACAACTGAGGAAGAGCTGGATACAGTGATTTCTAGGCTAAAAACTAACAAGTCACCAGGACCAGATGGATTTTGCTCCGATTGGTATAAAACCTTTACACTGAATTAAAACAAAGTCTCCTTTGCTTATTTAATGAAGCTTTAAAAGAGGGAAGAATCCCTCAAAAATGGAAAGAGGGAAAAGACAAATTATTTTAGACTAAGTACAGTTTTCAATGTTGATTATAAAATATATACGTCAATTCCTTCAAGAAGAGACTTATCTCAACAGCACCACACACTCTTTACATACTCACATACTCGTGAGCTTTATTGATCAGTTTGGACGCAGAGACAGCTTCGACTCAGTGAGCGGGGAGATCACTAGATAGCTAACGTTAGCTGTCTCTGTCCAGGTTGCTAGTTCATTTTGGGAGGCCTGTGACTAACCCAGTAAAGAACTGTTGTGCAACGTAATCGGACCGAACAACTGCTCTGCCATAACACTGACTATTATTTTATTTTTTCGACAGATGTGCACCTGTTTAGTGTTACTGTGAAGGATAATACAAATTCGAAACTTCCTGTATCTTTCAATTTAAAAGCCCATTAGCGTTTCAGTGAACACAATCCATTGATTTTCTGTTTAGCTTTTATTGTGAATCATTTTCAAGATTGTGTTGTATAATTTTTATTTAATGTATGTTTCTAATACGGTATTTCATATGTAAAGTTAGCTAAGGCCATCTGTTGACATTCCTCACTACAAAGGCGAAAAAAGAGAAAATGATTATCAGCAATCCAGAACAACAAGGTGTTGACAATAATATGATTGTTGTTATATTATGTGAAAGTGATAAAACTGTGTACAATAATTTGTACTGATCAAATGACGGGCATCAGCAGTTTATCCACTTTGTTTTGTTTGTTTGTTTTTGTCCTTTTCCTGATCTAAAAATTAATCCTAATGAAAATTTCATGATCATAAGCAGCAGCGAACAGCAGCAGGCCTATATTGTCAACATGTACCATAGATACTAATGTTCACTGGTGATTCAATGAATAATTAAATTTATAAATAGTTGAATAAACAAATATAGTTATATAAATACATAAATGTACTCAGACAGACTGATAAATAAATAAAAGATGATGCTGATCTCTGAGGTGCACATTGAGTGTGGAGCTTTTTATTCTTTTGTTGTCTTTTCAAAGGGCTCCAGTCCTCATTTGTTTCAGGTAGTTGTGTTTTAAAAGTTAAATTCAAAACTGAAAATATCATAATGATTTAGTATAAGTATTAATGCTCCAGTTTTGAGCAATGAAAGGACTTTTTTTCTGTAATGTTATTTGTGATTGGAGATTTGATGCCATTTTGGGGGTTTTCTGGGTTTGAGTTAATCATCCAGATCCTCATCCTTCCTCATCTGCCAGACTCCAGCGTCTAACGGAGCCTCATGAGTTCTGAGATGTTTGGAGATGTTTGAACAGACAGTTTATTATCATTGGCCGGACTTGATAGCTTCTATTGTTTTATGCACTTTTTTTTTTTCAAACCTGTCCTGTTGTTTGTGTCGTTTTGTCTGATCTTTGCTTTGTTCAGTTTCACCTTATGTGGCTATTTTATGGTGCTTACAAGATAAACCTTTAAGAGACTTTTTTGTAAAACTTCCTCAGTGCAGCATTGGTGGGATATTGGAAAGATTTGGCTGAAACAGTTCTGTCAGCAGTCTACTCCACATCCAGGTCCCTTTCAGATCAGAGACCAAGGCAGTAAAGTAAAAGAATTTAGTGGCTTCTACAGGAGGTTAAAGGTGCTTTGAAGTCCCTAAAACCAAAAAGGCTGCCTTAACTCAGGCCAGGTAGTGTACTGTGATATCGTGAGTGTTTGTAAAAGGTGCTGTTTCAGTGCAGGGATGCTCCCAAACTGTGATGTTATATTGTTCACTTTTCAGCCTTTGCTTTCTTTACTGCAGTGTGAAAAATGTTGGTAAAGTAGAGAATACTTCAGAGTGACTCCTTCTCCTGGTTGTTGTGGAGCCCATCGTGTATGGACAATGTTTTGACGCCCCCTAATGGGTAGGATCAGCCTTCACACATTCTGCAGAGCGGGGTTTCTACTTTTGGATGGTGAACAGCTGCTGTCACAGCTGGCCAGGCAAGTTGGTGAGATCTGTGAGGTTTATGAGCAAGCTGCTTCGACACTGGAAAGCTTCCTGACTGGACACGACTGCCCCTTGTTGACTGAACACAGTCATGTTTAATTCAGCCTCATAGAGACAATCACTGTCCCCAGTGAGGTTTATTTGTTTTGTTTTTTTGGCCTTATATGTGTTCATTAATGGCTTATTAAAATATAGACAGAAAAAAAGCTACTTTTAAAATCTCAAATCTGCTCAAGTCACACTGGGATCAGGTTTGGACACATTTACGATGGGGGGATATGAACATAGCAGAAATCATCCTACATCAGCACACGTGATCCAAAGCAGAAACTAATAAATAACAGTCTCTGTGCTGCGTGTTGAAAGTGGTTTTGAGGCCGATTCGTCCTAAAGTAGATTTACCTTCAATCACCATTTATTAAATCTCCATCCATTAAAGAGCACCGTCCTCGTCCACTAATCCTGATTACAGAGGGAGAGAGAGGACGGGGTCTCTGTCTGTCACATCCCACCCACAGATGCCTGAACACATCACACACAAAACAGGAGCAAACAAATAGACAAGAATAGACGCGGAGAATAAAAACAAATGAAACAGGAGGACACAGAGGAGACCGGAGGATGAACGTGGAGGACAGCTGAAGTTGACCAACATGGACAGCAGAGGGAGGAGAGGGACTAACGGATCATTCAAACGCTCGTCCATCACACGCAGTGCATCCTCTGGATCACAGAAGGTGAGACTGAGCCTTCTGAGGTTTCAAACTCACAACTTTATCAAAAACTCTGGGCGAGAGCAGAGATTCTAAAACTGTAGCACTTTGATTCTGCAAAGTATTGCAACAGAAACATGTTTTAAAGGAAACGTGTTTGTGTCAGTGTTCCCCTCAGTTGATTCTCTGTTACTTTAATTTTTTACTTTAAACAGATTCTTGATTTGAATGCAGGAAATTTAAACAAAAAAAAATATACAGATGTGCAAAAAGTGTTTCCTTTTATTATGAAAGTTTCCGTGTGGATTAAAAACAGACGGATGTGGCGTCACGGTCACGTCCTCCCACACTGGCTCAAGTCAACAAGCTGAGCAGTTGTTTTGAAGAGGGCTGTGTTGTGTGGTCTCTAGTGCAGTTTTAGCTCCTGAGCTGTTTGTCAATACTAATAAATCAAACTGTACTAACTGAACTGTAATAAGCTTCTCTTCTGATGCTGAAGGCTTCATCCAGCCACGCTGCAATATATGCAGAGTAAATCCTCAACACCTGGCAACACCTGGAAACACTGATATGTGTGACGTGATAAAATCAGCATGCTGTTGCTCTCCGTGTTGTTTGTAATCAGCTGATGAAGGTGATGTTGTTGATTTTGCACCTGCATGAACGTTTTTCAGCCTAAACCAAGCAGCTAGTATTCAGAGAGCAACAAGTTAGCTTAGTGGACAGCAGAGTGGGATGCTGGTTTGTTCTTTTGCCTGAGGATTTCATCTTGTGATTTCATTGCTTTCATATGGCATGTGCTTTTGTCTTTTGACCTGCTTTGACCCTAAAATACATCCAAACTGCTGAATTATTATTATTATTATTATTATTATTATTATTATTATTATTATTATTATTATTATACCCTTGTCATCCTTTTCTCGCTAGTATTTGCCTTCAAAATAATGATAATGATTTATGCTTTCACTTTGCTTCAATACTGTTGGATCAATACTGTCAATCCATTGATCTAGTTTAATGGATGGTCATGGCCATGCCTGAAGCCCTGTTAAAAAACAGAAATGCATTTGAATGGTCTAAACATGTGACCCCAAGTGGAAAAAATTATCAACTATGTGAAACATGTGAAAGCTGCTTTGCTCTCTGTGGATTTCACATGAATGCAGGGGTCATCTCAGTTCACCAAATGGCTGTGAAGTTATCTGACTGTGGTTAAGCTCAGTGCTGAAGCTGGTTTATACATTAGCACAAACTGACAAACAGAAACATTCTCCCTCATCATGTTACCTGATCATTTCGAGGTTCAATGACTCAATGTGACTGCTCCACAAACATGATCAGCTGTTTCCTTTGTCAAACAAACGTGACTGAAATATGACGTCCTACCGAATTTGATTTTTAATTTGAATCCCAATAAGACTTTATTGAGAGTCTTCATTTACAGCTGCGTCATTCTCATAAACAGGACACTGGCTCATCTCACAAAAGTAAGTTGAGAGTAAAAATTTCCTTTCACAGTAATGATCCAACCATGATGATTCTGATGTGTTCAAACAATAATTGGGAATCAAATAAAATCTAAATAAACGCTAAAAATGATCAGCTATAGAACACAAATCAGTAACAGACTCTTCACTTTAAAATTGGTACATGCAACATTTTAACACCAGATACACACAATCCCTCACTTTAAGTCTCATGATTTGTTCACGTGTGGCTGTACAAAGTGTTTAAATCTTCTGAGTCGGTCTTAATTGATGGCTCACAATACAAAGTGCTGTGATTAAAACGTACACATCCCATACGGTTGAACTGTTATAACTCCTGGTTTAAGGTCAGGAGATCTGGATTCAGTTTCAGGTGTGGAATCAGTTTCATGTCTTAGTCAACATTCATGACACTTTTAGTCACTCTAGTTCTTAAATAGACTCCATAGACACACACACAAACACACACACACACACACGCACACGTTAAACCCTAACTCAGTAATGTCGACAGATGTGTGAGGAGGAACAGAGGAACCTCTTTGATTAGTTGAAAGCTGCATGTGCACTTCCTGTCTCAGTGATTTAGCTCATTATGTTGTTCCTGAACATTAATAATCTCATTTAAAGCCTGATAATCCTCGCTCGGCTGCTGTTAATCTGTTCTCACTCAGCTGCTCACAGTTCAGATTGACATGATGTGGACGTGTGAACGTGTCAGTGACTCTCACAGTCCACACGTGGTTTCACACACTTGCTGTTACGCCTGGCTGGTCACTGCTCCTCAGAACCACCAGGAACAAATTTATACAGATTGTTTCAGTCAGAAACATTTTGCTGGATGTGGAGAGGAGAGCGCAGCATCTGTAGGAAGCCTCCCTTTAAACTGTACTCTCACAGGCTGGAGCCAGCAGCTTAACCAGGAACAACCCGCACAGTCACACAGTCAATCAGCGAGAGACACATACTCACTGTCAAACACATCTGCTCCCATGTTACTCAGGAGACTACTGTCCACTTCAGATGATCAATAATTGTTTGTGATGTGGATTTAGATGTCATGTCTGACATCTCAGTTCTTGAAACACATTTTTCACATATTGTTTATTCACATCAAGCCAAGCTTTACGATCAAACAGACAAGTGAACGTGCAACACTAATGAGGAACTCTGAAAGTTTTTGGTCTGGGACTGAAGGAGTTTATGTGGTATGAAAAAATCTTCTTAAATTTAATGTGAAGAAAACACAGATGTTCGAGTGTAGGTGGAGTAACTTCTCAGAAGGTTCATGAAAGCAGAAAACAGCCACAAATCTCCTGCTGAACATCAACTCCAGCAGAGCTGATTCGATCAGATGAGAACTGTCAGTAAGAACAGAACAAGACATCTGAAGACTTTACTGTCATTGATCAAATGATTAATCGATTGATCAGGTTGAAACTAAACTCTGCCACAACAGTCAGGACCTGTGATATTTGTGAGTGTTTGGAGACAATGACACATATGTTAGATATTTTTAGTTTTTTCTTAGCTGATTTGTCTGCTTTTTGGATTAAAAAAACAATATTATTGATTTGAAAGTGAGTTGTTTTTCTCCACCTGAATCCAAAGAGTTCATTAAAACTTAGTGATAGAAAAATAGATAGAAATAGACAGAAAAATGTAGTGTTCAAAAGAAAATATAAGAATAAAATACTGAATAAAGCATCAATTCTTAGAGCACATTTGTTAAGTCTGGCTGCAGGCCTGAATGAAAATACTTGTGTTGAAGCTGGACAAGTCATGAGACTCCCAGAAGGATTACCTCGGACCAAAGTCATGAGACTGGCTCCAACAAAGAGCCCTGCTGCCTCACATGCTGGTCATATGAACCCGCTCAGCTGCAGATATTCAACTCCTTTCTCACTTCTAAGCTGCACTGAGAGCTGAGAGCATTGCTCAGAGAGCCGCCTGTTCCTCAAAGAGCTGCCTGTTTTGCCGAGAGCTGCCTGGTCTCCAGAATCCCAGTCTGCAGAGAAAGCTGTCCGGTCTGAAGAAAGCTGCAATCCCCAGAAAGAACCACACAGTCCACAGAGAGCTGCCTGGTCCTCACAAGGCAGCCCAGCATCAGAGATCCGCCTGGGAGCTGCCAGTCCACAGGCTTGTCGGTCTTTAGAGAGAACCCTGGCCCACAGTCTAAAACGGTTTCCGTATGGAGAGATGTCTGGATGTGCGGGTGGAGACTTGGGGTGCCGCTGCTGCAGGATGAGTCGTCCACACAGTTTTTTAATTGTTCTTCTGCTACATGTTCTAAATGATGCATCTCAGAGGTTTGTTGGCATTATAAATGAATGTCTTTAGATAACCTTTAACGCTTACTCAGACTTCAGAATCACCAGGCTTGTGTTTATGAGCTCTGCAGGTGGTCTCCTGTGAAATTTACACAACAACCTTTCAGCTGTATCTTAATCCCAGCAGACCTCAGTCATGTTTTATATTTTTGTGGGAAAAAGTTTGCTGTCTACCATTTTTAAAGGATAGTCTGCTTGATGAATTTTTGATGAGTAATCAGTGATTTGATGGGTCCAGTGACAGATGTGATGATGATGATGGTAACGATCATGACAAAGGTTCACCGTTCACGTGAAAAAGACAATGAAACTGCTTCTTTTGAGACTTTCAGATATTAATCCTCCATCATCCAGAGAGAACGTATTTTACAAAGTGCTTCAGTAAATCACAGGCACACAGAAACACACAGTAACACACAGAAACACACAGCAACTCACAGGATTAAGACAGATTACAGGATTTAATGCAGCAAAAAATGAAAAAGCTCCACTCTACCAGTAATTAGCCGGATGCATTCAGACATGAACAGTTGGATGTTTCAGCTGTTTGTGGTTGTTTGGTGTAAAGCTGCAGCTGGCATGAGTGTGACCAGCATCCTCACGTGTGAAACAAACATGAAAACACCAGCAGGGGTCCAAACCTCTGCAGAAAAACTCCAAAAGACAAATGTCCATCTTTAGCCCTCACGGTCCAGACTGACTAGA
>MDSQ01000271.1_pt1 | contig 11708 bp, 12 predicted proteins | sample 1008251 | NCBI WGS metagenome assembly MDSQ01 (sample SAMN05526597, study PRJNA338239) | gut metagenome | isolation source: Hindgut content | host: Naso unicornis | place: Saudi Arabia: Red Sea | collected 2016-05
TAAGTTGGATTTATGTCGTCTGTAATTTTCACTGTCACAGGTGTCAGCCCGCACAGAAAGCAACATCAGGAAGCGCAACCAGGCCATGCCTCGCACCTTCAGCAAACGCTGCAGCCGGTTCTCCTCCCTCTGGGGGCTGGACACCACCTCAAAGAGGAAGAGCAGGGGGCATCCTTCAATCAACCAGGTTTACATAGTGGCACATTGACACTACAAGCTTTTGATTTTGTGTTTTCTAGTCGCAGATGCAATAACTGCAAAGAAGGTATTATATTTGCATGCAGATGTAACCAGCTGCTCTATCTGTGGTTGCAGGTTTTTGTTGACGGAATGGAGCCGGTGAGAAAGCCATTGGAGCGCATGTTTGAAGACTCGGCCAGTGAGAAATCTGTAAGAACTCAGTCATCTCTATTAGACAAAAATGTCAAAATAACACAGATGTCTAGATTATAAGAGAATTCTGTCCACCTTGACATTCTGAGATGTGTTGTTTTGTATCTGCACTCTTGTAATGTTGACAAGATGAAGTAAAAACTCACAAATGTTCCCTGTTTAAAGTTGGACGTAAGAATTGAGTGCACGTAGGCCTGAATTTGTCTCCATGTCCATTGTGCTCCCTGCCCGTCTTGCAGCCAAAGCAAGATGACAAAGTAAATGTTTACGTCTGTACAGTAAAAGGCTTCCTAAGGCTGGAAAACCAAATTCCTCTCCTTTTATTAGTTTGGTATTCACTGCAGAGAAGCAGAGTTCACATAGCTGTAAGCTAATTCCTCGTCATTGTTTGCCTTTCTCATAAGCTTACATTAAAATCAGCGGGGCATCTGATGAGCCTTTGTACTTGTATAATAGGTTACGGGCTTCTTAAGACCCAGAGGCCAAAAAGATCGCTGAATTTTCCACCTCCTTTCACTTAACTGAGATCACTTTGGTGCTCCGCCTCGTCATTTCGGAGGGTTATCTGAGGAAAGTGCAAAATCCCTGAACCCTTCTGCATCAATGAGCATTTCTTTCAGGTCGTTTTCATGCTCCTGCTTTAATGTTTTCAGACATTCACTTCTCTCTTAGCTGAAGAGTGAAATGAGAAATTTTGCAGAATATAAAACATTAAAAGCTGCAGGATCTTGTCTTTCTTGAGTGTTATCAGATGACTCTTAAGTTAACTTGAGGTAGATAAACAACCTTTTCCATCTGCTGTGACTGCTCCTCCTCCTGCACCAGTCAATTGATTTGCTTCACCGTTCTTTGGGTTTATTTTAGCCTTCTCATTTTTCTTACTACTGACCTCTCTGAATCATACAATAGCCAGTAATGATACTGTTTTTTTTATTCCCTACCTTTATGGCACATCAAATACTTTTTTTCAGATCAGTGTCGCAAATGGTAACTCCCTGCTGTTTGGTCCTGAACAGGTAGTGCACAGTGGTTTTTTGTTTTTTGGGGGGTTTTTTGGCCACAGTAATGAGAGAGAGAAAAAAACAGTGAAGTTGTGCACTGGACAGCTAAACAATTAAACTGTAACTCATTATAAAACTTTGAAAGGCCAAGCTAAGCAGCAGCTTTAGGTGTTAATCCATCACTATGAGTGACACCTTTTACATGAGACATCACGGTGTCTTTTGGCACATTCATTTTATTTTTCAATAAGAATAGAATTACAGCCACTTTAAAGATGACGTGTATTGCAGATCTTTCTGTATCTTACCTTGGGACGCAGTCAGCAGTAGTAAGGATCCATTCCTCATGAATCAAAATACCTCCGCAATAGTGACCAAATTCACTGGACATTATCGAAGTCTGTAGAAGAGAATACAGTTATTTAGAATAAAAACTGCCCTCTTTGACTGTTTATCAGCCACACAGAGAAACAGAAGTTGACAGTACCTGCATGGAGACTTGCCAGGGCCAAGAATGGGGGATCGCGTCGTCCCCGTTGACCACCCTTGCGTTGGTTGTATTGGGTGTCACTGCTGGGTTTCCACAATTTAGTGGCCAGTCTGGAAAGAAAAAACACAGTTAAATCATCTATAATTAAGCTACCATCTCTTAACATTCATTCAACCTGTGTTTATAATCAATTAAAACTTAAAAATAAGAAAGCAGATGATCTTGTTTCAGATCTTGCTATGGTTTGTTCCATCTAAGTTGAACCAAATGTTTTAAGGACCTTTGTTTTGTTTTCATTCCAAGCTTCAAATCTCCTTTTTGAAACTGGCAATCTCCATGTGAGATCACAAGACATGCCCATAGAAGAGATAGCTATTGGTATAAGCCTTCACTCACTGATAGTTATGCTGTCCCATGGGTTAGGAGGTGGAGGAGGTAAAGTTGGAATAATACTGGCATCAGTGGTCCAGTAACCACGGAAACCGCTCTGCTGACCAGCATTGTTACTCAGGAAGCGAATGATGACTGTTTTGCCAGGGATGGTGATGATGGGTGGAGACACCAAGCCGCAAAATCGACCTTCAATAAAGACAATAAATGAGAGTTTTCTCACCTTTATGCAGTACATTGTCAAGAACATCTAAGACATTGACACTTTTCACACTAACCTGAAAAGAAAACATACATTAACTAGAATATGTATGTGATGCGTTTGTATGCCTCCATCAATTAATCAAGTTACAGCTTACGCCCATATCTGTCCAGAATTGTATAATGGACATTGTGAAGACTTTGAAGTAGTTTAATTAAAAGTAATAAATGTAATTTTGGGCAAAATGGGAGTTATCTCTATATTGAAATGTATGTACAGAGGACCATAGAGAGCTTCATCACTTGGTGCAATGACAGTTACCTAAACCTTAATATCTGGAAAACCAATGAGCTTGTGGTCAACTACAATGCTTCAAATATGGATGTTTTTGCAAAAAAGTTACAAAATCAAAAACTTGGAGTCTTCTCACACAGGTTCAGTTTGACAGCACAGAAGATCAGCACAGTTTTAAGGTGGGCACCCCAGATAAGTGTCACCATCGAGGGATTTGAACAAAATTGAACTATGCTCACAGTCACTTGCTCTGTTCCCGAGTTGTGGCATCTCATGACAAACAGGAAAGAGTTTTTGCAGAACATTGTGATGTCACAGTGACATTGACCTTTGTCGTTTTGAATGAAAAATGTTGCCTTTTTTTAATCCTATTACCCTTTTGAACTTTATCCTATTAAAAATTTTCCTGAAATCGTGTCATAACAAGTAATGACTTCTAGCATTTTGGCGAAAAACATTTTTTTTTTGCAATGTCTCAGTGGCTTTCAAGTTGAACTAAGTTGTATTAAGGAAACAGTGGAAAAATTAGCTCACTAAACTTTCCTTTCACTTTGATTTTCTGGTGTGGTGATAAAATTGATGCTGAGGAAACAAAGAACTTCAGTTAATTATTTAAATAATACAGTTATCTAAGGACAAATGCATGTTTGCATGAAATTATTAACAGAAATAGCTTTAATTTATTTAAAAAAATTCATTTGTGGTATTTTATCAACCTCACTTACTCTTAACTGGATTGTATGAAAGTGCACAAACGAAATTTAAAGTGGGCATACAATAAAAGAGGAAAAGAAGAATGAGTTGTCCTGTGTGTCCTTTGAGATCACATGGCCTTTTCTTTAGTTTAACCAGGAGCTGAGCAAAGTTTGTGTAACTTAACAGTGACCATTCACCGCTGAATTCTAATAAGGTAATCCTTAAGTACAATTGAAAAAAGACATTTCTTTTATGATCGTGAGAATGGGATGGATGGATGTACGGCCAACCTGAAAACAAACTGTCTCCACCTAAAGTTTTCATTGGTGTGGAAACATAGACAAACAAAAGGGACACAAGATAATATGTAATGTAGTTGCCAACCTTGTGATTCCATGGTTTCTCCATTGAAGATCTCCACATAGTCTTCGCAGTTTCCAAGTAAGTTTAAAGTTTGCAATTCGAAGTGAGTGAAGGCTACTTGGACACTTGTTGCTGTAGGAATGGAAATACGCCATGTGCACACGGACCTAGCATTGTAGTCACTGGGCCAGTTAGGAGAGATGATTTCACCCTGTTTACTGTCGAAGACCCCTCCACAAGGAGCTGTGTGTGTGTGTGTGTGTGTGGAGACAATAGGTAAGAGAGAGGGAGTTGGGTCAGGGGAGAAAAAGCAGACAATAAGATACATTAGTTTTGCTTTAAGACATGCCCTTAGTGTGTTGTCTGCTTTACTCTACTCCTGTCTTACCCTGTCCGGGGTCCACTGCCCTCCAGGTGGCACTGAAGCCTGTGTCCACCACTCTGTTATTAGAGGAGAAGCTGATGTGAAGTGTGTCTCCATCGCTTACTAGGTCTTCAGGGGGTATGTGGCCGCAGTACGTGCCTGGAGAATCAGGAATAATTGTTAAGCTTTCTTTTCAAAGGAGCCTTTGTCCTGATGGTTTCTGTACGATATTAAAAAAACATTGACATCACTCAAAAGAGTTATATGATATTTAGGACTGAGATAAAGGAGATCACAAGCAACACAGCATTTAGCTCAGAACTACACCTGCCAGCGTGTCTTATGTCCCTTTACAATAGCTGTAAAAAACGAAAGGTAAATGCAAAACCATTCCAGGCAAAAATACCACGATACCTTCATGGGGCCTCAGTCTTTTTAGTGCTAATTAGCAAATGTTAGAAGGTGGGATTAGCGCAAGTTGTATGTAACTAAGAAGATAAATATGATACCTGTCGAATATTGCACTCGTATTGTAATTGTCAGAATATTAGTATGTTTAGCTCAAAGCAGTACAGTGCCTAAGTACAGCAACCAACAGCAAGGTAACACAAACAGTAAATTTTAAACTGTTAAGGCTTTTTTACAAAAACTTTTCATCACAATCATTGTCAAAGTGGTGATTGTCTGATGGTCATGATTGTGGCTGTCCAGGATATTCCATATTTTATTAGGTTGCCAAAATTTGTTTCTCGAACGGAGAAACAAAAACTGAGATTCTTATCATAATACCAGTTGTTGCAGGCCTCTAACATATTTGTATAACCATAGTCTGTCGTAACGTGCCTGTTGAGATTCATGTTTGTGATGTTGACTGAGAAGCATCATGATTTCTTGTAGACATTTTCTATAAACATTTTTGTATCAGTGCTTTTCTGTTTTGTCATTTTTGCCTTATGAGATTTGATATTATTAAAAAAAATGCTTTTTTCTCACATGGACTTGAAACATGTTTAGAACCAAATCTACTTTTTTAAATTTGGCCCTAAGCATTGCTCTACGTGAAAATATGGACTTTAAGTTATGGATCCCTCCTCTAATTAAATAGAAGATGTTTTCTATTTTCACTGTTCTCTTATCCTGCATCTTTCTAGTTTATGCTTGTTTTTTTAATCTTCTTTTTTTTTCTAGGCCTCCATTGAAGTGGCCTCTTAGTTGATTGTCCTGATTTGAAGCAGGGCTGTCGTAGTTAATATGAATGCGGTGAGTTTGGGATTTTATCCTAAGGAAGGCAGCCAAATGTCAATCGATAACTTAAAATAAATAATTGCATCCAAGTACTCTGACACATGATTCACATGTGCTTATAGGCTGCAATTACTGTGCTTGAATGTTTGCAAGGAGGTGAAGCAGTGTAACTTATAAAGCAAAGTAATAAAATCAATGAAAGACTCTTAATGGTCAATATCCACATACCTAGACTTCCCACTCTATCTGTGAGGGTGACTTTGTCATTCATGCACACCTCACTTTCCTCCAAGGAGAAATTGTGGAACTGGAGATGGACTAGTTTGCCAAGTGGAGCCTGGATGTTCCACTGGCAGCTGGCGTCGTTGCTGTAGCTGCCAGGGAAACCCATGGAGGACAGCATGCCTTCTGTGTCAGTCAAGTCCTTTGGTCCTCCACAGCCAGAAACTAAAGGATGGAGAAAAGATGGTGAGAAGAAGCAAGAAATTCCTTGTACCATATTTAGTTTTTGAGCTAAGTGGGTCAGTTTAGACCAGCTGGATCCATACTGTGCTCATTGTAGATTTCTCTGCGGATGATATTTTCAATCCAGGGGATGTAGGCAGAGGAACGGGTGAACACCGAAGGCTTTTTATCCATGATGCATCCAACAGGGCCAAAGCTGGTTATACCATGAACTTCCCAAGGACTACCAGGGGCATCCTGGCACACCAGAGGACCACCTGAATCTCCCTGTGTAAAAGGTTAGATGTATAAATTCATATTTAGGATCAGAATGTTGACAAATCATTGTCATCTGTTAGTCCTGTACTCTTGTTGGACTCATTCTACCTGACAGACAGACTTGAGCTCATCGGGCAGGGTATAACCACAGCAGATCATGGAGGTCTTGACCTGGAACCACCAGTAGTCCATCCTTTTGCAGGTGTCAAAGGGCACTATAGGCAGGGCGACCTGGTTAAGGGTCTCTGCAGCTACAGGGTTCAAAGAATTTCCTGAAAACAAAAAACAATTTAGATTATTAAAAGAAACTTTCAACTTGACACAGTGAGGAGATACGAGCACAACAAACACAAGACACATTTGCACATGAAGTCCAGCAGAGGGCATGCAAACTAGGTATTTGCATAAGAGTTTAACTTATGAGGGTTGAGTGTCTCCTGAAGTGGTGTAAAGTTTGAGGGAGTAAAATAACTTGTTTAGATCTGTTTTAAAGGTGAGACTACTGTCATCACATGAGTATAAACATGCAAATGTGAACTGCATGTGCAGTACCGGTCTCATCTCCCCAGCCGGTGGCATAGCACTTTTTGTCTGCAGGTAGCATTTCCTCCACAGAAGGAAGGCAGGCGTATGAGATCTCATTGCTGGGTGTCACATCTCCATCCAACCTGACCAGGGCAATGTCAAACTCCACTGTGGGCACTGTGGGATACTGGAATCCTTCATGGCGGTAGATACCCGTCACACCGAAGCAGCGTTCACTCGTCTCTATGTCGGTCAGGTTGTGTTTGCCGAGGCACATGCGCCAACGCTGCAGCTGATCAGCATAGCTAGGTGGCAGATCAGCAGGAAAAAACAATAGCCCATCATTTAACACAACAACACACAGTGAATAGGTCAAAATACATGTTACTGCCATTGCATCCCATAAAATGACAGGATATTGGAGCTTTGCAATGTGGAAATTCTACTTTAAGAAACATTTGTACCATAGTCTGCATATTCTGACATTTACTGCAGCGTGTGTACATTCTACTGAGACTTACAGCAGAGAAGCAAAACACACAGGCTCTTCAGCGCACCAGCATCTCTCTCTAAAGGCCACTGTAAACCATTAGCCAAGGCGTTGAGGCATTTCTAAAAGGCATTGCTACTGCACTGTAATAAGCCTGAGGTAAAAGCACAGGCACCAGTGACTGCCTTCTGAGATTAAGCAAATAGGCTTCAAAAAAGTTTTAGAAAACTCTGGGGGAAAAAAGTGACAGCAAAACCTGAACTACGGTGCACACATAATTGCCATGTCCATCCTCCTGCAGTGTCATCCTGTCGTTTTTACACTGCCACTAAAATAAAACGGTTATTTAAAATACTGAATTACTGTACTTATTTCTGAAACTTTTGTTCATGTACTGTGTGTGAGAAGAATGAAAGGGAGCAATTACTTTATGAAGCAGTGGGCTGCTGTAAGTACCCAGTTCTTATGAATGAGGGTGCCACCACAGACGTGTGAGAATGAGGGTTCTGGACGACTCTCCGGCCAGACCTGAGACAAACATGCAACAACAAGGAGAGAAGAAGCCATTACAGATACTTTTAAAGTGATCATTAAAGATGATATTCGCATTTCACTTTCCTTTTTTTGTTTATTAGCGTTTGCTGTGATGATTCTAGACAATCATCCTGTTAATAACTCGAAACTAGGGGATACATAAGCAGAATGAAGTGCTTGAAGTTCACATTTTAAACCTCAAGGTCATCATACAGAATATTCTTGTTTTCGAGAAGCGTACTGTCTGACATTTTTTATATCTCTAGTAGTGGTTATTGTCTAAGTAAGTGAATAGAATGACTCCCTGAAATGATCCTGCTCTCTGTGAGTTGATACTGGAGCTTCGCACTGTAGAAATAATAAAACAAGGAATACATCTGCACTGTAGACAACAAATTTTGCTTTTCCTTGCACCACACCTCTGTGGCACATAACCTTGTATATGTACTTGTCAGGCTCACAGCAGAAAAGCATAACACATAGGCTCCTGAGAGCACCAGCATCTCTCTCTGATGTAAACCATTAGCCAAGGCGTTGAGACATCTCTGAAAGGCATTGTTCTGGCACTGTGACAAGCCTGTGCCCCACAAGTCCTATTTTGTAACGCATGCCAGCTTCCAGATTTTTCAGCACAATGACTTAAAATGAGAAGCCAGTGTTACAGTTTGTTATAAATTTGTTTAATCCAGGGAGGAGCAAAAACAAGGAAATCTTGTATAATTAAAAGACAACAGCCCTAAACAAAAAAAATTAAGTAGATTATATTTCTTGAAAATTACAAAGGTTGTTGTTTATGGAGTTTATAGAATTATTAGGTGGTTGAAGTGCTTGCTTGTCTGAAACCAATTTGTGGCACTATGAGAGATGGTTAAGTATCAGCGATGCAACAAAATTGCTGCATCTGTACTTTTAGATTTCAAATAAATTTTAAATGAGCTACGTTACAATTGTCAATTGCTACATTTTTTCACCTTTCGTAGTTTACAGTGATGCAGTGTGAATGGGTGGCTGAGCCAGAGACTGTCTTGAAGTCTCTAATATGCAGCTGTATCAAACATTTAATGGGATAATTAGGTGTAAAAAAAATGTATAGGTGCTGTTTGTAGGGAAGGACTTTGCTGTAGGAGCTTTCTGTGTGCAGACAGTATCTTTACCAGCTAAATTTTTTAGCTCACACTGGCTTATCCTTCATTAAAGACCATTCTCAGTTCACTAGTCAGCAGCTGAACTGAACATTTGGCTGGGTTTCAGTTCAGTGAGTGGGACAACACAGGAGGAGCTCTGGTCGAGCACAGAACAGTTCAGTGAACAAATCTTTTTAATGAACACATTCTATGATTTAGCGCACTGAAAAAACCCCTTTTTCCCCCCAATCATTTGTCATTGTGTGCTGCAGCTGGCTAAGTTTTGTCACTGTTGAACTTTACACACACCACTGGATTTTAAGATTTAAGGCATTTATTTCACCATGGCCATACGTCATCACAATGCCAAAGAAAGATACAAATCCACTCTAAAATTTAATGGGGCCTCTCTTGGCAATGCTTAATCCCTCCTAAAATCAGGCTAGTGGTTTTCTTTAATCCTGCTAGCAAACAGGGAAATAAACCAAACCTAAAGCGTAACCTCTTTAGCAGAGGTAATAATAATAACTTTGCTGGTTTAACTGTATCTGAATCTACCCTTTGGAAATCACATATATTTTATGCTATTAGTGATTAGAAATGTATTAAGCTGCATCTTCATGTAAATCCTCTACATTTAAAAGCAGAGTTTCTCACCTGCATGGACACCTGCCAGGGCCACGAGTGCGCCTTGGCGGGCTCTCCGTTCACAATGCGTGTCAGAATGGTAGGAGGAATGGCTGGAATCCCACATGGACTGGGCCACTCTGAAAAATTAGAAGAAAACCATTATAATCCCCTGTTGGGTTGTATGTGCATGTATCAATTTGTTTGTGTTTTGTTTGTGTATGAAAACAAAGCCTGAATATACACTTCATATCCACAGCTAACAGATAAGCCCATGTGTTGCAGGGATTGGCTTACGAATCTCTGGCTCTGACACTCGGATTTATATTGTTTGAATTGTTTTTCCAATCACACTAGTCACACAGCTGACTCTTCTGGCTACAATAAGAATACAATATGTCCCAATGCCCCTTTGTTTTTGGTTTTCAGTAATCTGGTCTGCAGTAATGCATTCAGTGCGTCTTCATGCAAACTACCAATCTCCAGCTGCAAACAATAGGTTCTTGACTGGACTTGTAAAATACATCATCTCTAGGCCAGGCTCACCACAAAATCAGCATGTATATAAATTTCTTGTGGTCAACCCAGAAGTTGACTCTAAATTGTCCCAGTCAGTCTTATTGCACAGTTTCTGTCATCATCTCTCACTCTCCCTTCCCTTCCTTTGCTCCACACATAGGCCACCTCTGGCCAAAGCCTGACGTTGAAAAAAAACAACAACCAAGAAGCAGCAGAGTCCATCTATAAAACTCTATTTCAGCAATTGGCTTGGCAGGAGCCAGGGCCACCTGGGCCTCATCGCTAGATGAAGGATGAGGATGGGGTGACAGCCAGCAAGAAAGAAAAGCAAAGCACTAGGCCACTTCACATCGTGCTCTCAGCACACCTTATCAGTTTTGTTTGACTGCACATCTCAACAAAGAATGGAAGAGATGGGAGAGGGTGGTGTGAAGACAGAGTGAAGATGGGAGTAAGGATGAATCAAATGAATATAAGGCAGCTTTCAGTGCAGCTTTAAAGGAGCTGTTTGAAACTAAATGCTCGTCATTGTGACTGCTGGGAAATACTGGTCCAATAACCTGACGAGTATGTATTTTATTGCTGGAGAGATGTTTAAATGTGTAAAAAGAAACCCCATATAGTAAGGCATCATCATCATACATGCAAATACAATATTTCACATCTGCCACATAAAAGACATGCAATTACTATAAAAACTACAGAGCACTGTAGCCATGTGAAATCTAGTAATCTATGGGGCTGCAGCTTAGTATTATTTTTAATATCAGTAACTCTGATAATTATTTTGCAATTAATAAATGAGTTGATGAGTTTAAAAAATGTCTGCAAAAAGGGTAAAACACAAGTTCATATATGAAAATGGCCTGTTGTGTCCAAACAACAACAACAATAACAACAACGCTTTTACACTGAAAACAACTGTTTGCTGCCAGAAAACTGGGTGTTGATTCTCTTTAGGTTCAGAGATTCAGTGCATAATGCAGCTCTAACTGTACTTTTAACAGTGCCAGGTATTGAAGATGTTAGCGAATTGTATTAGCCTCAAACAGATACTGCACCTATGGCGATGTCGTCCCAGGGGTTGGGCGGTGCAGGCGGCTCAGTGGGAGCAGGCACACTGGGGTTTGTCGACCAGTAGGCCCTGAAGCCTTTGGCCTCAGTAAACAAGTCAGAGTGGAAACGAATCAACAGCCTGTTGCCTTTTGATGTGATGGGCAGAGGCAGCGTAGTCCCACAAAATGGACCTTAAATGTAGAAATTAAGTGACACGGAGGTATATGAGTACAATTGCAGATAAAGTAACAGTGAAGTTACACAGTTTTATTTATTAATTAGGTCCAAAATGGGTTAATAAATTCATGGTTGTGTCTTATTTTTGATTTGAAGCACTTACCATGCTCTTGAATCAGCGCATTAGTCACACTATTAATGTCATACACCATTATGTTATCATAGCACATGGATGTTATGAAATCTCTGGCTTCGAGGTCAAAGTGGGTGAATGTCAGTGTGATGGGTTTCAACAAAGGCGAAACGATGTTCCACATGCACTCTGTGTTAGCCTTGTAGTTCATAGGCCATTCCTGGGACTTTATCACCCCCATTTCCTCTGTGGAAGAACTGCCACAGCCCTGGACCTCTGAAACAGGAAGAGGGAGTCACAGAGAAACTTCATTAGATGCATGATTTTAATTTGATAAGTGTGGAAGTTGGAAAGTATCTGCC
>MDSQ01000272.1_pt1 | contig 11705 bp, 5 predicted proteins | sample 1008251 | NCBI WGS metagenome assembly MDSQ01 (sample SAMN05526597, study PRJNA338239) | gut metagenome | isolation source: Hindgut content | host: Naso unicornis | place: Saudi Arabia: Red Sea | collected 2016-05
ACAACATGCTGAAAGGTTATTATGGAATTTTTGTCCCATGACACCAAAAATTAACTGCCGACCTCAGCTTTAAAGATGCTAAAAGAGGGATTTTGTTGCCTTGTGGACAGAGCTAGCGCATGTGCTATGCTAAGTTAGCTGGCCTCTGGATTTATATTTAGAATACAGACATATTCTCATCTAACCCTTGGAAAGAAGAAAATAAGTATATGTTCCAAAATGTCAAACTTCTCCTGTAAGGCAAATGTCTCAATGCATCAGAGAATAAATTCAAAGTTATTTAAGAACATGAATAAATTAGCAGGAGCTGGAAACAGGTTGTCAGGCGATTTGAGGTCACTTTGATTGATGAGAGAACCTGACATGAAACCATCTGACATCCACGGGAGTGAAACCAAACACATTTCTCACCGTCTTTCCAGAGAATTTGATTCAGAATTCCCAGGCAGGCAGGTCACTCTCAGTCACTCATCTGCCAGCTCCAGGCTACAGCCCAGACAAGCACCATGAATTAAAGATGGCAGCGTCACTGCGGCAGCGGAGGACCCAGAAATAGGCCAGCCTGACCTTTTCTCTGACCTGCGATAAATGATTCAGACATTTGATTTTCTCCCCTCTTCTGAGGTGTGATTGGATGTTGAAGTGCGGGAGCAGAGCAAGTCAAACAGCTAAACGTCTCAATTCTCATGCGCTGAGGAGCTCAGAGTGAAGCAACACAACACGACCCTGAGGAAAATCCCAGCTCTCCATACGAAGTGAAATATTTAACTGCCAGTTGAACCTCATTTAAAGTGAAGGTCATCAGGTCACAGCAGTGTTTGGCTGCTATTTTCCTATAGATGAAAAGTGGACATGCAAATAAAGAGTCATTCATGTGCCTGTTTGGTTATTTCATGGCACCAAAACTGCTCACCTGTGGAGCGAAGCAGCTTTATTTGAGTCAATGCAGCTCAAGGGCCATTTGAGTTTTAGCATGAAATTGTGTCCACGCTTCTGCTTCCTCAGTCTGCTCTTCATCACTTGAGGAAAGGCAGTTATTGTGGCTTGAGGAGAATCCACAGATCTTTCCACGATCAAACAAACTCATCAGTTTTGTCTCTTTCACAGATGTTTAACACAATTGAAACAGAGTCTGCACTGGATCAGATTAATGGGACTCTTACTAAGAATGTCATCCACGATTGTAATTATGGAGACCTTCCCCTCAGCTGATTACATCTCTGTTCTGTTTCTTTCCCCTGTACATCTGCCAAATGACTTTTTACTCTGTTGTGAGCATCTCCTGAAACCCATCAGCATTACATGAATATAATCCAAATATAGTGCAATCTGCCATATATTCAGTTAAAACGAAAATGAATCACACTGTCTGATGTATTTTAAACAAATATATCTAACACTGTTTAGCTTTGGGATGGTATTTTGCAGCTGGAGATGTTGTTAAAACCTGCATTAAATCATTTTTAGGCCACTTAAGCGCAACGAAACAAGCAAATAAACCCAATATCGACATAATACCATGTACAGTTACAGCAAATTTGATCCATGTTTCTGGCCACCAGGAGGAAATTTAATTCAATGCTCACTCTCCTTTTTGCTCCGTTTTGACTTCCACAAACTCATGAGGGAACTAATTAAAATATAAATAAAAAGCGCCACCGTGTTCACCTGTCATTGGTGGTTCATCTGAGCTCTTTTGCTTTACGCCACTGGAAGTGACAAGATTGAACCAAAACAGTCGAGTTGCACACTTTAAAACCAAAAACACAAGCTGAAAGAGGCTATGAAGCTTCAAAGGCCGCAGGTTGCAGAAAATGGGGAGAAAGTTGGGTAAAAAATATGGAGAAAATTGGGTGAAAAAATATGGAGAAAATTGGGGAAAATGAAGCAAAAATGTGGAGAAAACAACAAAAAATGGAGGAAACTGGGGAGAAAATAGAGAAAAATGTGGAGAAAATGTGGCGAAAGTAAGACAAAAAAATTGGGCAAAAATGTGGAGGAAATGGTGCAAAAATTTGGAAAAAATGGGGATACTTGGGTGGGCCAATGTTGTGATATTAAATTTTTCGATATTGCCCATGCCTAATCCTGTACTGGCAGTTTGTAATAAAGCTACAAACAGCCTGTTTCATTATAGGTGGGTATGGAGTGCTGCAAACCAAATAAATTGTGGTGGATATGAGCCAAATTTGCAGGGAAAAATGTCACTAATGTACTTCACAGACTGCAGGAGTCATATCAATTAGTCACAGAAATAGGAAAATACCTCCCTCCATTAGACTTCCAGTGCTTCTCCCTCGCTTTGCCTCATCCCAGACAGTCATTTTGTTTCCCTGCTGCACTGAGAAATGGTCCGGAGTATTAATCAGCCTCAACCCAAGTCGAAGCAGACACATTACGGCTTTAATCGCAGCTCAGATAGTATAGATTAATTCTTGTGCTCAACCTGCAGCCTTCAGAACCCTCATTACTGTGTTATTGTCCTCATTATAAATCTTGGCTCAGGTGCACAGAGGTGACCTTCACACTGACCCCTTCAGCACCACCATTTAATTTGAACTGAATGAAACAGTTGTGAAAAGACAAAACAGAGCTATCCAACCTTCCTTTTCAGTCCCCAGGACGTTTTCACACTCCCTGTGCCAGCGAAGCTCAGGTATATGGGGAGTTGAGAAAGTAAAAGAAGCACATTCTTGGCACTTTCATGTGCAAGACGTACAAGTGGAAAAAGCATTTTACAGACGTAGTAGTGTTAATGCATCATATTCTTACACTTCACGAGTCTCCAAGGAGTGAAAAACCTCCACAGAAGTGTAATTTAATTTTACATCAGAGTGTAAAAGAAGAGCAGTCCTCCTCTGAACAATGCAACCTAACCGTCTCTCTCTCTCCGTCATGGCACTCTTCCTCCTTGACCCAATATTTCTTCTAGTTTCACCTTGAACCTCAGCAGAGGAAGGGAATGACGAGATGGATTGCACAGACACGTCTGTTTGACACAATTCTGACTTCCTTCCTCTCAAGAGCTGCTGACATTTGTCAGGGAAAGACACGGGAGCGCAGCCAGCCGCTTTGCTCCCACTCCCTCGTCTCACTAACCGCTCAAAGCCAACACACTCCTCCGAGCATCTGTTGAGTCACAAAGAAACATCGCACATCGTCTGTTATCACACCAGCCGTGGCAGCATCCCAAGCCAGGAATACTGCCTGCTTTGTGCCGCTTCGTTCTGAAAATTCAGTGCTTACACTTTACAGGCTGCACCTTCCAAAATTAACTAAAAAGTCTCACATTCCTCATAAATTTGAAATAACGCAACTCTTGAACAGCTAATCAGTTTACAATTCATGTCAAACTGAACCCCTAAACAAGGCTGTAGCAGCTGTATGCAGCTTCAGTGCAGCTGAGAAAAAATCCTTTATTACATTGTGTGTTTATTAGTTAGATTCAATAGGCATACATTACATGCAACAGCATGGCAGAAAACCTTGACGGTGGAACAATTACACACAGCTGCAGCTGTTGGGATTTATTAATTTAGAAAAACAGACTTTGCAAATAGCACCAAATGCTCATTTAACCACCCTGTGCAGCCATGTGCACAAAGAAAATCTCATCCAATAAATAGTTTGCACATTACTGGCTGAGTTAAAGCCTTCAGTGGATTCTAGTAAAGCTCCACATCCAAGTGTCAATAAAGTCGGAACTGAGAACTGGCGCTAGCTGCTTCACGCTGACCCTTTACCAGTTCTGTCAAGATGACTAAGACGTCCTGAGAGACAGGAAAATGCACTGCGACCTTTACTGAGAGCATGAGAGACACCACAGCAGGGCTCTATTAGTTTTGGCAGTCCTTTTAGCTTTTATCCTTGGATCGGTTTTTACTGTGATTATGATTCGGTTTCAGAGGGCAGTCAAGCAGAGTTTTAGAAAGTGAGTTTTTATTATACAATAAAGTCTCTGCTTCTAAAATCTAATAATTTGAGCCGTTGTGAGGAATGTGCTGCTTGTTCTGCTAATGAAAGCATGATCTAGGGTTTAAATAGACATATTAGTTCATCCACGGTTTTTGGTCTATTTTGGTCCAGACTGAAGTATTTCAATAACTAATACATGGATTGCCATGTTTTGACATTTGTGGTTCATTCATACTGACTTTTGTGACTATGAGTCTTTTCTCTGACCACTGTGGCTTTTGTCCAAAACTATGAAGTCATTATAATCGACCTTAGCTGGACTTTGTGATTTATGCTAATCTGCGAATGTTGGTGTGCTAATGCTATAAACTAAGATAGTACACATGCTAGACATTACATCAGCTTAACAGCAGCATTGTGAGCACATTAGCTCGTTATGCTGAAGCTAGCATTAGCTCCAAGCACTGCTGTACCACCAGCACTGTAATTGGCATTAAAAAATGGATGACATTAGGGCTTCTTAAAAGTAAAGCCAAAAGATCTTTATCACCCCCTGGTGTCTGGCTGCTGTACATGTCATAAATCTAAGCCCTCCATGTTAGCAACTAAACAATCAAAGTGCACATCACAAAAATTTTCACCAGAGATGGTCTCTGTCATTTTAGGTGGTTCTTATCATCCTGTGGATGTACAAGTGTTCATTTGTCTGATAAATTTGATTTTAATTACTTTTTTGATGCCAAAAATGGGGTTGCTATATCATGAGTGACAGCTAATTCTTATGTGCATTCGAGTCAGGCAGCTTTATGGGCTGGACATCGTTATTGTGGCTCCATGACCAAATCACAGCTGCGCAGACTTTGGCTCTAAATGACGTCACCGACACAAGACGGCAGCATCCGTATCAAGAACAATATGGCTTCATTTTGTCTGCTAGCATAACCATAACGTTGTTTCTCCTTTCATCATTCAGACGTTGTGCTGCTATTATGGCACAGGCCAAAAGACTAAATGTGATATAAAGTCCAGTTAGAATTTTTTCTTTCATTTCTCTTCTTCACATAAATTCACTTAGGGTATTGTTGTCTTATATGAACTATGGTAAGCTGCCCTCAGGATAAACAATATGGAAATAACTGGTCCACTGGGACAGGCTCAGGGTGTCCCAGCAACTCAGAAAATAATAAGACAGGACAAACCACACAACATATAGAATGGAAAACAAACTACCTTCCAATAAAGGAAAATGTCTAACCTCACTTGGATATATATACTGTGTAACACCGTGTTGTAAAGTATCTATCCTCATATCACACCACATTTCAATCCTCTCAGATGATTTATAACCACTATAACGTATTTGATACCACCACTCAGTTCTGATATCTATGGGATGACAGAGGCCCGGGGCAAAATAGATAGAGCTCAGCAGACTATGAATCAAATCTAACTTGTCTGACTTTATTAGGCGATGGCTGCTGATAGCCAGCCGTAATGAAAAGACTCAGCAGCACGGCTGTAACAGACGTTTCCATGCACATATTGGAGATAACCGTCCCTGTCACATATCTCTGTGCTTCAATACAACAGTAACACTCCTTAATTTGAGCGTGAAACACAGTTGTTTATGTGAGCTGAGACGGAAGCCTTTAAGGACTGTTGCAAATCCTATGCAAGGTTTTGGTTATCCGCTCAATCAATATGTTGTGATTAAGGTCTGATGTTTGTTTATTGCAAACTCACTTTTGAGAAGGATGTTAAATTCACTCTCATATCTGTGTTCCTGTTAGATTTGTGAGCGCTTTGTGCGTGTAAGGCTAACACCTTGATAAGGTCGGATTGATATTTCCATTTCTTTAAATCCCCAAAGCCTTTCAGAAGTTATGTTTTATTATTAGATTTATGTGTCCTCTGCTTTAGTCAATCCAGTGTCTGTTTAACAAACCTGCTGAAAGTACATTTATCTTGCTAACAAAACACGACCTTGCAGCTGGAGAACGGCCTGTCTAAACTGAAGGATTTTCAGTGGCTGTTATTGGGATTCAGGACACTGACAAACCTCTGCAAACAGAGAAGAGATGCTGAATGGAATTTTAACAACAGGCCTGATAGCACTGATTGAAAGGCACTAGAGTGTTAATGCGAAACAAAATCAAATTCTGCAAAATTTTCTTTGCTACGACTCTATTCAGTAGTCAATGAGTTCAGTATTCACATTCTTTTTCTCCCCTCTAACTTCCTGCATTCTTAGCTTGCATTAGCAAGCTTGCATCAAAATAAATTCCATCCTTTTTCCTCTTTTATTGGTGGAAAAAAAACATTCGGCAGCATTTCATGGTGAACTATAAGAAAAAAATTACTGTGTAACAAGTTTGTTAAGTTTAACAGTAATACCACCCTCTGGGTGATTCTCAAGCCTGCTGCTAAATTATTTCTTGTTAGAAGGCACTGGACTCGAGGCTGGTTCGTGAGTCACTTCAGAAAGGCACAGGAAAGTACAACATGTTAAATCATCCATGACCTCTCACCAGAGTGTTGCCCTGGAGGAGACGACAGAGATGTCATGATCGGATCAAGGTGACCAGACTTGCCTTAGTATTTTACTGCTGTTCATGTCAGTCTGTGAGAGAATCTAAACATATGAGGCAGAAGAAAGGCTATAATTACTTAATTTGAGGCCTGTTTAGGCTGATTAAGTACATTTTGTAAGCACCAAGTAACTAAACAAGTCAGAAAAATGTGCAAATAAAACGTGTACTTTACTCAGTCTTAAGAAAATATTAAAAGAAAAGCACAGGCTCTTCATACAAAAAATAAAATCATGAATATTGATAATTAACAGGGATTAAAAATATCTGTTCTGCTAGCACCTGTTTCTTATCAATAATTAAAGTATATTGAAACTATTAGAAGGATTCTACAATGTAATATACTGAAATGTGTGACTTTTAATTATAGATTATTAATATAAAAGTACATAAATTCCAGCAGGCCTAGTCCAACGCTAAAAGATACCACTACTCTGCTTAGCTAATAACTGTTAGCAAAACTTTTGAAAGCATAATTTTCTGCCAATTTTGCCTCATTATTCTACCAAAAAACATAAAACATGCAAATAATGACTGTACTCTGCTTATCTGACAATAAAAAGGAGTTGAGTGATGTGTGTTTATGGTGAGTTAAGGAAGCAATTAAGCTAGAAACAGGTGATTGCTAGCTAGTTAGCATGCTAACTTCAGTACATTTCTCTGAAACACAACACACAGATGTCACGACTGGATTACTTTTTCACTTTCTGTTAGAAAAGTTAGTTGATTTTTAAGACATTGTCACTTTAAAGCACATTAGTTCAAAAACTACAGAGCTCAACATTAAACTACTCTTCAGGCATTTATCTATTTGAATAGCTTGAATGTTTTTAGTTGTCTCCATAGAGCCACATTCACAAAACCATTAAACAGCACTGCGATTTTAGCATTGAAACGTGTAGTTGCAGATTAATTTTTTTCCATGTCTGTCTTTCATGTGCTGTCAGACAAGCAGGATATAAACACCCACACACAGCATGCTCGCACTGTCTCTCTCCCCCACACACACAAACACACACATAGGCTACATGAGTAGATAGATAGATAGATAGATAGATAGATAGATGTGGGAGTCATTAAAACAATAAGCATCTCTACCTCTCAGCCACACTATGACAATGGAGACCTTTTTTTACACAGAGAAAAACATACTGAGAATTCAATGAATTCAATGAGAGTTGCACTTTGGGAATAAACACTGACTCATTCACAAGTGCTCTCATATCAGCCTCTCTGAGGTAGAATGACGAGTTCTGTGCGTTCTGTATTATCTTTGCTTACCTAATAGCCAATAACTGCAAAGATTATGCATGTATAGTTACACTTAGTCCATATTAAAAAGATTAAATAGGTGTAGAGTGGATTGTGTAGATAAAAAAAAGGGATGCACACAATTTTGGTCCAAATATAAAGACTGATGCAGTTTAATGCCGGCATGAATCATCAGTGAGCAGAGCGCCAGCCTTTGCTCATAATAAAGTTATACTGTCATGTGTTCTGTCTGCTGATCCTAGACCAGTAAGTGTGATTAGATGTGTAAACTGGAGGTGGTAGGTAAGGTAATACGTGCAAACACACACACACACACACACACACACACACACACACTTGAAGCAGTTAGCAGAGTCTGAGTCCTCCAATCTCTGTCTTATCAAAGGGACACAATTACCATGATGGCCTCTCTAATGTGCCATACTTTGGACATGTGCCACACTTTTTTAAAATTACAGCATCGTGTCTAAGGCAGGGCTGGAAGAACAAATCAAGGGTAATGAATATCCAACCCAGCCAAGTCTAGAAAATGAAACAGGGCTGTATGAAAAATGCCCTTTTCCTGCGGAGGCATAGGATATTATTAAATATTTAACTGCATTTAAAATTGCATGCTCCTTACGGGCATGTGTTGAGTAATTTTATGGGCATGGAGAACATTAAACCATATGAAAATGAGTGCATTATTTTAGTGGCGTGTGTCAATATGGCTGTAAAACTCATTACTGGCTGCAAAAGTTGTATATTTTTACAAAACATAGGCAAGTTGTGCATTTTATGATTTAACAAACAGATACACACACACACACACACACACACACAGACAAAGACAAAGACACACACAGTTAATGATACAAGTAAAGTCTCACAGCAAACATTTTATCTATTAGGCCTGAGGGATTATGTAACTTTTCCTAATGGATCTTGAGAATTCATCCAAACAGCTACACCAAAGCACAAACACAAGTTTTGGAAATTGCATGCAAAAGGCAACATGCACTTGCAAATATTAGGCTATAATAAACTAATAAATACAATAACTTCTGCAAAGAGAAAATATATTTGTGCAAATGGCCCAGACAAATTAAGACAGTCAGGTGGATTAAGCACCACGGACAAGGATTAAAGAGAAGGGCTTTTTGGAAAATAGGAATTAAAGACAAATTTCTTACCAAATTTTCTGTCAGCGAGGGCAGGTGAGGGGCAGAGGATGACAGCCACTGCTGCGAAGAGGATGGGACACCACGGTGAATCCATACCGCTCCTGCCTAACGTTACACTACCACTGATCCATCGCACACCTCCGCTAAAACTGCATGTTTGACGCAAACTCGCGTGTGAGCTGCTCGGACGAGACTCGGACTAAAGAGGCATGTTGGAGGGAGAGAGCACGGGGGAAACGGAGGAGCACGAAAATCGCCAAACGGTAACACAATACAGGCGTTGTTTCAGCACCACAAACAGCAACCAGCTTCACGCAGGAGCCCCTCCTAAGTTTCTGACGTCAAACACACATGGCGAGGAGGGATGATGCGTGCGAGCAGCATGCAACAGCGCCTTGGACGGACGGACGGACGGATGGACGGCAGAGGAGAGGAGAGGAGAGAACTGAATGATTACAGCCTAGAAGCCGTGAAGGCAACGCAAACGTCTATTAAATAAATAAATAAATAAATAAACATTGATTGATAGATCTTATTAACTTGACCGGGGAAAATATATTTTTTTCCATATTTGGATTCATGAGAAACTACAACACATCACAGCAACAACTCCACCGACTGATTGATTGACTGATCATTTTATTTATGGGTTAGCAGAAAAAAATTATATCCAAAGGATAACATAATGAAGTAAAAGTGCTTAGACTACTTCCTAACCCATATGAACCCAAGATATTAAAAGGAATATAAGACAACAAAGACACTCACGAAATACAACATAAAAGCTAAACAACAAATTCCTGAAACAGGAAAACAAATCATCCATCTTAAATGATAAGAAGAAGAAGAATAAAGTAGGTCCCACATTAAAAAACAAGGACACCAAAGTAAAAATGTCATCAAATTTAGTTATAAAGCCATCATAGGAAAGCTACATAACAACACATTTATTGTGAATATCAATTAAAATACTGGTCATTTTTATACAGTCCTTTTAAGATATTGTGCATATTTATTATCATTTTAATCATTTTTTGAGCACACCTTCCAAATGCACAGATACAAAAAGCAAAGAGACCAACAACATATTATACTAGAGGTGAAGTATTCAGATTCTTTACACAAACTACAGTTTAAACACACACAACTCCTGCACTCCAGACATACAAACGTACAGAATTTACATTTACAATTTTACTTTAAGTATTAAAAGTAGTTGCATACTTTTCATGCAAAAAGCATGTGCAATATAATATGCCACTGATTTGTTATTACAGATGTGTTATAGCATAAGTGGCATTTCAGTTCATTCTCCTCACTGAGCTTCAATGAATGTTTCTGTGCAAGACATCCAGCTCTCCTAGAAAATCCTTCTGTGTGAGCTTATCAGTCGACAATTTAATTCAGTTAATTTCTATTTATGATTACCATTATGTGCATCATGTTTTAAAACTAATTGTGTTGTATGCCATCTCCTAGACCGCCACATATAACTAGTAACTATGGCTGTCAAATACATGTAGTACAAAGTATATGTGCCTCTGAAATGTAATAAAGTAACTCAAGTATATTTACATGTTGCAGTGCAGTACCTAGTAAGTTTAGCTCTTAAAAAGTATCTAAAAATAAAATAAATAAAAAAGTAATCTAAAAGTGTTTCAAAGAGGACTAAAGAATTGATTATAATTATTTTCTCCAAGGCAATGAAATAATGCAGACCTGCTCTATTATTGCTGAAGCCAGAAATCAGATCAAACTTTTGAGTTTGTGCCTTTAGGACCACAATCACAACATTAACTAAAGCTAAACATCATGTGAATTTTTAAAATGGTTCCATTCTCCTTTAAGAACACAAACAATGATTTATTGCTTGTTTGTACGGGGTTATTACTTGGCAAACCCTTGTACGGGCAAGAGAAACATCTGAGAGAGAAATAAACATCAAGTTTAGGTTGATTGATGCCGTTTGTTTTATTCTTATTAGCAGAACACTGCAGACCAACAGATATACAATGACAGACAGTGAAACATGAAAAAATATACTGATTTCATATAAAACTGTAAAAAATACATATGAGGAGCTTGACGCTGTGGAGAGAAAGATTTAAAAAAGGACGTTACTCAAAGAGGAAACACTTCTGCTGTCTATGGCATTGGATGAATATTTCTCAACATTATTAGTACACAAAGTTTGATAAGAGATATGAGCTGATGTGTGTCATCAAGAAATAAATAAACACAGAGAGGTGGAGCCAATCTGAAAATACATGGTAACAGACAGGCGCTTGTCCTCAGCTTTAAATTTCATCCAACCCATATGTTTTAAAAGCTCGGACACATCGTTGAAATATTTAATGTCATTTCTGCCAGCAAGTGAAAGCCTGTAATGTGAATAGAAAAGCAGATTTTTCTTTCAGCTCTCTGCAGCTTCATAAAATACAAAAGTGAAACAGGTATTACACATCAGATAGGTGAACTTATAAATCCAGAATTTCATTCAAGGTCTTCACAGACGATTCATAAATAACCCTGTGGCACAAGGGGATAAAAAACGTTGGTTATTATGGATCGAAAACAGAAAATAAAATAATTTATTTAATGATGGATTATTTGAACTTACCTCTGGATGTCTGTGCTGTCTACAGATGTGACTGCATGTTTGTGAAGCTGCTGCTGGACAGATGTGGCAGCGCTCTTCAAGCCTGCTTTAGACTGGCCCACTGAAGTGTGACATACAACAAACCATTTATCTTTACCAGCAAAAAGA
>MDSQ01000273.1_pt1 | contig 11699 bp, 7 predicted proteins | sample 1008251 | NCBI WGS metagenome assembly MDSQ01 (sample SAMN05526597, study PRJNA338239) | gut metagenome | isolation source: Hindgut content | host: Naso unicornis | place: Saudi Arabia: Red Sea | collected 2016-05
AAAAAGTAACCACTGAAACCAGTGAATGACCAATGAACAGTATAATGACTCATTTTTAGACTTCAGACAACACACTGGATGTGAATAAGATCTTAATAGCTCTAAATAGAGGTGCGAACTGCATCACTGGTTGTTTTCTAGAATTAGGTTTATCATAATACTGTGTAAGGTGGAAAAACTTTATTTATTCTGCTTATAAATATAGTTCATAACATCTGTTCATCTGTACTTGCACCACTTGCCACCAGTCACTCACAGGCTGACTCAGTCATTCACTAATCTTTGGGTTAGTTCATGGCAGACCGTTAAATAATGATGTGTTTCACTTGATTCTGCTTACACAGCTGATTCACACACAAAGCCAAATGTGCTTCCTTATTTAATGGTTCCTGTCTGGTTAAAAAGAGACCAAATATGTGGCTGCGACAAATGTGCCCTCCTCACCTCAGCCTTGTCTGCCACTATCAGCAGCTCTACGTACTTCATGCTCCGGCTCAGGTCTCTTTTTTTCTGGAAATGATAACAGAATGTGTTAAAACAGAATATGCTGCGTGCAGGTCTTCAGGCAGGAGACTGTTGTCCATCACGTCCAAACTCACCCTCCTGCCCTGTGGTGACGTCATCCCATGGATAAAGTCATTAAGCTCCTCCTCATGCTCCTTGTTGCCTTGGTGAAGCAGGCAGCCACCTCCGGGTAGATGGAGACTCTCGGCTCTGAACACAGCGTGCTGCTGCACATCCGTGGAGGCAGGAAGAGGCTCTATCAGGTAGTTGACGCTCGCGTTCAGAGAAATCAGTCCCCTGGGGAAACAAGACACCACTGACGGTTCCATCCTCTCATGGCTGGAGGAAATCGATGCGGATCAGTGATGTTGCTGTCTGCACACTGCGCTATACTGTGACATCATTGTTTTTATGGCAAATGTTGTAGATAAAACATCAGATTTAAGGTCATTTCCTACAATAATCCTTAATTACACCATCAGGGGTGAAACCGTATTGTTGCACATCATTTTTGGATTTCTCTTATTTCTTTCTTGCATGGTTTTATGGATGGGTGGAGCATATGAGCGTGTCTCAGGGGATTTACCGCTGTTTATAAATGAAGATCAGCTTGGACAACCAGAGCAATGCACAATCCTCTTGGCCCTTCATAAATCCACATATGAACGCAGACGTCTATACACAAACACACAAGCATGCAACCAGCAGCGGGTCAAGCAGCTGTGGAAAACATCTGGAGAGGTCAGACGCCCACATGTCTATGTCTCTGTATGCTGTGTTTGCATTTCTCCAGCGTCTCCACATTAGTAGGAAGAGATTTCATTTACTCGTCCTCCAGATGCAGAGCACTGAACCCATAAAAACACACATGTTGCTACAATTTCTGTCAGAGCTTGCCAGCTCCTCCTCTGCTCCTGGTCTCTCCTCTCTGAGTGTCTCTAGCAGGGAGGATCAGCTGCACTGGATCCACACCAGGAGAAAACACAGGATCTCCATACTGAGCTGCACTCAGTGAACCAGCTCTGGAGCCAATGACCTACTAACCTACTGGACAGCACAATACACTACACACAACTGTTTCCTGTCCCATTATCTATTAAGCCAAGGTTTGATCTGAGACTGAACGGTTCTTTTCATATAAAACATCAGGATTCACACTGGGATTACTTGGCCTTATTTTTACACTGTCACCAGTCTGTTGTAAAAAATCTTAGCATGGCCTTTCAAGATTCAAAAACTACCTTTTAGCATTTTAGCTTTGAAAATGAGATTTTCTTGTCCTAGCAGAGTTCACTCTGTTTGTTAAAACAGCCCAACAATCTGAAATTTATGCTCATTCATGCATAATATGATAACTAATGCATTTACACCACAGACTAGATTATATTCAGCTTTCTGTGATGACCTGATTTCTTAAATGTTGGTTAAAGGAAAAGCCTGGTTTCTGTAACCAAGGAAGGGGATAATCCCATAAATTTCTCTTGAGAAAGCAGATTTCCTGGCCAGGTAGAATTGTAACCAGGTTTGTATTTAACTTTTGATATGAATGAATTTGGAGAGAACGACGTAATGTTCGGTACAGTAAAAAGTATTTAACAAACTGACCAAAATAGGAGATGTTGAACCACAACAAATGCTGTATTACGCTAACGAAAACTAAAAAAAACCTAGGGGAATTTTTAGGTGTCCATTAATTCTGTTTTGTTGGCCCTTAGTGTTAGCCTGTCAGCAGGAAAACAAATAAACTCAGACCGTTAAACGAGCTTTAATGGAGCTTACAGTTTACATGGAAAACTAAAGGTGACTATGGAGAGGGATGTCAACAACCGTTGTGTTGCTTGGCTGCGTAGTGTTGTGTACATGTGTGCACTATATGGTGTGTATAAGTAAGTAAGTACACAAGCCTTTGAGACCATGGAGGTCCACAAGCAAGGAGCCTTTCTCTTGTTTCGTTAGCGTGAGGCAGCTTGACGTAAAAGAACACCCCATGAACATGATGCTAGTATGCCTGGGACTTACAATTATTCCAGCTCTTCATGCTGAGTGCCAAGCAGGAGGTATTGGGTACCATTTCTACAGTCTTTGGTATGACTCGGCCGGGAATCGAACCGAATCGAAATGCGTATGTGGCTGCAGCTGCAGTGGAGTTCATATTGTTATTTCATCTATGTGTTTTCTGCTTTGGTGATGTTGTATTCTGCTGTTTAAGTGACAGTTATTTCAATATATTGCTCTTTGGATCTACCACAGTGTCCGTGGTTCTTTTTATGTATTACTGGTCATTTGTGTTTATTGTCTGAGCGCTGTCTCTTTTCTATTCAGTTCTAGTGAGGCTTTACTGAGGAAGTCATTGTGTTATTTGTAATTGACAAGCTGCATAGTCTGTCTCTACAAATGTAAGTTTGAAATTTAATGTTTGGTTTGGACATGATGACTTAATGGCGTGATTTTCCCTTAGTGGTGTTGAATTATATTTAGCATAATAAAGGTGAAAATTTATGGAGTTTCATTAAAGTAATATCAGCAACAAATCTAGAAAAAAGAATGTGAAGTATTTTTCATTTTGGTATGATGAATTTTGTTGAAAATTTAAGTATGGACTACGAATGTGAACTAGTTCATTTTATTCTGTGTGAACTCAGCTTTAAGCTCTTGTGAATTGTGAACCTGTGCAACACTAAATAACTATTTGCTACGGAGTAACAGAGAAACTTCTTTCATGCAGCTCTTAACTCGTCTGAAACTGCAGGAGAGTCTTCTCTCCTGTTCTTTCCTGAAGGAGCCTCCTTTACGACAAGCTATTTTGAGACATTTAGTCTTTTGGGAGACTGTTTTGAATTTTAAGTGGTAAATTTACCAATGGGACCAACACTAAATACCAGAGAACTTTACGAATGCAGCCGGAGATGGAGTTATATTCACCTCAGTCCTGAGCATGTGCTAACAGCAACACTTGAACCCTCCATGCCCAGAACCTCCCCGTGGTAGAAACAGTGTCCCTGCAAGACAAAAACAATTAAAGCTCAACATGCATGTCTTCATGTAGGGCAGCAGGCTGGTGCAGAAATAAGAGAGGCTGACATTTAACCAGGAGACATTGTTATGTCAGCAAAAAATGCAGTATTTATGTCAATACTGCTATTTTCTGCCTGTTATCCAACAGCATTAATATTAATTTCTCCTCTATGATCATTTCTAAGTCCCCACTGCAGTTCCAAAACATCAAACTGTCTCACAGACTTACAGTGCTGGCGGGAAAGGACGACTTGCGGGCTCCATCAGGAGTGTACCATATTTCCTGATACCCGGGGGCCAACAGCTGCCTGATGAAAGACAACACAAACTCAGAGAAAATTTGCAAGAGAGTATCTGTAGTGTCAGACATTCGCTCTCCTGAAACAGCAGCAGTGCTGCTATGTTGGAACAATGTTGACAAATATGCAGAGCAAAAGCAGCAGGAAACAGTGGAGATGAAAGATTTTCTCCTGCAGCCCAGAGCTCATAAAACATTCACTCTGACAGAGACTAAACCAGACTGCTTTAAAGATTTAGACAAAAATCCTCTCACAGATAACAAGAGATACAAAGAAGAATGTTGTGACTAACAAAATCCATATGTACCTTTTACGAATCACCCTTTCCATACTTTAGCCAGAGTAGGAGATTGTAACTTCCCCATGCTTTGAGTTTGTTTTTATGTCGAGACCGCTTTTGTTTGACAGGGCCCATTATTTACCCATGTCCTCCTATTTTTTTATCCTTTTAACTTGGAATTTTTCAATTTGTAGACAATACAGTCTATACAGGAGAGGCTGATAAATCAGGGAAAAAGCTCACAAAGAGAAACATTAATTTCATTGTGGTAAAAACATTGCAAACCTCTTACTCTCCATCTGTTTGTGTGTGTGTGTGTGTGTGTGTGTGACTGAGTGTCTTAGAGGGCTGTTTCTTTCAAACTTCTGTCAACCTACTGGCCTAGTATTTACTTCTCACACAGATGCTTATTTTCCTGCCTTTCTCCCTCCAACTCTGCCTCAATCCGTTCTTCCTGTTTTCATTCATAAACTCTGTCTAACAGCTGGTTTTATTTTGCTCTGTCTCTGTAAATCTCCTCTCATCTCTCCTCCCACAGTCTCATTCAGATCCATCTAACAGGCTGTAACCAAAGGGAAATCAAGCCGTAGAACAGGGCTTCTTGAAGTTTTGATGACTGAGTGCCAATTTAGCTCTAAATGGCGTTTAGTGTTAAATTCCTTGACCACTAAATTTAACTCCTTGCACAGGTCAGAATAAGTATTGATTCATTTTAACAGAAGCCTATTTTCTCTGCAACCGTATGGGTTTTTCTGCTGTTGCTTTTTCATCTCAAATCTTAAACTGCAGAGTTGTCCGCTGAAATTGCTAGCTTTAGCTAACAGCACTAGCCTTGATTTCAGTTCCCATGACAAGTGATATAGATACCCTGCGAGGAGAGGTGGACTTTGATGCTGTAGTTGAGTGTGTTAAAGGTGGACCTTTGGCCACAATGATGAAAGTATAATACATGCATTTTCATGTTACATAGAGGAAGCATGAAAGAAAAAGACATTTGTGACACAAACAAACAGTATATTTACTTAACCTAGGGACACATTCATTCTTCCAGATTCTTTACACGCTACTCCCTTCTCTCAGGATTTCTATCCTTCTTCGTTCTTCTTTTTTCAGTTTTCTCATTTTCTGATCCCAGGTCAGTTTTTCTCTCTTCACCCAAACTGAAACCAGTTTCATTTTAGCCATTACACTGCAAGCGCTTCTATCTGACACCATTCTTCCGTCACATTTCCTCCCTTTCCACTTCTATGTTCTGCTCTGTACATGTTTTCATTAGCCTTCTTTTATCTTGAAAATTTTCTTCATCATTCTTGGATAAAACTCTTCAAATCCTTCACGATCAATAACCTTAATGAAAAAAGAACATTTAATAAAAATTAAGATCATTGGTTTGAAAAAATGATAATATCTTAAATGAAATGAAACACTGAATGCAGTAGAATTACATTGTTGTTACATTTAGTTTTAATATTCAAAGATTATGCAAATGAGTAAAGTACAATTTCAGCTACATGGTTACAAGTAAAGAGCTAAGATATATGCTGTAGCAATGATTCAATAAAAATTATAAAGAAGAGCGTGAAAGCAGGGAAGGAAGAGAGGCTAAGGATTTAGCTAAGTTACTTTTATATTAGGAAATGCTACATCAGGAAAATCACAAAACGTTACTAGATTGCCATAGTGAAACAGTGGCTCTGCACTAAAAGACAGAAAGCAAAATATTTAAATAGCTGGTGACTACTTTCAAAAGTGGGTGAGTCTGGTGTTATACATTCTAATGACAACGTTAAAATAGGATAATTTGCCAACAAAATGGTCTTACATGGGTGATTTTTAAGCTTGCTAACGTTACTGTTGTGGAAGCAGACTTGCTAGCAGAGCGGCATTTTGTGTGCAAAATACTTTAAAGAACACTGTCGTCTTGTGGCAAGACCAAACATTTCTCTGCCTCTCTATCACAGGTAACTAACATTTGCCAACAACCATGTGAAGTAAATGACGACGTTAAGCTCCTTGTTTAGCTTTGGCCAAAATACAACCTAAGCTGCTAGCTACATTAGCTGGCGTTGGAGCTAAATTAGCCTAGTGCTCTCTATCGGCAGCTAACAGTAACAGGGAAGGAAAAGGAAGAAAGAGAGATATTTAATAGTATTCGACGTAACTACTTACCCGTCCTTCATAATTCCCATCCTCAATGTCACTCATTTTCAGTTGCGTTATAGCTAATTAAGCCGAGTATTTTTGACAGAAATAGACTGCAGAGGTTTGATAGTTTAATTTTGGCCGGTAACTAGCTAGAAGATGGCGCGTGAGGTGGTTGTTATGTTTATCTACTGCAGAACCTGACGTCATACCGGCGGCCCACCACGCCCCCTTCTCGCAAAAAAACTTGGCGCACTTGAACGTCTCACAGCACACCCAGAAAAACTTTTGTCTTGACGTGAAAGAAGCAGTACCACGGCATGGAAATCACACTGCTGAAAGTAAAAAGTACTGCATTCACACTGTATACATTACGAACAATGCCCCTCAGTTGTGGCTGTCATAATCTTTATACGTTATTGAAATAATTATTTAACGATATACTGAATGATGCATTAAAATATTGAAGCTAGTTAAGATGACGCTAATTTTAACCACTCTTTATATTTTGGGGTAGCTCAGTCTGCAAAAATGGGTCGTAATTATGTTGGCAATTTTCATATATAATCCCCCTCGTGTACCTTCACAGTTGTAGCGGAGCAGGACCAGACACTACCATAAAATACAAACATTAATGTGAAGTGAAAGTACCTTAACATTATACCTTAATACAGTGCTTGAGCAGATTTTTTTTACTTTCCGTCTCTGTCCACTGTCAGACATGATGTGGCAGCAAGTTGTAACATCAAATACCTCCAGGCTTGGCAGTGGGGTTAGTAAAACTTGAATAAACCCCTCTCTTGCACATTCACTTCTGCACACACATATATTGGAACCGATGGCAGAATATTTGGATAGAAGCAAATAAAACTGTATTTATTGTCTTGAGGCACATGATGGCAAAACTAGGATCCCCATTATGGCATGTTTTTTAAATTACATTTAATGTATGAGACGTAAAAGGACAAAGGCATATCAAATTGCTTTAAATGGTGGAAGAATCACTTTTCCAAGGGCTCAATACATAAGTGAAGCTATCTCTCAGCAGCTGACTGGCTCACTATCTTTTCTACTTGAGCATTATAAAGAAAAGTACATCTATGGCATCATTTAATGTGGATGCAGTCACATGTGGATGTTAACATTCAGTCTAGTGGCCTTATACTGTAAGTATATAAGTTAAGAACAATTAAGTAATATCTGAGCAACATTGGGGAAAAAAAAAGGACTTTTTCCTCATATTCCAGTACATGACCCACATTGTCTTTGTCTCACACAATAACGGTACTGCTCATCTTTCTTGCAGCACAAAGTCATCATGTTAATGAGCATCATGATGAGCAAATTAAAGATCTTCCTCTGGGCAGAACAGGGTGAGGGGTTTCTCATTATTATAGAAACCACACTCGGGAACAGCAGAAAGGCTGGAAGAGTTAATTTTCCAGAGCCTGTCGTCCACCCCCTAAAATATCCTTCAAGTCAATTTGGATGAGCCCAGTACCTTTAGAAAAAATAGTCACAGTGCAACATGAACCCTGAACATGTATAGGCAGTATGTCAGTCATCGTCACAGAAACACAGGGCCAGAAAATGACTACACAGTACATTCAATCTGTTCCACACCCAAATTACAACATCTGTCGACACCAGGAAAGGGAACCATCAGATTTCAACCAAGACAACACACACACACACACACACACTCATGTTTACAGTGCTAATAAGCCTCCTATCATAATATTCTGCATAAAAGTCAAACTGTCTTTCAGCGATTGTGAAGACACATTTATACTCCCTTCAGATGGAGTGCAAATAACATTCTTTGGATTATCTCTTACATTTGATCTGTAGTTCAATTATCCTTAAAACTATGTGTATACACTAAGAGAAGAGCCTTCTTCTGTATAGTATTAGCAACTGACCCAGCTAAAACCTAAAATGTCTATCACTTACACAGCTACAGAAGCTGTCCTTGCTAGCTACTACTCTTTAGCTCAGCCCCTTGATATGTTGAAGCAGTATTGAGAAATAGCTTACAATATAGTGTAGCATTTCAAGCCATTTTTATGACAATGAGACATGAGAGTGAGGTTCAGTTCCAACAGTCACAATTTTCAAATATGGCATTATAAAAAATGCTGAAGTGTAAGCAAAATAAAATCAATGCAAATATTTAAAAAAATGCACTGAATAGTTTCGGTAAAAAATAAATAAATATCAGCATATGATAGGATAGTCCCCCTCTTTCCTCTGTGTAGGCTGAACATTTCTGAGAAGCATCCCAAACCTGAAGTTTCTGGATGTCCATGTGTCTCACTATTGCTTTTCATTTGTCTGATGTTCCCACATCAGTGATAAATGCTGAAATATTTCAAAAAATCTACACATATATCAAGACTACACTCCTTGAGGTTGCAGAGGCCTATTAGGGACATGTGGGCGAAGGCGTGACGTCCCTGGGTTGTTCCCAGGTGTCTCCTGCTTTGAGGATTTCTGTACTGCTGCAGGAGCAGAGGCAAGGACGCCCCCTGCTGGGTGGGAGGTGTTAGTGGAGGACGTATTGGCCACCAACTCGATTTTCCCCTCCAGTTTAACCAGCCGTGTTAGAATGTCGTCCAGTAACACAGCTATAGTCCTCTTCAGATCAGCTGTGTGTGAGGGGAAGAGAAGGACAGAAAAGCAAGGACATTTTATTTCTTGAGTATGCTTTTTACAACTATGTAACACTCAATATTCATGCACGAATGAGCAAATAATTTGATGTGCAGGACTGAGAAGTAACCCAGATTCCCTGACTTCTTGAAAGCTTACCATAACCAGCCATGGAGGTTCCCTGCGGACCACCTGGTGCATTCTGGTTCTCCTCTGTCAGGACCTTGACGTATCGCCGGCTGAGCTCCAGGATCTGCTCACGTAACTCAGCGCTGCTCTGATGGCGAGGCTGCTGCACAGTGTAGCGCAGCAGCATAAGTCCCCACGCCAGGCCGAATACCAGCAGCAGCACACTCAGCCTCTGGGACATGTTTCTCCGCAGGAGTGCACCCAGCATGGTACTGTGGGTGGCGAAGGGTAGGGGGAGCTGGAGCGGTGCGGCCTGAGTTTGAAAGTCTCTTCTTGGATATGGATTTTACAATATAAAGAATGATTGTTTGCAATTGTCCTTCACGCTGTCTGTATCCAGAGGTCAAAGTCCACAACAAAGCATACACACAGCTGGCGTGGATTCAGTGCCTGACTCAGGTAAACTCCAGCAGGGTATGTGCTTGTCTAATACACAAGCAGCTGAAGAAGTTTCTCCAACCACTAAAGCATCCTGCCTGATGCGCTTGAGGAGATAAGAAAGTGTGAACTACAGGAGGAGGGCAGGAAGTGGAAGCAAACGGAAGCTGACGCCCACAAGCACCAATAGTTAGGGGTTTTTGGAGAGGTGCTTTGGTCGAAAGATGTCTAACACCAAACCACCAATGTCGAATGAGCGTCCAGTCAGGGGGTCGGCAGACATTGTTGACTATGTTGGAGAAGTACGCTGAGATAGAAAGATAAGAGAAACATTAATGGCAGTTTTTAGAGATTACTTTTTTATTTTATTTTTACAATGCAGAGCTGCAACATCATTAACATGAAATAAAAATCTACTGCATATTAAAACCACTTCAAGGGACAATCACATTTAGCCCAGAGCCATGTGGTTACAATGACTTTGAGGATTCCTGGGTGGAGGAATGCACAAAGATTGTCCAAAAGACACACAAACACCACTGCATGTGTTGGGCAAAGAACATAATCCACCTCATCATTGTTGGCAAGGAGCTGGAGGCTACATCAGAGTGGCTTCCAGGACTATTTAGCTATTATTAAAGAGAAGCTTCGGGTCAGGGTGCACAATAGCCCACTCATCAACAAATGTTTTTTCAGCTCTCTTTGCCCAGAAACCTGATTACCAGTTTAGATTTCATGGGACCCACTTTGCAGCTCCAGATAAGAGGGAGAGCAGCAGACAGAGGCAGAGAGGGCATTCATTGCCTAATCCCACCTCCACAAAGGTTATTTCTACTGACAAATGGCCTGTGAGTGCACCGTGCATGCAGGAGAAATTAGGCGATCATTTCTCAGTTTTCACAATTTTGTCACAGAGTTCATTCTCTGCACTCTCTCTTGGGTGTGGGAGTGTCACCTCCCATTGAGGTCAGAGAGGGGACAGATACTGAGGGAATCAATTATGAAAAGAAAGGTAACAGAATCCGTTTAGCAATGCTTACCAGTCTCCGAACCACACACATACACAAACACACAAAAACATGTCCTTCCCCTGACCTGGATGCCATGAATGCTGCTATGCATCAGCGGGCAAAAACTAAAGGGCAAAGAAAACTAAAGGTGAAGAAATGTCTCGAAAGTAACAGCTGAGCAAGTCAGGAAGGAAAGCTCTACTACACACATGAGGTTGTGCAACTTTTAGGTTCGAGAGCCAATGAGCAGCAGAAAACTGTGTCTTGCATCACATTCTGATCTTGACATGTTTAGAAATTTTCCAAGCACACGTCAAATTATGTGTAATAGCACTTAACGCTGTAGAAGATTACAGAAGTCACAATAACTCCAATTCAAACACACCAAAATAAACACGTGGCATCAAACACAGGGATTTTATACTGAATCAAGTGCAGATAATGTTTCAGGCAGGAGTGGTGGTACGCTGACAGATAAGGCCTGAGGGCAAACACAAACCTTAAGGACTGTTTTGTTTGTCATGCATTTACTGACAAATCATTTTCATCTGGCTTAATCAAAACACTGACACTTAAACATTCACCAGGCCTGATCATTGTTCTCTGGAGGGGCACAGCATTCAGGCCACTGCTGCAGCCAATAAAAGTTCCACTTGTTTAGAGGGCTGTTTAAAGATAACAACTCATGGTATATACCAGTTAAAATATCCAGTTTAGAGGTTACACATTGACAACAAAAGGCTGTCACCTGTGATTCAACTCACAGGATCACCAGCTGACCCTTGAAACATTAACTTAAGCTGAAATGTCAGCATGTAAAGGTAAAGGATGGATTAGATAAGACTAGCGTGCATGATAACACTAACAACAGCAGCACTGGCACAGTGTTATTCCAATTCACAAAAACCTAAACTTAGCAAACATGCACTCGCCTGACTTCTTATCAGCATGAAAATATTTTCAGCACACTGTAAATAAACGAACCAACACCTAGTCGACAGTGAGTGACATATCAAGGACGCTCTAATTTCACATAACGTTACTTTGACTTTTGCGCCATTCTTTTAATAACTGTTAGCAGCCGCTCGAGCTCAGTTGAAGCTCTTTCAACTCCACTAACAGTAATATCTCGGGTTAGCTCGTCGTGGTAGTTTGGAAACGCTAAACTTGACGGCGAACAAAAACGCAAAACGTTATCTGAAAACGTCGTAAATCCCATCAAAAAAATGA
>MDSQ01000274.1_pt1 | contig 11642 bp, 9 predicted proteins | sample 1008251 | NCBI WGS metagenome assembly MDSQ01 (sample SAMN05526597, study PRJNA338239) | gut metagenome | isolation source: Hindgut content | host: Naso unicornis | place: Saudi Arabia: Red Sea | collected 2016-05
AATTTTTGTCTGGTTTTTTTTTTTGTTTGTTTGTTTTTTTTCTTCCCGTAGTGTGCTACTGTGGCGTTACCACTCGTGAAGTCCTGTGTGGCACAGACAAAGAAGGTTTTGATGGTTCTGGACATTTCTCCTGTCAAAAAATATGTGGGAAGTAAGGCTGTCCGTCATCTGTCAAAATAAAATTTTAGGTTCAGTTTGGCATTTAGCACCTCTGCCTGACACTCACTCCCCTCCATTCAGGATGTTAAACTGTGAAGGTCACAGCTGCCAGCAGGTGTGCCACCGCGGCCCATGCCAGCCGTGCCCCCGCTCCCCGAGCCTGGTGAGGACGTGTCCCTGCGGTCAGACGCCGCTGACCAAACTCCTGGAACTGGGCTACACTGAACGACAAAGCTGCTCCGATCCCATCCCCTCATGTGGAAAGACGTGCAACAAACCTCTGGCCTGTGGCTCCAGGGGTAAGAAGAGGGACAAAGTCTGTTTTAACTAGAAAAACGCCTTGTAGACATGATCAGCTCTGACTCTAAACTCGAAAACCTGCTGAAGCTTAAATAACTTCTGACATTATAGTAAAACTTTTCTCATTCAAGATCTAAAACTGACCAGGTTTAGGATATAAAAACATGTAACAGGCCTGGAAGATTCAATGCTTGTTCTGCTTTTTGAGTAGATGTGACGAATGTCTGTTTCTGCATGACTCCTGGATGTCTTGATTTCTGTAACTTGCTCTAGAAACATTTATTTCCATGCATGTATCTTTTTAAAATGCTAGAAAGCTGAAGCACATCTGTAAGAAATGTTTTTATCCACCATTTCCTGGCAGTCATGATGCATTGAAACCGTTCACATTTTCTGTGTTCAGACAGGATGTACATTACGCGGAGCTTGTGGGCATTGTTCGTGCAATTTGTCAGGACTGACTGAAAGAATTTGTGTTATTTCAGACACCGTCCACCTGTGTGAGAAGCTTTGCCACGAGGGCAGCTGTGGTCCCTGCTCCCTGACCTCCACTATCAGATGCAGATGTGGCTCTAAGACCAAGGTAAGCAGAAACACCATCAGAGCGTCGTCATTTATTCAGCTTTATTTATGATGAGAGTCACACAGATGCCTTGTTTTGCAGGAGGTCCCGTGTGAAACAATCCAAAAAGAGGGTGAGATTCAAGCAAATTAAACACAAGTGAGATCACCACCTGCCTGCTTTGTTTGGTTTTTCATTTTGACTCTCTCTTTTCCAGAGGAGCTCGTCTTCACTTGTGAGAGGCGCTGCAACAAAAAACGCTCCTGTGGTCGACACAAGTGCGGCGAGCTGTGCTGTGTGGTGAGTATTCCTTGACTCTGTTGGTTTTGTGTAGTTTATACTGTCCTAACATAAAGTAGAATGAAACAAAGTGATGTTAAAAAGAAACGAGACAATGTCGTAGCCAAATTTTGCCTTGTGATACTTAAAGGTTTTATGCTACTGAACATACAGGAAGCAAAACTCAAATGTCACAAAGCAACTGTGGTGCACTGTTGGGAAGTGAAAATGAAAAATATGTCTGAATAAGCATATATGGAATTGCATTTAGCTGTATGTTATCGTATACAAAGTTCTCATATTCAGATTTTTATGTGAGTTTTTCATGCAGCCTGAACATGAAAAGACTTGAAGTGACACATCAGCTACATTAACTGCCATATTGTTTAATGAATAAAGTATTGAATGCAGGACTGTTGCACAGGTAAAACAGTACTACGCTCACATGTCGTGAGTGCTACATGTTTGTACTGTTAGCAGTCTGGTTTTTCTTGATGTCCTTCAGTAACCTTGTTTCTTGCAAATCACTAAGCAAGAACTTACTTTATAATTAAAATAACTTTATATTTTGTCAACCCGGGTCATAAAAAACTTAAATTCTACTTCTTTGATCCACTGACAAGAGCCAGACTGCAGCGCTGCCTGTACTAACCCAAGGTCTTCTTTTTAACTTTCACACATTTGCAGGGAATGTGAAAATAAAACAGCACCCTGTAACAGCATGCATTTATAGTAACTTAAGGAAATTTGAATTCAAGCTTTTGCAATTAATTAGAATAGTCATAAAAATGAGGTCACTGTGACAGAGCTAGACTGCAGGAGCTTTTGTTACTGTTGTCTGTCTGTCTGTCTGTCCAGAGTTTGGAGCACAAGTGTCTCCAGATCTGCGGCTACAAGCTCAACTGTGGCCTCCACCGCTGCCAGGAGCCTTGTCACCGTGGAAACTGTGAGCCCTGCTGGCAGTCCAGTGAGTCATGTAGTCATTTTCTTCAGTCCAACCTTCGGCTTTATTTATGATCCAAGCCACACAAGAAATAATAATAACCTAAGATTTTTACATCATTTTGGTTTTCCTTTTCTTTCTTTGTGGTATTATTGTTGGCATTAATGTGCCATGATGTTGCCACACAGCTCACAACCTGTGATCCCTTCTGTGTGCAGGTTTCGATGAGCTGACGTGTCACTGCGGCCTCACTGTCTTGTACCCGCCCATCGCCTGTGGAACAAAGCCGCCAGAGTGCAAAAACCTGTGTACAAGAAGACACGAGTGTGATCACCCAGGTGAGTTAAAACTGTAAATGTTCACACTGCAGCTGAAAACTGTCAGAGGGAATTTTCTCCTAACAGTTCTTTGTCCTTTAGTGTTTCACAACTGCCACAGTGAGGAGAAGTGTCCGCCTTGCACGTACCTCACTCAGAAATGGTGCATGGGAAAGCACGAGGTAACTTTCCCTGAGAATTCCCTTCAAACTGGCTTTACATGACCTTTTGTTTGTTTGTTTTTATGTTTGTTTGTTTTCATTTAAGATAAACTTTTATTTTCTCCCACAGCAACGAAGCAACATCCCTTGCCATCTGCAGGACATTTCCTGCGGCCTGACGTGTAATAAAACACTGCCGTGTGAAAAGCACCGCTGCAGACGGATCTGTCACCGGGGCGAGTGTTTGGCAGAAGGCAGCTGCCAGCAGCCCTGCGCCACGCCGCGTCCAGACTGCGGCCACCCATGCTCCGCTCCCTGTCATGAAGGCAGCTGCCCGCACACCACCTGCACCACCAAGGTACGACACAATGAGAGCAGCTGGACTTCCACTGGCTGAAATATGGGTTACAAAGTTTGTGCAGATGGTCTTTTTATTATATCCAGGCTCAGATTCAAGAGAAGTTAAGGCATATTTCTCCAACATCAAAGCTTTCTCCTCAATTTAATAACGTAATACCCCAGTGAAAAATGTTTTTGAGTCAATAAATGTGTCACATCTCTTAATAATTGAAGATAACCCTCAATATTTTAGAGTCCAGCTGTGTTTTCTCTCTGTTCCTTCTTACCACACACGGATTCCAAACATTTGATGAAATCTGCTGTACAAGTGTGTGTGTGGCTGGGATAAATAGTTAACTTGGATGAAATAATAACATTTCAGTGGCAGTCCTCCAAACTCAAGAGCTCAACAAACAATGAAGCTTTTCACTGCTGCAGGACTTCCTCATATGAGCAGCATCAAACTTATAAAAAAGAAACGTTGCTGATAACAAAAATCCTTTCGCACCAGACTGAAGTCTCTCATGTGGACAGTCGAGTCTAAATCTTTACACTCCTCACAGGTCGCTGTGCAGTGTGATTGTGGCCGAAGAAAGGAAATGGTCATCTGCTCAGAAGCGGCCAGTTCTTATCAGAGGTCAGTCTGAATGTTTCTGTTTTTAGATTATTTTGACTTTTAGAGATGAAGCAGTTGAGACATTCTTCATTCTCTCTCCTGCAGGTATGCAGCCTTCGCCATGGCCAGTAAACTGTCTGACATGCAGCTCGGTGACTCCATGGACATCGGCCCGCTCCTCACTAAGAAGGAGATGAAACTGACCAGGTAGACTAAATGAAGATATTGATGACTTCCCGTTATAATCAAGATTGAACGTGATCTGCACGCACAAAATGATTTTTGAGGCTGTTCTTTGTTGTGTTTTTAATACAGTTAAAAGGGGTTTGTGAGGCCTGGCAAGATGCCATTACTTTGAATCAATAATGAACCATTATTCAAATGTTCTTCCGCATAGAAATGGATTTCCTGTTCACCGTGAATAATGAGAGGTTTTTTTAAGCATTAATATTTAAATAAATCAATCAGAGGGATGCATTTTATGGATTACTGCAGCCACTCAGAACTTCAGGCAGAACTCTGTTTTTTATATGAATCATTTTAGAGGAGCGAGATGAAACAAAGAAGGTATAAATCAACATGATAGTAAAGATTCGACGTAAAATCTGTCAACATGCTCGTTTTCTCAGACTTGAATGTGATCAAGAATGCGCAACTTTGGAGAGAAACAAGCGTTTGGCGGAGGCGTTGCAGATCGACCCATCATCCGACCCCTTTAACGTCCGGTCTACCTCTACATACAGCGACATCCTCAAAGAGGACGCCAGGTCTGTCATTTTGCACTTCCTCTTTATTGTTGGCCGTTTATTTATTGCACAAGCAGTGTACTAAAAACTCTCAGCGTGCCTCTCTGTTGGTCTTCTCTTTCAGAAAAGACCTGAAATTTGTCACTGGAGTGGAAGAGGAGATCAGGAATCTCGTGGAGCTTGCTAATAAGGTAAGATGATACTGTGAATCGATAGTGGTTGTCCAGGCAGTTTGGAAGATCTCCTGTGGTGTGGTGCTCCCTCTGGTGGCTATGTTTGTAACTCACTGCTCCTAGGAAACAGTGAGAAAAAACTGACATACTTAATTTTTAAATACTGAAGAATGTTACTGGTTTTTTCTTTTGAAAGAAGGAAAGGGCATTAGTCACGCTAATTGATCTGTTTTTCACTTATGTTAATGCAACATCATTAATATCTGGTCAATTATGGTTCTTTATCGTCTCAAGGAAATTCATTGCATGTCCCAGGCTGTCAGTTCACACACAGTCTGACACACCAAATGTAGACTGCAGGTATGAGAGTGCTGCTGGGTATCTAATTCTGTCACCATTCTCCTCCTGTTCTGCTATCGTTCTGCTATCAGCGTGTCACTGGTTTCAGAATTCCAATGGCTGCTGCATCCTGGGCTGAGCACAGCCCAACGTAATTGTGAGTGGTTTAAGGTTTAAAGAAATACCAACAAATACAAGCACTTTTTCCCAGTAGCAGAATGATAATAGTTGCAGCCAGACCTTTCTCCAGCGCTGGCACATTGCTGTAGAAATAAGGCTGGCTATGTGACATTAGGCCACTAACACAGGGGTTCCCAAACTTTTTAGCCCTTCGACCCCAAAAATAATGGTGCCAGAGGCTGGGGACCCCCATTGACCCTGAAGGTGGTACATATTGTTGTGCACAGCTGTGCACATGCACTATTAGGGCTACACAGGCATGATTACAACGCCAAAGAACAACAGCCCTCCAGACATAATATTATTTTAAAGTAATCTAAGAAAGAATTTATCCAGAATTTATACAGTAATGGGTTAAATGTGCAATTTTAAATTATTTTTTTAAAAAACCCTTTGTTTTTGTTTTTTGGAAGGCATCTTGCGACCCCCAGGGGGTCCTGACCCTCACTTTGGGAACCACTGGTCTATACCATGACAATTGTTACTGGCATGTCAGTCTCCTCAGAGTGCCATATACACATTTAAAATTTTGTACAAAATGGACAATGTAAATTCAAGTCAAAACAATTTCCTGTCCATGGCGAATAACGCCGTCATCATGGCAATGGCTTTTGATGGAACCTCACGCTGTTAATTATTCAGCATCATTGTAAACATTATTTGGATCAAAATAAAGATTAATTATTTAAAGCTTTTCGGAGTAGCATATCCTAGTATAAAACATTTCATTTCATTTGACCAGTAGGTGGCGCTATGACTACGAGTGGATTTTGGCATGGAGATGTGTTCAGGCTGTCACTCTTGTGAAAAATTCCAGTTTGGTGCATGCTGAACAATGTAGGGTACACTGAAGTTATAAACATGTCGTTGTTCACAATGAAACACAAAATGGCCACCACGCCATGCCCATACCATGGATCGCAAACAAAAGCTATTGCATACTTTTCTCGTCAAAGGTCTTAGGAGTGTCCACATTTCAAGTCATTCAGATAAAATCTGTAGGAGTAGAAGTACCACACATGGCCAGATTTGGCCATTTCCTGTTGCTAGTATAGTAGCACTGTGACCATAGTATAATACTGGCATGTGAATGAGGTCAGGCTAGGACTCTTATCAAAGTTTGATGCATATTAGACAATGTACATTGAAGTTATAAGCATATGCCAAAATCCTCAAAATGGCCGCCATGCCACACCCATAGTGTGACTCCAAAACGAAAGCTTTTAATTGCTTTTAATCCCAGAGGGGTTAAGAGCAGGCTAGCAATTTAATGAGAACCCAATGAATTAATTAGGAGTTTGTTAAAGCACATAATCTGATTGCCACACATGACCTTTCAATTCAAAATGGTGAACTTCCTGCTGAGTTTCACCTGCCGTCTGAGGAGACTTTTTATAGATCGGGTATGATGAATGGTGGTGGTCGGAACAATGGGCCTTCGGAACAATGAGCGGGACCCATGATAAATATGTCCACCAGATTTCGTATGGTATGTTTAGCGGTGCTAGCTAGTCATTTAGCCCCACCCATTTGCGAAATCAATAAAATATATAGATTTTCACCATGACTAATCAGTCTGCCCAGTTTCATGAGTTTTCAAGCATGTCAAAGCTCTCAAAGAGCCAGTTCATTTGTGTAAAATAATGCTTGCTTGAATTACAATAGGTCCTCACCTCTTGGGCCCTAAAAATTAAAATATGATTGACCTGTGATAGCCCTAACATTATGCACAGAATAAAAATTAGAAGTAATGACTGAGTCAGAACATATATTTTAGCTTCTCTTTATTCTTAAATTTTTTTGTACAGTGTTGGTTATGAAAAATATCACAACAATAGGTTCATTCATATGTGTATTTACAAAACAAAAGTATGCCATGAGTTAACTCAGTTAACGCATTAACATAAGGGATAATGTCCAGTCCTCCTCCTTGTGTTGGGGTTCTTTTGGATTCTTTTTGAAATAATGACTGGCTTGCTGGACATTACTACTTTGGCTATTACATATACCAAAGAAACCAAAAATATGATGCAAAATATTGATTGAAATATTTCACAGATTTAAAAAAAAATCCCTCCACAAAAAAGTAGCTCCTTGGCTTCTGAGGTTGGAATAGCTTGCATAGTAACATAGTGTTAATGTCAGCTGTTTTCTGTTTTGGATCCGGACTGTGATTTGGAAACAGGCAGGGCCGCCGCTCCTGTAACGCGCATCACTCACTGTGTGTAGGGCACCAAGTGCCGGAAGGGGCACCAAATCTGTTCCCCCATGTTAATTCACCTGTTTGCATCATCAGCCTCCGGTCCTTACGTAAATCTCTGTTTTCTCCTGCATCACTTCACTTGCCATCCCCACTGCTCAGCTGATTCAAAGAAGCAATCACCGTACATGCCGCTGTTAGGTTAACTGACTGATTTTTGAGAGAAAAGACGAGAAGAGGAGAGAGCTCCGTCTAAATCCACAGTCCATGCCTCTTCATATTTTTATGAATTATCACACCTAAATGGATGAGAGCAGCTTGTGTTTTAACTTAAGAAAATAAGTTTGATCTATATTGCGCTGTTGCACACGTGTCAGTAAAGCATCTGAACATAGAGGCTGCTGACGTAAAGCTGACCACAGATTTCCGACTATCTGCCTTGCAAAAAAACAAACAAAAAACTGCAGAAAACGCAGAGAAAGTTTCACGTTCTCCGTGTGTGTGTGCGAGATGGACACTGCCTTACATGAAAAAGCTGTCACTCAAAAAACAATTAACAGATTCCCCTGATATGTTACGGATTATTTGGACAGGATTTATAAATGAAAGATTTCCAAAAATGTCAGTTATTTTATCATTGAAAAAACCATTTAATTTTTATTGATATGACAATATGATACAGGTTATTTAATTGTAGAAAAGAAAAATGGATGAGGACGAATAATTTATTTTAATATCAGTTTAGTAGTATTCAATGTAATGTTTGTCTTGATTTTGATGTACACTTTATTACTTTGTTCAGTTATTTGTATTTTTCTAGGTATTATTATGTTCAGTTTTGAAATTAAGCAAAAAATTTGTGGCAAAGTTAGAGAATTTTCATTCTTGACTGTGCCCCTTTTTTGTGGGGGGAACTATCAGCCGATTGCTTTGTGGGGGCACCACAAAGCAATCATGCCTAGGGCACCCAAATGACTAGCAGTGACCCTGGAAACAGTTGTTTTTGCTTCACTTCACCAGCAGAAGTCAAACAGGACATGGGAGACTTCACCTTGGTCTCGTCAGCACAGTTCATCGAATCTGCTCAACTGCTAAACTAACTGCAAACTGCTGTCTAACTTCCTCTCTTCCAATTGCTCCACACACACAAAACTCACTGCCTCCTCACTTCCGCTCTGCCACACACTCTTAAAGGAGCCATACTACTCTTGCAACAGTCTGCTACAAGCTTTATCCTGAAAGAATAAACTCCCCAACCAGTGGACATGCCTGAAATTGTGACATTGACCAATGCATTGAAAACATGCCATCCTCAGCCTCTCCCCTCACCTTTTCACAGATCACAGCACGGAAGATAGACACACAGACACAGCACTTCTTCCCGCATATTGATATGACAGGACATGAACCTCTGAAGCCTAAGGTTGAGCCGGCGTAGGTACCAGATGTGCTTGGCATGCAAGATCAGCTCTGGGCTTGCAATTACAGATGATGTGACGCACTATGATTGGCATAGCATGTTAACGCAAAATTAAGGTTTGTGTTAGCATGCTAGTGCGATATTTGTAATTAGCACATAAGCATACTAACACAATCATTGTCATTTTCAATCATCCAACATTTTTTGCCCTTTATCGCAATGCACTTCGTAACCTTAATGTCCATATTTTTGCCAGCACAGTAACAAAAACACATTTGATAATGCTAGTCTGTGTAGCGAGCACAGCACACACTCTCCAATTTACTGTACACAAGTGTATGTGATAGTAATCCTTGGTTTATGAAACCCTTGTAATATTTGTACATGTTGTTTCTCCAGTGTGCAGTTACAGCCTTGTTAAAATGAAATCCGTCAACCATTCAGTTGCTTCTCTTAAATATATCGGTATTGAACATGTACAACTCCCACGCGGGGGGAAGACATTAATAACCTCCTGTTAAGGGGTGAACTTTACTGGATTTATATTTATGCATTTAAATCAAATGCCCCTTCTCATGATTCCTCTTGAGTATATTTATAGTGTTAAAGTGGAAATGAATTATGGAATAATATGAATGTAGTTTGTTTGATTTTTACCTGAGGTAAGATATGGCACCGAATTCAAACTTTATATTTATCAAGTATTGCTAGAAAACCAGAAAGTATTTTGCCAACAGGGTGCAGCCATCTGCACACAAGCTAAACGGTGATGTCACGGGTATGGTTCTGGTGCTGCTTGTAGGGTGGATATACATTGCATCACTGGTGCGGATGAACCTTCCTAGCAGTTTGAGTTTGGGATGTCAATACGGACATGAAAACACAAGAGAGAAACCATCACGAAGGGAGTGAGAAATAAACTTGGTGAAAAGTTATTTTTTCCAAGGCAAGACTAACTTTATCGTCTCTTAATGAGGAGGGAGTTCTTCGTTTCCAAAATAACGTTAATGTTACTGCGTTACTACGTTACTTTAGAAGCAGCAAGATCTTGGTGGTGTCTTCATGTTAGGAATAAAAAGACTGTTTTGTTCATTGACAAATGGATGGACGCATATTTACCGACCCAAACCAACGGCTTGATTAGGCTAACATTAGCTAAACTAGTTGCTGACTTTTTAGTAATGATATAGTATGCCGGTTAACGTTAATCTTTCGAATCAGTATTAGTAACGTAGTAACGTTAACATTATTTTGGAAACAAACAGCTTACTCCTCCTAAAGAAAACTGGCTTATAAACTAGATGACAAAGTTAGTCTCGCCTTGGAAAAAATAGCTCTTGACCATGTTTATTCCTCACTACCGTCGTTATGGGCTCTCTCTCGTGTTTGCATATCCATATGAGTAATCCAAAACTCAAATTCGTCCATCAAAACAGCTGACAACCGGCGATGTCACATATGTCACCCCCATTGACAGTAGGTTCCATGCAAGCAGACCCATACCTGTGACGTCACTGCTTAGCTTGTGAGAAGATGGCAGTGCCCTGTTGGCAAATAAGTGAATTACTTTTTGGTTTTCTAGCAATACTAGATAAATATAAAGTATGAATAATTCGGTGTCATATCTTACCCTAGGTAAAAGTCAAACAAACTACATTCATATTGTTCCGTGTTTCATCTCCACTTTAATGTTGAACTGCTGGTCTTTTTCAGTGTGCCCTCTTCAATGTGCATGTGTGTCTTTGCAATTTCTGGTCTCTGTAGTAGCTAACCTTACATGTGGTGTTTGTTTTTTTTTTCTCCTTTGATATATGCAAAAAGAGGCGCCTCTTTAGTTCTATTGCTAAACTTCATGATGACATATAGCCTGACGTTTGTATGCACACTATGAAAGGTTTTTGCCATTATTGTGTATATGTATATTTTGTATTTTTTTACTGGTATTTATGGTGTATAATCTTGCATATTGATTAATGAGGGTTTAAACGTGTATGTGTGTTGATATACATAACGGTTTTTGTATAAAGTGTATGTGTGTACACTTTTTTCATCATTTTGTTCATAAATTACGTAGCTTGCTAAGGTATGTGGTATATGTGCTGTACATAATATTTGTTTGTGACATATTATTTGTGTCATGTATTTACCAGTACTACTTGTAATCATATGACCTGTGTCTTTTATAGATGACATCTTGCACTGTCTCTTTAGTCTGATGAAGAGCTTCTTGGCTCTCAAGGGTACTCACTCAGTGCTGATTAATTTATCTGAAACTGGAGCCCTGCATTGTGCGAGCTGTATTCATTCTCCTCTCATACAACCTTGTTATCTTAATAATAATGAGACAACGATGTGATCTGCTTATTTTATGGACAAAAACACATCATTAGAATTAGAGAAAGATCATGGTTTGGGTTAAAATAATCATTCTTGTGAGATTTTGCGGGATAATGTATTACATCCTCTGTAAGCGCAGGACCCCAAGCTGACCTGGCAGGCCGAGCACATCTGGTACTTACGCCAGGCCAAAACGGCATCCCTACAACTGTTATTCATAGCAAATGTCTGCTATACAGAAATAACAGACCTTGGAGTGCTGTGATTGACCAATCAGAATCGAGTATTCAACAAAGCCATGTGACTATGCAAAATAAGTAAGGGATAATGCCCGACGAGGTGTACGTTATCAGAAATGAATGGACGACGCGGAGGCGTGAACTGGTTGCTTCCGCGAAGTCCATTCATTTCTGATTATGGACACCTCAAAGGGCAATATCCCGCTTATACCATGGTCACTTACGAAAGAAATAAATATTAAATCAATTATTAATACGTTAATGTTGTTTTTTACCGTTAAAATCGTAAGTTTTTCACAAGAAGCGGCTGAGTGGACTATTTAATATCTCTC
>MDSQ01000275.1_pt1 | contig 11638 bp, 4 predicted proteins | sample 1008251 | NCBI WGS metagenome assembly MDSQ01 (sample SAMN05526597, study PRJNA338239) | gut metagenome | isolation source: Hindgut content | host: Naso unicornis | place: Saudi Arabia: Red Sea | collected 2016-05
AAAAAAAAAAAAAAAAAAAAAAAAAAAAAAAAAATGCAAGTGATTGACTATTAAGACAAAATGTAGTGTTATACATGTAAATGTGTTTCATTAAAAATAACAGCAATGGAAAACATATTAAGTAATAGGTACCATATCGTATGAATTTCATTGCAATGGAATTGTCAGTGTATCATAAAAGCGTGACGTTATCCCACGCTGTCAGATTTGTATATGATGATGTAATTTAAAGATTATATTCTATTGTAACTGTACAACTGTGTTGAGTTGAAAATGAGACCTAACCACGTTGAGGCAGTAAAAAGGTGTACATGTAAATGCTTTTTTATGTTGATGATCTCTTCCTTATGCACACAGGGGACAGCAGCTCACGTTGTGGAAACCCTATATTAGCGGTCTAGAAGATGTATGTTCATAGTTAGTGATGTACTTTTATCTCCTAACTGGTGTAGTGCCTGTTCATCTTGATGTAACAAGAAGTTCATTTAAATATGCATAAAGATGATTATGATCACAGATAATAATGACAATAGTGATGAAAAACCCGACTCAAATTTGTTGTGATGGTGTCAATATTGCGATATTGGTTTGAAAGGGAAACAAGTTTGTTGAAAAAAAGAAGTTAGTGTCTGTGTGTTTTTTGCAAAGCCTGCATGAGTGTTTTCAGAAATAGACTGAATTTGTTAATTTACTGCTGAATTATAGATGTTGAACATAAACCCTAAGACACAAAAAAGTAAAAAGGACTATCCATTAAAGCAGGTTTAATAAAATAGGACATTGCTCTGCAACTTCTAAATATTCTCAACACTTGAAAAAGAATAATGAGAACGTTCCATTTTAAAACAAAAAGATTATTAAAAGCTTAAAATTCAGGGGAAATGATGCATTCTTGCTTTCTTGCCAAGAGTTACATGAGAAGATTGACACCACTCACATTAATATGCTGAATATGTAGTTGGAGCCAGCAACTGCTTAGCTTAGTTTATGCTAGCATAGCTTGATTTAGCACAAAGACTGGAAAACAATTGAGCTTTAGAAGTGATTATAAGCTGAGTTATGGTTAGCAAGCAAGGCTTTTTCCAATTGTTATGATGTGTCTTTTAAAGAAATAGGTGTGATTATCAGCCTAAAGAGAAACTAGGTTCTGCTTACATTAGCCTACACAGGGGGACGTTGCTGAGTTGGCTCAAACTCATTTGCAGCAAGTGAGAAAGAAAGGAAGAGGAAGAGAAAAGACTTCCTGTCTGAGTTGAATGAAAGGCACAAAATAACAGGACTTCTCACTACAAGACACCATTACAAACAAACCGGGCTGATTAGCAGAGTTTTGCTTCACTCACCCCCACAAACTGTAAATATTCACTCTTTTAAACTGAACAACATCGTTTCACAGGTTGACCGACTGGAAAGATGACTATATGTCTCAAGGGAAGCTGACTGAGCTGACCTGGAGAGACAGCCACACGTTAGGAAGTAAAACACCAACCTGGCTACGCTGGTTGTCCACACACACACACACACATCTCCAGATAGGTAATATTGTGCACATTTGGAGAAGATGAGAACACACAGTCATGCTAGTTATGAGCTAGCTAGCCTTAAATTAGGCTTAGTCACAAGTCAGTACTTAGTTTGAGTCCCTACGCGATGTGAGTCGTGCATGCACAAAGAGGTCCACCATCTTGGACAGCTAGCTACACCACTTGGACAAATCACATGTGGTTACTTTATACTAAAGTTGTTACTAATGTTATGTTGTATGTGTAATGTTACTAATTTAATTTCTACTTTTCCCATCTTTTTATTTAGGTTAGGATTACATGCTGAATAAGCGGCAAGGGCATGGTTTGTTATAAACTAGACGTCAACCGTCGATGAGTAATATATTTGCCAGTTACGCTAACTGGAGTACTGTTAGCGGCTGACGTTATGCTAATGTCTTTGCTTGGGGCTAGCAAACTAGCCACCACAAGTTGAAATTTTTTAAACAGGCAATTGCTAGCACCAGAGCTGGCTAGCGCTAGCCCCACTGCAATTATAGTTTGCTTTCAAAACATTAAATGTGATTTAGACCGTTAAACACAGATCGTGATATTTGTTGTACAAGTGGTGTAGCCATAGCAAGCTGTCCAAGAAGGTGGACATTCTTGTTTATGCACGACTCACATCCTGCAGGGACTCACATCGTGTACTGACAACAAGCTCAGATTAGCATAGCAAGGTAACACCAGTCTTAACGCTAAACTAAGATAAGCTAGCCAGCTATGGTTGTTGGGTGTGGTATCAGTCTTTGCATCTAACACAGCAAGAACACAAATGAGTATATTGCTTATTTATTTTAAATGCTTTTAAAGTTAGAAAGTGAAACATGTTTCCTTCTGAGAAACCACATAACACCATTAAAAAAAATCACTTTTCAAATGAAAGCACTCAGGACAACAAATAGACAAATAAAATAAAACTAAGTTACAAGAATAATAAAGTAGAAAGATGCTAAGATAGGCAGGAGTGCATAATTCAGTAGGCAGTCTTTACAATTGAAATGAAAACTCAAATACAATGAACAAATGAGTTTCAGAGGTCATATTACTTCTACTGTATGTCCAGCATATCTTTGATTCCTCTTCTGCTCATTCTCTTTGGATCAGCCGATCCTCTTCATCATACAGGGTTGACGAACTGGTAGACGAGCCTGCGTGATACATCCGGCTTTCGAATGATGCCTTTCTTGTAGTACTGGCGTATAGAGCGACTCAATTTGTCATAGTTCATAGCTGGCCGGTTCTTCCTGATGCCCCATAGCCTGGCCACGTGAGCTGAATCCTCTATTTTGAAAATGCCTTTGGACAGAAGAAAGAAAATTTAAGTCCATTTGGATTCTGAGGTAAACAAGAGCATCTAAGTTTGAATGACTGGGCGCCACTTTAGGGAATCAGTATATGACCGGGGGGCTGCACAGGTAAACCTTAAGCTTGTCGCAGGATTTTGGCTATTCTGACTGGTCTCATAATGAAGTTAATCTTAAGAATTCACCAGTTTACAAACAATGCTGATCAAAGGCTGAGGCTGACAAAGTAAGAGTTGATTAATTTTTTCTGAAACCTTCTTTTCTCCTCAGCCATACAGCAAGTGCTTCACCATCTCACCTTCACATTAAACTGCAGAATTGTCACGAAGAGCGCTTGCATTGATGACACATCATTCCAATGCTATCTCAAGGTGCCACCAGTTACCAAGAAAGCAATAGTTTGATGCAGTAGTCAAGTCGTGTATATTTAATGGTAGGATACTAAATTATTGAAACAGACTAATTATTAAATTATAATGCATGCATTTCATGTCACGTTTGGAGGTCACACAGAATGTAAACAGCAGGCAGCCCTTTGAGAAACTATAGTCTACAGCTGGGGTTCCTAAACTACTTCATCTCAAGAAGCAAAAGAGAAGTCAGGTGTTCTCCCGGGACACAAAAATACTAGGGCTGTAAGAAAATACAATACACATCGATATCACGATATTATGTTTTGCAGTATTGTATTGATTCTCAAAAGCACTGTCGATTACATTATACATTTATAACTGGCTTATATTGAACATAACAGTCCCTGAATAAGAATGTTTATGAAATGTATTCATGATAAAATTACATCCCAGCAATTATCTGATTACAATATTAAATTTCTCAACATCTCATTAAATGTACATAGAATTTGCACGTACATATTTTATGAACCCTGAAAATCTGTGAACCATTTTGGGTCCTGACCCTAAATTTGGGCAGTGTTGGTGTTCAGCCATGCTAGCAGCTCCTTGCGGCCCTATTGGTGCAGCAGTAGGCTATTTTTAGTCAAATGCTAACAAAAAAAATGTTAAAGATGTATGCAGGTACAATGTTAAGCATTTTTGTCATCTTGGTTAAAAATGTTTGACAAAAATGAGAAATCGCTGACAAATACTGAACATTGCTAAATCCATACAAATGTCCTAATAGCTGCATACAGCCAGAAGTGAGTCTATAAACCCGTGATAAATGTTTGATTTAAAGCAAGGTGTTATCAGGATAAAATCTTCATTTGAATCGTTCTCAATTTAACAGTGGTTAAAGCTTATAAATGTAAAACAAAACTGGAAACTGAAACTGGAAAAAATAAAAATACTACAGTTAGGCCTATAAATTAGGCCCAAATTCAGTTGGCTGCCAACGGTTTACCGCTTCCAGCGTTAACAAAAATATTAAATGTTATTTCACGTGTGTGTAGAACCTGATCAGAAGGCAAATTAAATACATGAGTATTTAATATACCCTTTTACAGCTGAGTAAAGCAGTTTTTACTTATAACATGAGCAGTGACTGTTATAGTCAAGTTTCATTCAAGGTATAACAGTGTGCACAAAACTAGGGCCATGAAAACTGAGGCTAAATGCAATCTGACCTTTATTCATTTTGTTTTGAGTGGGAAAGGCCTACTACATGGAAATCTTACAGTCTATAAAAGTAACTGTAGTCATGTAAGTGTACCAATGAAACTTTCAGCGGCTCTCTGTCGCCTCACCTTTCTCCTTGTTGAGCCAGCGGATGCAGCGGCTGTAGTTATGAGGCTTGAGGAGCAGCTCTCGGAGGAACTGCCACAGGTGGATGGGCTGGCTGGGGTAGTTACTCATCACATCTGACCAGGAATCGTCGTCAGCCGCTGACATAGGAGAGAAAATAGACTCATTGTTTTCCACTTCACCTTGTTTTAACTCAGTATTGAATCAATGAAACCTTTGCAGCCTTCTCTAAATTCTTTAAATTGTACAGAAATGTAGTGGGATTTACCTGATTTGCTGTCTTCTTGTGGGCAGCACTCCTTCATGGCTGCAGCTAAAGAAAGAGACAAAAAAGGAAGTTCACACCACACAGAACACTTAAAGCTAAGTGTTCAATTTGCCTGTGGTCACACTGCATGTGCTTTACAACCACGTTCATTTCTCGGTGTTCCTGTTGTTCCTACCAGATCTCCAGATGTCCAGATGAGCATACAGCATGTCACCAAACTGCGAGGAGCGTTGTCTGAAGTCTGCCTCTGTCATGGAGCACAGATCCCTGCCACTCAGCTCCTGAAACATTGTGCTGACCTGTGGCAGTCTGTAAAGGTGCTCGGTCCAGAGTAGCCATTTCTGAACTTGCATGCAGCTCCAATCCAAAGGGTCTACAGAGGGAAACGCAGGAACGTTTCACTTTACACAGCTTCCCACATGCTCAGCTTGATTTTCTGAAATCTAGTGTTTATTTCAGTTAGATGACAGGGATACAATGTCAGGTTGCTGCAGCCTCTGCTGCTTTTATTCTGACCTTTTAAAAAGAAAAAACTTTCTTGCAAGTCCTAATTCATAATGTAACATAATTGAGAAATGCTTTTACTCTTTTAAACATGAAGATGATGCAACATGTACAGCATCATGAGCTGCCATAAATGTGTCTCGTACTTCTGTTTTAAGAAACAGACTCTAATAAAAGGAATAAATCATGCACACAGTTACAATGTATGAGTTTAAGGCTCTGGATAAAGACTCTTTTAATAAGAAGGGAAGATGATCATCTGTCAACAGAAACGTTTGCACAAGGTGGGCAGGGCTTCGGTTTACCTGGTATCAGATGTGTCACTGTAGATGTTGAGGTGAGAGCAAACAAACAGAAAGCCTCTGAAGTTTGATCTCATTAGACTACAACTTCTGCCAACACTTCTTACAGCAGGTTTTTTCTATTTAATCGTCTCTCTGTAATAACGACATGACATTAACCAGTTGTATTCTGTCTTACCTGATGCAATGTTGAGCAGTTTGCAAGCAGTGTCGACATCCTTCAGGACCTCTCCCACTACCATGGTCTGGACCTGCTCCAGACAGCGATCCTCCACCTGACCTTCCATGCCAGAGGGGAGATCCTCGGCTTGGCTGTGCTTGGCCTGGCATGGCTCCAGAGTCCTGGAGGAAGGAGCAGCAGGAGCGGGGGCCTCTGTCGTTCTCAGCACCCAGGGGTTCTCCTCTTTGGCTAATCTGTCGCAGCAGGGGAGGTAGACCCCCTGCCAGCTGAGCTCAGGCAGCCCCAACAAGCTGCGGGACGGTTTGATGTCCTCCGCCTCGTCCATCCAGGTCATCCTTGCGTCTGTGAGGTGGGGGTGACCAAGGTGGTGAGGTGAGTGCGCGGCACAGCCTGGACTCCCCATTCTCAGGTGTGTTGACACTGGAAGAGGAAAGCAGTTTCTGTAAAACGTTGTCATAGGTGTCATAACAGCTTCACACCCTGCGTGACATTTCCAACTGTGATACAGCCTTGTAAGACAGAGTTGCATTGATGCTTCACTGAAACCATACCCAAATGCCCAATATTTAAACAGCAGCAATCCGAAAGTAAACTTGACATTTGTTGCGTGGTATTTACTCTGCTGGGACTTACTTTGAGGAATCTGCCAACTAAAGCTTCTGACAGTTGAGGCCATTGTCTGTCTTTCAGTGTGTAATAATGCAACTGAAAATTCAATTTCCGATCCATAAAAGTGGGAAAAAAGTGTACTTATTCTCTCACAATTTGCATGTTTGGATTATTCAGGTCAAACCGGTTCGTCGTGTGAGAAAATTCTGGCCTTATCTGACATTTTTTCTTGCATTATTCAACAATATCAGAAAGCAATCTGCTCCACCTTTGAGATAGTAAATACAAATAAAGAAAGGAAGATCAAAGCATGGTTTAAAACTTCAAATATGATAAAAAATGTAATGTTTTTTAGTTATATTGTAATTCCCAAGTGCAAGCAATCATGGTAAAAGGGTTGTTCGGTTACTATCACAACGTAACACTCGTTGCCTTTTAAAAAATCATAAGTAAATGAGGTCATCAAGATAGATGTCGAGTTAATTGCAAAAGAAAGCACGAAAGAATGCAGCATAAAGGGTGGGACCCGTCTAATATGTGGATAAAGGATAAATAGCTTGAGCGTATTCATCATGGTATGAGTAAGAGAACAGCTCACCAGGCTGGGAGTGGTGCTGTGTGCCAATGTTGCCAAAACTATACACCTGTTCAAGTAAAAGTAATTGGTGTAAAAATTCTTAAACTTTAAATACATATGGTTTTAATATATCCTTTAAAGCACAGACGCAGAGAGATAATATCTATGACGCAGAAGAGACGTGTTTGAAATATGTAATGAAACATGCCTGCTGCCTTCGCTAAAACAGATACAAAGATTAAAACTTTCCTTTGTGTCAGACAATATGCCGAACATTATCCACACACAGAGTTTGAAGTATTGTGTAAACGGGTGCTCTGATCGAAAAATTTTCCAAAACAAAGGCACATGGTTGCGAGGTGGTGTGATAAGAAACAAGGCAGTTCTCAAAAGCTGGAACAATACAGAACAATAAATAACTGATAACTCATGAAATGATCTAAGTGTGTTTGCAGGAGAAAAAAGGAGGATAACTGACATCAAGAGCTGCTATTTATCACCTGTCGCCCACAACTTATTTTGCACAAAGGTTTATCATCTTGAGAGTTGTGATTAAATGTATTTAATGTGGCGAGGAGTCCAATACAGGGTCATTACATATTTAACAAATGTCAAAATACATGAACAGTTCTAAAAGAAAACACTTGTGACTGTGCGAACAAGGTGTGAAGCCTCAATGTCTGGACACATGGTCTGTGTGTCTCTTGCCTACTATTATTTCCTCACCTCCAGGCGTCAGCAGTTTAAATGTTTTTCAGTGGTAAAAACTTGCTCTTCTGGATTAGCGTTTCTCTCTGGGACAAATGTCCTTTGTGTGTTCTTTGCTGAAATGAAAGCAGCATGCTCATGAGAGTTTGCCTTTTATAATGTAGACTTATATTTAGTGCTGTGTTTTACACCTTGTTAGATAGCAGCCAACTGATATGAAAGGCATTTAGCTGATATGGTCATTCATCGTCAGTGGTGGATGAGGTACTCAGATCTTGTACTCAAGTAAAAGTAGCCATTCCACAGTTTAGAAATGCCCTGTTATAAGTAAAAGTTCTGCATCTAAAACTTTAAGTACAAGTGCCAAAATACTGTAGTAAGTCCGCTGTGCAGAACGGCCGATCAAAACAATATGTATTATATTATTGGACATCGCTTTAATACAGTCAGTGGAGATCATTTTAAGTACATGCACCGCTGGGTAGCTTGTAGGATCAATGAAGTCTTTAATAATCTTAACCTATAATTATACATTTTAATTTATTTGTTGGTTATAAATGGTAGTTTTAATCTAAATCTGTGGAGTAACAAGTAACTAAGGTTACCAAATAAATTGTCTTGGAACTATGGAGGAGTAGAAGTAAAAACGTAGTATAAAATTTGCAGCACTCAAGCAATGTAAAGTACCTCAGTGGTGACTTAAGTACAGTAAGTGAAAGTTCTTCTACCTCTGTTCATCCCTGCCTGCACTCCATTGTTCTTTAAACAAAAGGTCATTGATAACACACCTTAATGAGTTATTCTGTGTCTGTTCAGCCACATGTAGAAGTCTCTATTTTATACTTGCAGTAAAAAAGGAAGTGGCAGAGAAATAATGTCACCATTTCTTAGTTAAAAATACAATTTAGTTTTGTCTTTATGTAAAAGATGGATTCATTAAATCAGCCCAACGGGTTTATTTATGCCATCTTCAGTTTAATTTTACTGGACTCTTACAAACTATGAAAACTGCTATTTATCCATTTTACAAATAAACACATAATTAGAAAATAAATAAAAAACAAAAACAAAGTTAGAAAAAATGAAGTTCATTATATGGTCAATAATCACACTTAACTTTGGCTCCATCTGAATTTAAAACACATCATTTCAAATAATATTTGAGACTTTTGATGTGGTGCTGACATTATTGTTGAGAGGGTTTATTTATTATTATAATAATTAACAGTTGGAGCACTAGTAGGATGACTGGTATTGTTGGTAACAGCAGTAGAAGCATTGCTGGCAGAAAAGTTAGCAAGTTTAGTCGTAACATCTTTGGAAGAAATACTGTGAGCCGAAAAATATAAGACCATTACAATTGTAAGAGTAGTAGCACACAGCAGTGGTTTGTAGTTGCTGAAGTAATGGCAGTGATAGATGGTGCTGGACAGTAAATCGAAAAGTTAATTTCAGAATAAGTGTTTCAAGTATTGTATTTTCAATTTAAGCTGCAAATACTTCATTTCGGTTATTAATAACAATGAGCCATCATGCACAACTGCAGGATCCTACAACCACAATACATACAAAACAGCTTTTTACAAACAATGCTAAATTAAAATTACTATAAAATGGTAATGCCAAACACCAGGTTTACTTAGAACTGTTGCCACTTTAAAAACAGTTTCATCTTGAGTTGAAAACCATCGTGTGTCCTGGAGTAAGTTTTACATTTTGATCCCAAGAACAGAAAAAGCACCTGACTTTCTCTACGTATTACCACTTTTACTCAGGAAAAGTACCTTAATACTTTTTCCAGTAATGGTAATAAAAGTGGTAGCAGTGTTAGAAGTAGACAGCATCATGAGATGGTAATAATAATAGTACAGTTGCAGTAATTGTCCATAGCAGTGAAGTATTTTTAGCCTCATTGTGAACTGAGTCTTACCTTGTCAGTGTTTGACAGAGGAGGATCCAGCAGATTTTTCCAGTTCTGACTCTCTTCCTGAACGGTTTCCCCGTCTTAGTTAAAATGAGGAATAACGTCAAGTTCGTTTGCAGACAGTAGTTTGTTTGCCCTTAGGTGAGGATGTGTTGCAGGTAGTTTTTTTTTCCTGCCAAGCACTCACAGCTGTATCACCTCTGTGCACCTCAACCACTGGGACACCTTGTTTGATTCCTTCTCTGAGCTGCGAGACTTTGACTTATTTCGGACAAGCTGCCTTCGTGACATATCAATTCAGAAGTAAGGGTGTGTCCCAGTGAGGGAGGTTGCACTGAGGGCCAACTTAATTATGACTCGGGGCAGTATTCAGATGTAGAGCTCCTTGAGTAAACAAACGTGCTGAGTCTTAGCCTGGGGAGAAGCTGTTGAAGGCACCCTTTGACTTTTACAGTCATTTCAAAAATGGCTGTTTTTTTAATGATGATCCTCAAATTAAGATTGTTGCCAGAGGCTTAGTAAAGATCTAATTTTATCTTCACTGAATCTGACCCACTTCACATTTTTTATGTGACAGGTGAGGAATAGTTCATGTTTATTGTTGCTGTAAATCTACAACCAATGCTCAATGGAAGGAAACTTAGTGCAGAAAAGGTTTAACGGTTGACTGCCGCTCAATGCCAAGTTGTTCAACTGTTAGAGGATTAGCACTGTTCGTGTATGGTTGTTTACTATTGCAGGCATGCTTGAGAAAAATGAAAATGAATTTCCATGGTGCAGAACTCGTACCTAAATGTCCTTACTAGGCAGTCACAGCTGGCCCTTTTGCGGACTAACTCTGATGGTGGATGATATAAGGCTTAAGATGGATATCCTGTGTAAGAAAATGCTATTTCATGACTTTATAAGTAAGAACTCCCTGTGGTTAATGTGTATTGTAAGCTTGATTTTAGCTTGAACTCCTGTAACATCGGGAATGCCGACTATGTAAGGACACGTGGGATCTGAAGTTCGAGCCATAACATTCAAGAAATATCAATAAATCATCTGCAGGAAACGCAGGTTCAAGTTCTTTTGAAAGTTGGAGAACTGCTTTTGGAAATTCAAGAAGTCAAAGGAAAACCTGGAACACGAGGCGAGCATGGAGAGAGAAAAAGAAAGCAAGAGTGAGTAAATGTTTGCTCAAACCAAACAGTGATGTTTGTGCCGTTCTGTTGAAATATTCTAAAGAGCTGCTGCCTGAGTATCACCCACATAATCATCTTTAAAAGCTTTCTTAAAGGTTGTAGAATTACAGCAACATCATTGTACTGAAGCTTGAGCATCAGGTGGGCATTTACAGAGAGTCACTCAGCAGCTAATTTTATATAAGTGTGCTACCTGTAATACCTCTCCTGTGCTTTACTGTAAAACATTCAACATTCGACTTGAGCAAATGTCAAGTGAGTGTTGCTCCCTCAGGCAGTCGGGCACTGCAGCCTGCTGCTGCTGGACAGAGCCGTTGACAGATACAATGGGCCCTAATAAATGGTGGGGCTCTTCAGACCAGTACACCTGCAGGCTAACATGTAATCTGACACCTCCTTGACATGCAAAAAGAGAGAAAACCTGCACAAAGGTCGATGTAGTCCATTCATTTTCAGACCGCGCTGACTCGCAATTTTCAATTACCTGAAGCTGAAATAACACAAAAGTTTTTACTTTTAAACTTTTCGCACAGTCACTCTAAGAGCTGGATCGCACGTGCATGAACCTAAGGCTTAATAACTAATCTCCAAGCTTAGGTCACAACCTCATTAATCACCTGTAGTAGCAGCACAGAGTATTTATCTGTGGTGCTTAACAATCTGGTGAGTAGCTACTGGCTCTGGTTTTAAAGAAATTCTAATGAGAAGAGCAGGTAGCTCATGTACATAACATTTGTAAATACACACACAGCAGATTCATGTGTTCTATGTGCTGTATTAATTATGCACTAATGTCTTTTTTTTACATTTTCTGTTCACTTAAA
>MDSQ01000276.1_pt1 | contig 11616 bp, 4 predicted proteins | sample 1008251 | NCBI WGS metagenome assembly MDSQ01 (sample SAMN05526597, study PRJNA338239) | gut metagenome | isolation source: Hindgut content | host: Naso unicornis | place: Saudi Arabia: Red Sea | collected 2016-05
ATTACCAGGTCTTCATAAAGTGTGTGTGTGTGTGTGTGTGTGTCTGTCTGTCTGTAGCCATCCTGCCTGGTGTATTTCAGGACTGGGTGGAGATGGGTGGGATCACTGTGAATCTACTAGCTACTAGTTACTAAAAGAGTGAATGCTGCGTGTACACACACACACATACACACATTTTAATAACTTATTTCAACATAAATACTAGCGTACACAGGAATAAATATTATCACACAACGCGCGCGTGCACGCACACACACACACATACAGCAGACTTGAGTGAACATCTAAGCAGAGGACAAAGAACTAAACCCTCGTTGATGCGTCCCTCTGTGTTTTCTGTTCCTAAGGTTCCTCTCTGTACAAATACGAGTCAGTGCAGAGCTGCACTGAGCTGGGTGTTTGTCTTAAAGTGGCTGATTGTATCTTTGATGGTCCACCAGCTCTCCATGGTGATTACCACAGATTGCCAGGAAATCATGCATGATGTTTTTTTGTTTTTTCAGCTCTCATAAAAACTGAGATAAGTCTGCATTTGCCTTTGTTGTCTGGAAGATATCCTTAATCGCATGCCTGCTAAGCTTGTGCAGCTGTAATTATGTTTGTGAGAATGTTTTCCCTCCTCTGTGTTATTGTTCCGAAGCCGCAGCAGGAAGCCGAGGAGGAGCGGCGCTGGGAGTTTTGCTGGCACTCCCCACGTCAGGTGTGTTTTTGTGTCATCATGTCCATCTTAATGAGCCCATCACGCTGATCCTCAGGAACTCAAGGGATTAGTGTGGAGATGTTGCAGATTAGCCTTAAGATAGTGGGACACAGATGACGAGTGTGTTTGCATGTCTGTGAGAGGAGGCATTTCTGCAGTCGTCTTTGCAGGAATGTGGATTTGAACTCATCCAACTCTTGCTCTGTTCACCTGATTTGGCCCCTCAGACAACTACCTCTCCACAAAATGAAGAAAGAACTCACTGATGATGATGTCATGGACGCTGTGGACCACTTTCAGAAAGTCCAGGATGCTGACTTCGATGAAAGGGATCTGTACGCTACTGTGTGAACCTTCCTTCGTAGGCCATGGACTTGTCAATCAGCCCTCGTGATGGCAAAAAACTTTTTTTTAAAAAGGCCACGTTTACGCGAGAGTAGCCCTACTAAAAATAGAAAAGTCTTTCATTTGCATCCTTAAAATAAAATCCATGTTACATTAACAACCGAAAGCGCTATCTGTCTTTTGAAACCACAACCTTCTTTCCGGCTAAACTGGCAAACTGCAAAGCCTGTGAAAGCAGTGACTAAGGTAATGCTAAGTCAATGCATTCCACTTTAGTCACTACCAAACCCTGAATAAAGTCTCCACAGCGCACCGAAAGCAGGTTGAATATGACGACAGTGTATTGAGGTAAATGTTAGTGTTAGTATCGTAATTTTAGAAGTAAAACAACGGCTGAATTTCTTTAATTTTGTGGCTGTTTAGGGCTTATCGGCAACAGGAAGTAACCACATTCGGCAGCTTCGACTGTATGTCATTACAAACTTACACTGCCAGCTACTGGTCTGGCATGCATACTACAGTTCAGTTTTGGTTGTTTGTATAAATGCGGACATACTGTATTTTGAAGACGCAAAAGAAGACCTTTCCTTTTTTAGTAGGGCTGCTCCCATGTAAATGTGATCTAAAAAGGGTTAAAGTCTATGATCATTTAGAAACAAAATGGACACAGGTCAGTTTCTTTTCTACTGTAGCATATGACAACATTTCTCACCAATTTGACAGCTTTATTTCACATGTGAATCATCAGACAGACGACAGTAAAAGAATCAACCTGGAATGTTTTTATGGCTCGGTTGTCATTGTGTGTGTCAGCATGTATCACCTTGAGTTTCACTCATTTAGTGATGCCAGTTATGTGTCACAAATTTGCTCTAAATACGTCACAGTTTTTATAAACAAATAAATCAGATCTTGACCGACAGACTCCGTTAATGTTTCCCACATCTGTTCTCACTCATCACAGCTCCAGAGAGATTAATTGTGCTTTGAAAAATGTAATAATTCATGTTGATGATGGCTGTTTGCATGCCTGTTTTATTCCTAACATTCATGCAGTAATGTTGCTTTTTACTCAATATATCAAACCTATGACCTTTGCATTGGTATGATGGTAGATGCGGGACATTATGGAACAGACACCTTTACCACTCGGCCGTGTGTTATGTAGGAGTTGATGGAGGAGGTCTGCAATCAGGATTCTATTCCTGAGAGTTTTGAGATCCCAGGAGGCTTTGAGACAGACACAGAGGGGGAGGACAGCTGGGCCGACTGCTGATGATTCATATTTCAGTGCTCCATCATCCTTCACCCTAACCCACACACACACACACACACACACGCACACACAGACAAAAACAGGAGAACACAAACATGTTTGTATGCAGAGATGCAGAATTTCACACACATACACAGAGACACGGAGACAGACACACACACACACACTCACATTCCTGATCTGCAGAACTCTGGCTCAGTCTCACAACCATTCATAAAACGCTGCCAAGCCAGCTGTGCGAACTGGGTCTGGAAAAGAGGGGGTGGAGGTGGATGTGGGGGTGTAATACAGGTGTGTGTTTGTTTGCATGCAATCGAGCGAGTGAGACAAACACACAGACTGAAAGAAGTGCTCTCATTTCACCCGTGTGACTGATTTTTCAGGTCTGTGTTTTCAGTGTGAGGTATACACATATTTTGTGTGCAGCTTGCTGTGCGCGTCAGCGCGTGCACGTGCTGTCTGGAATAGCTCTCAATGTAAACAAACCACAGAGAGGCCGGTGCTGGCAGGGAGGCTGTTTTGAGTCGGCGGGGACGTCACTGTGGTTTCCACACACAACGCTCTTCTTCAAACTCACAGTCATGAATCTTCTCCATCTCGCAGATAGGTGACCATTCTCCAGTTTGCTTTTCACACAATGTACACATAAACACTGGCCACTTGTTCAGTGTGTTCCCCTCCGCTCTGTTCTCCTCGATCTGTTTGAAAGAGTTTGTGAACATGCTTCGACTCGATGATGGATGAGCCTGGCAGATTCTAAATATGCCATCCAGACCTTGGAGTTAAATCCATAATGCACCTCACTTCTCTGGAGCCTGACTGCATCTGGTTTTAATGTGCAGAGACCCCGGCCCTCTCTCCTCCCTCCCTGCTTTCACAATCTGCTTTTCTATGGAGATAGATGGTTCAATGCTGCAAACCATCACAACATCACCTGACCGTGTAAGATCTGAAAACAAACTCTCAGTACCTGCCTGTAAGATGTTTCACAGGCTTATAATGTCTGTGATAATTCTCTTGTAATGTAGTATTATTACAAGTGACCCTGCACACAGATGAGCATGCTTCATTTAATTACTTAATTTGATTCAAGCCTTGCATCTCTTTAAATGACACATGCAAAAGACAAACATTTGTAAAGTTTGTAAAGTTTTGGTCAAAAATGTCAATGTACTGAGCTTCAGACTGATAAATTTAGTATGCTATGAAGTTATTTAGTTCATTTAACTGTCCAGTAAATGTTAAAGGAATGCTTTTTTTAATATGGTTTTTATGAGGCACTTATGTCTAGTCAGTGTCTTACCTGCAGTACATGACTGTGAGCTCACTCCGCATGGCGAAGCAGCGTGATGCACTGGCAGGAAACTGAGGATAGTATTACTGTAAACGGTACCAACAGCAACATGCCACATTGCTGTTAAATCGCTGTTTCATTTTGGACTACCTGCACTTGTCCATAGGAATACGAACATTTTGCGCCTGAGGCAGTGTAGTTCCAAATGAAATGACTGTGTCAATGTCACAGTGCAAAGGGCTAAAAATTTAAAACATGTAGCGTACACGTAAAGGGATGTAAAAAAAACTTTAGTTTGGTAGTCTTGTTGGCGGCTAAAAGACGTGTTGCTGTTGGTACCTTTTACACTGACTAGGCTTACATGCCTCATAAAACTGCACATCAAAAAAACAAATTATCCCTTTAAGAAGCATGCTGAATCTTCTCCAGCTGCTCTAAAACCAAACCTGAAAAAGGAATTATCTTTTTATAAAAACAGATCTGATTTATGCATGGCATTATTAACAATTCAACTTCTGTCTCTTTCACTTTGTGGCTAATGAACACAGCTTAGCGAAACAGAGAAAGAAATGAGGAGAATATGCCAACATATTTAGTCTTCCTTCAACTTTTATTTGCTTTGCAATAAGGATTTTGATGCCTCAGCCCAGAAAAACTGCTGATACATCTTTTCACCAAATTTAAAATCTGTGTGCCTTATTGAATGAAACTCATTAGTGACGTAAGAGACCAGAAGTTGCTATGGCACTGAAGACAAGGTTGGCAGCCTGCTGTGACTCAATGAAATTAAGTGATAGTGGAAACACTGAATTTTGTAATGAAAGGGAGGCAACAGCTGTATTTTATGTTGATAGTTCATGTCTGACAGATACCTGATCTGCATAGTAAGGTCAGTATTGGACTCAATACTGCAGCAGATTGGTGCTCCCCAGCCTTGTCTGTCATTAAGCAGTTTTCACTGATCTGCCCTTTAGGTTTAAATGCCAACCTTCTGCCATTAGCATCATGATCCGGACAAGATCTCAGCATGCTAGCCGAAGCTGTAGCTCAGTTATTCCTCCCTCTGGCCACCTCATCTCTGCTTCATCATTATCTGACAGTTATACGTGAACCTTTCTCTGTCTATTTTCAGCTCGTTCCCTAAGTGCCCACGTGAGTCATTTCACCTCAGCTTGAAAAACGTCTGAAGGTCTTAAATCTGACAGGCTGCAGCGGCTAAATATAGACATGCTGATAAAAGATGTCTTAACTATAGAAGAAGCTGATTAGATAACTCAGCCATTGGGAGATTTGGATTGGTTCTCCTGGAATTTATTACACATAAATTCAATTCTTAGAAGGCAAACGTAGACTTACAAGCTACAGCACACCTTTAGTCTTATCCTCAAGTATGTAGAAACTTCTGCTTTTTAAACAGCTGTCAGTCTGAAGAATAGCATTTCTGGGGGAGTCTACCTATTTGTTAAGGTCAGAAATATGCTTAAAGTACACAGTACACTTATAGGAAAGTGACAGGAGTCATGTTTTGTGACACCTGCCTGAGGAAGGAAAACATGTCACAGTTAACAGTTGAGGTTTGTTTGCAGTTGAGGCCAGAGGAGTCAGGACATGTTAGCACAGGCTCTGAATGCTGCTCATCCACATTGCATATGGTAAACTTCACCGGCATTGCCGATTTGTTTGGTACAGAGCTCCTTGCACTCCATTTAACCTTTTTGTTGACATGCTGTGGATGTTCACTGAGTGTAAATGATGTATTTATGTACAACTGACCGTGATACACTTGGTGTCCGAATATTGTCAAATGGATTTTGTCTGTAATGGATCTGTATGTCTGTGTTGCCTCCAGGTGTGTCGTCCCGCGTCCCGGAGATCATGGCGGCTGGCACCCACTCCCCCGGAGGACCCAATGGTATAATCCGAAGCCAGTCCTTCGCCGGCTTCAGCACGATACAGGAGCGGCGCTCTCGGTAAGCAGAGATCTTTGAGAATGTCGTCAACTGATGTCACAACAAAATGGATTTTTCACAGTCGAGTTGAAAGTATCTTGTCCTTAGAGACTGTATCGATTTTAGAGGTGAAGATCTTGAGAAAATATCTTACTGATCACCTTTTTAGTAATATGTGAGCATTTAATGAAAGTCATCAAATAGCTGGCAGAGGATCAGGCATTACAGTCTTTTCATCGTGTGGTTTTCTTAAAGGGGAATTCCACTGGTTTAGTTAAGTTCCTCTGTAAATGGGAGGAGTTGTAAGAGACAGATTGAAATCAAAGCAGAAGATAAGTTCCCCCAAATACTGGATATTATAATTCCAGAAATACAATTTCATTGCCTCTTTGTTTAAAAAAACAAAAAAACCCAAACATAAATACCCATAGTTTTCATATATTAACGTTTGTGTCAATAACTGTGAAATCTGGCGCCCAATCCAAGAGAACACAATCAGTTTATTTATTTCTTTTCACAGACTCTAGGAAGCTCCTCCAGGGCTACACAAAGTACAATTTAAGAGATTAATTAATCATTTTTACAAGCAGTTTTGTGCTCTTCATGACAAGCACACTGACCTTTGTGTGTAACAGTTGTGGAGTGATGGGATTTGGAGCAGCAAATAATCTCCATTAGGATCAGGTGGATGTTAAATTTAAATTATTTTTAAACCATTTCCAGCAGACTTCTTATCAGTTTTTCAAAATTGTTTTTATTTATTTTTTTAGCCGGGCTTTTGAAGGCCATCATCCCCCTGCACCTTTATCATTCAGTGATTGTGTCATCACTCCAGAAATGTGCTGGAGTATTTGTTGACTTGCGTGCATTTTAGTTGAATTTTCATGCTGTCAACTGACCTGTAGGGCTAAGAGCAGTGACACAAAGTCCTCTTTTCTAGAAAAATCTTGCAAGATTTTTACATAACTTGTGACTTGTCATCAGATGACGTGTGAAATCCGCTGATGTAAAAGCAGTAACCATGGTAATTTCACTGCCATTCATTCACTGCTGTTCATACCTCCTAATGAAACGTTGTGAAAGCAGTGATTTGCAGGGAGAGAAAGGAAACACATGGCATCAATACAATACAATTTTAAAATTTGTAAAATGTCACACAAAACCTTCACTTGCTTGCCAGTGAAGTGTTGGTGTTTTTGTAAAACGTACCATTCAGAAATCCATTACTGTAACCAGATTAAAAGCATCACTTGCAGAGAAAGAAGGAATTTAGTGACTCACTAATCTGTCGCTAACCTCATGACGTTTGGCGAGCCACAGCAAGTCTTAAGATTCCTTTAAGTAACTGAATTCTTAAGAGGTGATCGACACTCTATTGCATAACAAGCCCACTATCTCTGTTTCCTGATACTTGTTTCAAAACCAGAGGCTGGTGATGAGAAGTTATCCGTCTTCCTCCCTTTTTGACTCCTCTGTGACGGCTCACACTCGGCAAACAGAGCCCTTTCACATGTTAGAATTATCTCTTATGATCTCAGACCTTCGACTGTCGACGCCTGGTCCTCCTCAGCAGCCGTTGTCATGCTGAGGGAACCTATTTTAAAGACCGTTCCACCTCTTTTCTCTCAGCTCAGACAGAGAATGGGGTAATTGGTCGGAATGAGTCGGGTGTGTTGGCGACTGACAGTGACTGACAAGTTCCCACTGATAATGAGCGAGGGGGAAAGCTACAGAGAGCTGGCTTTTGAGGCTACTGGAGCTTGTTAGTGTGTGTGTGTTGGTGATATTCAGCAAAGACTTTCCATGCGTGTACCCATGTGCATGTTTTGTTTGCATTTACGTACGCATGCATGCACGCTGCAGACCTTGCAGTTTGTGTGCAAGGCTGCAGATTCAGTAATAAGTCAGTTTGGAATTATGTTTGCATGTATATGTGTCTTTCTATGAGCCTCCCTGCCAAGAGACCCTTCCACACTACAGCTTGCGTGACCCCAAGGCAACGCAGCGCTCTCATTCAGCGGTGCCCTACATTTATGGCAGCTTAGCTTAACTTGTGCTGCGTTCATTGGCACGCGGCAAGACATGGCGCGCTCCAACTTGTCGAGCACTGGAATCGGATGTCGCCATGTCTCTGAGATGGCTATGAGATCCTTTCATTAAGTCAGGATAATGTCACTTGTCGGCTAAATCTGCAATGGTTTTTTAAAGCTGAAATGTGCATGAGCGGATAAGATGAGCGTGACTTAAAATGGGTGGACAGGAAGAGAGACAGAGTTGTGTGGAGAAAAATAGGCTTGTATTCTTTATTTCAGCATAAAAACTAGATTTAAGTGTGTTGCTAAAACCAATAATTTATTTCTCAGTTAGCAGTTTTGAGAATCTGGCATAGTTTTTAGTGATTTATCAAGCAAATTGTGCAAAATGTGCTGTTTTTAACTTCTCAATGTGACAATTGACTCCTTTTCCTTGTTTTAAAAGATAATAAATTGAATAGTTTTTAAGTTCTGCACTGTTGGTTTAAACAAAACAAGCAATTAAAAGATTTTACTTTGTGCTCTGAGACATTGTAATGAGCATTTTTCACAATTTTCTGACTTCTTACGTGTTAATTAGCCAACGGACAGAGAATTCATCCAAAAATTACAAAAAAAAGTAATGTATTAATTGCTAAGGTCCTTTTCTAATGTTAAAAAAAAAATCGAGGTTCTCAAATTTGAGACTTTGTTGCTTTTTCTTGTGTAACATTATAGTAAATACAATATTTTGTTGAACTAGAGTGTTGAAATACGACATACAGTCATACCTCTGACTAGTTATGATAGCCTCTTTTTTTGTTTTGTTTTGTTTTGTTTACGTTTTTCTGATGTTTTAGAGTTTAAAAAATGATTTAATGGAATGGAAAACTAATCATATGATAAATTTACAATGAAAATAATCAGTTGTTGTGATCCGACACTTTTTACAGTCACACTTCAGTCAGTCACGCTGTGGTTTGTCAACCGCTGCAGGACTGTGAGAAGGAGAGTGAAGAACACTTGAATGTCAGTGATTGCTGGGAGTGTGATTGTGTGATTGTGTGTGTGAATGTGCGTGTGTGTGCATGTGTGTGTGTGTGTGTGTGTGTGTGTGTGTATGTGTGTGTGTCAGTTCACTCCAGCAGAAGATAAATGACAGCTTTACACAGGTCAAACATAGGGTGGGGGGTGGGATGCACATGTTTGCATGTGCTCACAGATGTGCACATACTTGTGATTTAACACACTCCTGTGACTTATGAAGAGGTTCACCTGAGGTTACGCTGCATGTTTGTGTCAGTGCAGGTTCAACAGGATTTTGCTGACCTCATTTGAACAACATATAGGCTAAATGTGTCATTCCTGTGTGGCTGAGTTATCCTCTCACCCTCTCCATCAAACAAATGAGATGAACTCATGCTGAGAGTGGCTGAAGGGCACGTTCAAGATGCTGTGAAATAATACAGAAATCTCTTCTTATGCTGCATTGTTATAGGCAGCTGCAGGCCTGGTTGTCTGCCATACTGTGAAAGTCCAATGATAAATATTTAATGTGAGATGTAATGTTGTGTGTGTGTGGAGAGAACTCAACCTCCCTCAACACCCAATTTGATTTTGGGGGCATACTCATGCTGAAAGTTTTGGAACTATAGTTCCTGTAAATTTTGGGGGATGTAAGCAGAAAGGATGGAGACACTTGTTTAGCTATGGCTCCAACATTAGCCTCTTTTTTGCATGTACATTTTGGCACATTGGAAGCCTTGTAAGTCTGCTGAACAGACATCTATTACTCCATCATTTCGAAGAAAACTTACAAACATGATCATTCTTAGGCAGATTTTGCCGTTCTCCGGAGCTTTTTTCCTGAAATTCCCACATAGATCTAGGCGTGTTTATTCACAGTGAAACGTATGTTTGTGTGGTCATTTGTGAATCAGCTAAACTTTCTGTGGTCTTCAATTAGTGTTAAATTCTAGGGATGCTCTTCCTCTTTTCTGCTTTTGTTAACAAAACACTGAGTCACACTGTGTTTTTCGAGTTTAAAAAATGCGACTTAACTCAATAGCACGGACTGTAAGACTGAAAGAAAATTACGGCACACTCATGTGTTTGTGTGTGTTTCATTGTGTGTGTAGGTGTAACTCCTTCATGGGGAACTCAGCAGTGCAGAAGAAGCCTCAGTCCAAGCCAAAGAAGCCCCACCTGTCGGGACACAAAGGAGGCAGCAGCTCCAGAGAGCCGCAGCCCAAAAGACTGGAGGACGTTTACACGGCACTCAAACATGGCCTGGAGTGAGTAACACATGTGCACCTACACTTTGTACACATACTTCAGTCAGTCAAGCAATGAAAAGTGTTTTCCGCATCTACGCATAATTTCCTTCTACGTTAGTGCTAAGTAAACGTTTAATGTCCATAAATGTTAGTAAGCTGTTTCTTAAATGTATACATTAACTGCCTTTTTAATGTATATATTTACATAAGTGCACACGTTTATACACCAATGTATTGCTGTACTTATATAGACTACAGTGTTTTCATGTGGTATGCATACATCGCTGCATTTTATTACTTTTGCTGCAGTGTAATTTACCCTATAGAGGTGATAAAGTTCAATCTTCTTGAATCTGTATAAAACCTCACCTTAAGTATTTTCATTTTTCTCCCTTAGTGAGTATCTTGAAGTCCATCAGACAGAGCTGGACAAACTCACATCTCTGATGAAGGACATGAAGAGGAACTCTCGCCTGGTGAGAAGCCACACATCAGTTTACACACAAGAACCAGTTTACTCCTGCCTTACCCACAGTGTAAAGGAACTGTTCGACATTTAAGGAAATTTGTTAATTCACTTACTTTGTCAACAATTAGATTAAAAGACCACCACTCTGGTGCCTGTGCTGTAAATAAGTAAGTTATAGTTAACAGAGAGTTAGCTTAGCTTAGCATAAAGACTAGAAAAAGAGAAACAGCTAACTTAGCTTAGCCTGGCTCTGTCTAAAAGTAACAGAAACTTCTCTCACCTCTTAAGTCGAGGAACTAACAAGTATTATTGGCCAGACCCAAGATGTCATAATGATGTCATGCACACACACTGTTGCTAATGTTCGCCATTTGTACAACACATTATGAAAAGCTCCTTAAATTACGATACTTACACCTAAGAGTGCCGAAAGATGGATAATCTTCATAATACACAGATGGTGCTGTACATTATTCATCAACACGTATCCCAACTTCCATATATCGGTCTGGCCATAACTAGGCTTGCCTAGTCATTACTTAAAAATGTAAAGATTCAAGTGTAACAATGAAGCTGTAGAGCTTTAAAGAAATGGTACATAGATCCTTTCTTATTTTTTATCAGAGCTGAGCTGTTTCCCTGTTTGTGGGAGTGGTATGCTAATTTGCTAAGCTAATCATCTTTACATTCTGGTTAAAAACTTGACGTATGTGCTTGAGAGTGACATAGATCCTTTCCATCTTGGTCTCAGTAAGAGGAAAATGCCAAAAATTTAAGTGTTAAAATAAAATGGTAGAGCTTTAGATGTGCTGGCAGAGATGTTTTGCTAATTGCTGAGCAAATCATCTGCTGCCACTGGTTTGATATGTTCGCTTGCATGCTTAGAGTGGTATAGATCCTCTCATCTTAGGCTCAACAAGAAAGGACATTAGCAGATTTTTTATAAGTTAATAACTTTTTTCAAAATCAGTGTCAATTACGTCATATAGCTCGCTTGCTGTTGCTTGTATCTCATAAATATCTGTGCATGAGGGCAAAAAGACCAAAAGTTTAAGCAGCTGGAATTGCTTTTTATTTCTGCTTTTTACTTTTTTAAATTATGATTTTAGTGACAATACATTGTACATCACATATAATCATAATGCATTAATATTTAATAGGAACTTTCTTTTGATGTCAGACAACTACAGTCAGCTTTGCAATACTTAAGCAGCGTCAGCTTTGCTGTCTAGTAGCCTACTAAGTGTGTGTATGTGTGTGTGTGTGTGTTTTCTCTCTCCAGGGAGTGCTGTATG
>MDSQ01000277.1_pt1 | contig 11615 bp, 8 predicted proteins | sample 1008251 | NCBI WGS metagenome assembly MDSQ01 (sample SAMN05526597, study PRJNA338239) | gut metagenome | isolation source: Hindgut content | host: Naso unicornis | place: Saudi Arabia: Red Sea | collected 2016-05
CTCATTCATTCACAAACCTTGACACCTGAGATGCACCATGTCAAAACCGAATGTAATCATCATTGGCAACAGCATGAAGTGTCTGTGCACCCATGCAGGAAAAGCGTGTGCGTATGTGTCTTGTTTACTTATGTTACACCCGCATACAATCTTCTCTTGTGCCACTTTTCTCCACCCACATGCTCACTGATGAAAGTGGAGACAAACATGCACAAACAAACAAGGAGGACTGCTAGATTAAAAACAAATACTGTACAATCTATACAATTTCAAAATTGACCAGGTGCTGCACTTTCTGCACATTTAATGTCTGCCAGTCATCTGATTATAAACAGATACTTAGAGAACCATAGACAAATGGTTTGATATGGAAATCCCTGAGTCGTGAAACACCAACACAGCCTAATCAGTCATTAAAGAGAAATCATTGTTTCATGTGGACTCTTGAGATATGTTTGTTTAATGCAAAATAGTTGGTAGAAGGATAGAGGTATGTTGAACTGGCTGACATATTGATTTCCTTACTTTATAATGTTCCTTTCTAATTTTATATCTATGCTTGGTTTGAATTTTGAATACAGAGGGCTTCATTATAATAATTAAACCATATAGTCAAATTTGGAATTGATGCACCATAAAAGAGGTTTTTGTAGAGAGAAATTTGTTTATTTGCAGAGGTACAGGCACTTCATTGTGCTTTATAACAGAAGCACTGTGAAACGATCAGAAAATAATCGTTTTATTCTCTGGTTTATTGTTTTGTTCTTTAGAACTGCTTCCTCTTTTCATTCACTCTTTTGCATCCTCAAACACTGCTGCTTTCTCATTCTATTTGAGCCAGGGAGGATGGCGCAAGTTTGAATGTTTTGTTTGCAAACAGTAACAGTTGCTGCTTTCTTAGAAAGAAAGAGAAGAGAGACAAAATTGCTGCATTCTTAGAAATAAGGAGGGTTGAACAACCACTTTTTTCTTAATCATTACCTGGAAAAAGATTACTTGTTAATGACAAAAATATTGGCAAAAAAGTTAAATTTCTCTGGTTACATAACTTCAAACACGTGATTATGAGCGTGATTATGAAACTATGATGAACTCTTTTTTTCTTTGGCTTGCTTACAGACTACCTTACTCTTCTCCCTATAATCCTCTCTTCAATGTCCTGAGTCAGAGAACTCACTTGCTGCTGTTCTCACTTATCTGATTTTAGGGACAGGTATTAGAATTTAGACATCAACAGACTTAGAGATGGGTGGGGAGACAGACAGACAGGGTTTTTCGCACTTAGAAGATTATAGCAGCGGATGATTCTCCAGACACCAAAGCCATGATTAATCAGAGCAGAGATTAAATGAATGGCACTGCTGACTGCTGTCATATTTGTCAAACAATTGACTGAAAGACTCCGACAAAGTGAGCACAAGTTTTCCTTTCTCAACACAAGATAAACAAAGACAGAAATGTATCAAAGCTGTTGCTGTTGTTTTCAAAGAGGAAAAAGTGTGGACGTGTGTAGTGTGCTCTTCCTACCTGTGCTCTTTTTTTACCCATAGTTCTTAGGATAAACAGAGGTTGTCCATAGCAACAAGCTCGCTGCGGTGTTGACAAATGTAATGATTAAGATGATTTGTATTTGTGTGTGTGTGTGTGTGTGTGTGTGTGTGTAAACAGCATTTCACTTTCTTCCTTTTTGCCTTTGTCCACTTGTTACACAAAATTATTCCACCCACTTCTGCAGTTCTGGAAAAGTGCTCACTCTTTTCTTGTGTGTGTGTGTGTGTGTGTGTGTGTGTGTTTTCCTTTGTCTTATTTATTTGAAATAATGTCTTTTGGCATGAAATTCTACAGTATTTAATGCCAAAACATTAATAAATAGATACAAACTAAAGTACTTTAAGGAAAACATCTACATATGTATGGGTGAATTAAAAAAATGAGGCATTGTCCAATTAATTCTTGACTACATATACTCATGTGAATAAATGTAGATACTCATTCTTTTTATCAGATTTATAGAGCTGTGTGTGGACCTCAGTCTGTTTTGCTGATGTTAGTCATTGTAGATTTGAATGTATGTGCCTCATTTCTATTCTTACTTTAGAGACTCCCTCAAACATCTGTCAGCATATTGTGTTTTGTGCCTCCACTAATTAGAAGGGGTGGGAATCACAAAGTAACTCATGACTCACGACAATCATGATGCATTGCCCTCAACAACAATGGTATCACAATACATTTTGTGATTGTAAGTACAGTCAGTTACAGCCAACTGTTACAGAGGGAGAAGAAACACCCCTTAAAATGCAAAAGCTGGAATTAGGTGTTTATTTACTGCAGTGTGAGGTCAGTTTCACAGAATTTGATAATTGAGATGAGAAAAGGTGTGTTAGCTTAGTGCTCAATTGACACACGTACACACACACTGCCATTTCCATGTGTTCCATCATTGCTATATAAAAAAAGCCATAAAATGGCGGAAGGCCGAACTGCAGTAATCAGAAAGATTGGGATCATGAAGAAGTGACTCTGGTTAGACAAACTGGCAGAGGAATCTATTTAGAGCACCTGTAAGTTTTGAACTAAATAAATATCTGGAGTAGAAAACATCGCAAGACGAAGTAATACAAAATATTTTTATATCTCCATTTTGTCCCACCTTACTCACTAAACTTATCAGTGACAAGGAGGGTAAAGAAGAAGTAGTTGGTTGGTTGCATGGCTTTGACTGTTAATAACGTCCGACAGTAGCACCACTAATTGACCACACGTACAACCAACTATGTAAACCACCTTCCACAGGGAAATCTCAATGATCATCATCATTATTAAAGGTCCGAATGACAATTAGTAGTTTATTTTTCTCAAAGCTCTCATAATGAAGCACACTTAAGTGCTTCACTGGTCATGATAAAACAAAAAGAACATTGACAGAAGGATAATGTCAAAATGTAAATAAAAAGACTGTATGAAGTGCCCTTGACTGACATTTTACAGAATGCTGTGTGTACTGCAAAGCTAATGACACAATCAGTCAAACTGGTCCAGAACGTTAACAAACAATGTTCTACCACAAGGTTACATGACTCAGTGTAGTGCCAGAAGGAGCAAGCTTATTCGATGTTGAAGAACAGGGCCATGTCTCACTCAACATCCTTGTGGAAAAAGTTTTACTGCACACTGATGATTGGTAAACAGTCAGTTACCGCCACAAATACCTCTCTTTGATTTTTAAAACATAAACAAATACTTTATAGAGATCAATAAAGCAGTATTATACTTGAGACCTGTTTTGAATAACATGGAGGTCATTTAAAGTTTTCAGGATGCGTAAGTGGTTTCGTATAAATTTGACTTTGGTGTTTTTCAATATAAAAATTATATGGTGGCATTATTTTAAAACAGGTAAGATCATCTGGACAGTAACAAGAAGAAGAGTGCTATTTCTGTTGTTATTTGTTTAGATGAGTATGTTTGCATCATACATTTGCATACAGTCACAAAGGTAAACCTGTTGTGATAACACTGGGTATTGTGTGAGATATCATCTACTCTGAATGGACAGGTTTGTCTAATGACTTCCCGACATAAGAGAGGTAAGACAGGCAGAGAAACAGACACATACTTGTTTGGTCGGACAGACAGATGGCATTGTTTTGGTAAAGATGATATCATCTCGATGAGAGTTATTTGGCTGCATTTACACACTGGTGTACACGATTCATGTTATTTTATGCTCCCTACTGTTACTGAGGAGAAAAAATAATTAGTCAGTGTTAGATATTGACTGGAAAATCAATCTGTTATCTCATGCTATAAATTATTACTGTGCATACAAGACATTTAGTGTTATTTATAATCCTCTCTGGCTATTTTTATTTTAAAAAACTTCAGTGGTATTCTGTTTTTCTGTATCAGTTACGAGTAAATGTTTACTCTGGGTATTTTAATACCCAAGAGAACAGATATACAAACAGTTTTGTAATTAAGTGCAAGTAATTCAATAAAAACTTATGATTTAAATGATTTTCTTTATTTTTTTACACACTGATGTGAAACTCTACGTTAATTTGGTTGAGCTCACTCACATTCTCCCACCAAATGGCCGTCACAAATGCATGTGCAATATGTTTCTGATAGATTAACAAAGATGAGAATCTGAATTTCTACACATACATCTGCTCCACCTGGTAAAACAAAAGGTTCTCTGCTGTTTTAGAAAAGGAGAGAGAAAGGTTTTAAGAGCTGAATAGAGAGGGCGTGTACCATTACATCAGCAACCGTTACAGGCGTGCCAATTCCAGCCAGCTACATGAGGATGACAAAATGGATCCCACAGCATTGGCAAGGAATCAGGGGCAAAAAGACTACAGTTTTTGGTTTTGACTTTGTTGTTTTTTTGCTTTTTGAGAAGTCACACGTTAATGTTAATGACTGGTTTCACTTGTTCTGAGTAGTGAAGAAATAATGCAAATGTTTTGTAGGAGCTTGAATTCAGATCCACATAATAGATACATGATAACATTAGCAAGTGACTCCTAGGGCTGTAATGAAACCACATCAACACTGATTTAATAACATGTAATGACAAAACAGTACATGTTCAAGAATAAGTGGAAATCAATCTATATGAAACTTCATTGTGATCTTATGATATTTATTGTGATATTGTGTGTTCTTCACAGAATATGAAATAAAAAAATGACAATAAATAAGGTAAATAGTAAAACTGATAAAAGCTGAATATTTTGACAGTGTTCATTTCTATTTCATATACATGTGAAGGATACACACAAGTCTGAGATCCTTTTAGTAGCTCTGTGACCTTTTTATAATCCCGGGCTGTGAGTGTAGATAAGACATCCCCTCTGTGAACCTGCTGTGTCCTGTCCCCTCTTCCCCCTGTTGCTCTGTCCTTTTCACTAAACATTCATTGCAACCCAATATGTCAATAGAGTAAACTCTTGTTCAATGATACCTTCCTCCTGCAAGAGATAGATTAGGATATTCAGAAAGGAACCCTGCTCCTTTCATATTGTTTATTGTGTTTGTGTACAGATCAGCAGTGAAAGGGACTAGATAGCAGCAAACCATGTGGCTGGGAAGATAAGACAGTGAATGACCAAAAACAAACCAAAGGATTTCGATCCATTTCAAACTGACTTTATTATTATTTATACTACAACTGTTACCACTAATAATGATGTTTATTGTTTTTTGTCAGTACCTGGAAACATTGACAAGCCGACAGATGGACATGCAGTTGTTCATCGCAGACGGTTGTAAGGAGGCTCTGCTGGAGGAGAAGAGACGCTTCTGTTTCCTGGTAGACAAACACTGCATGTTCTCCTACCAGTTCGCCTCTTTCCATGACAAGGTAAAACACTCCTGCCCCTCATTATGTCACAGTCAAGCAGAACATTTTGCTTTTTTTGACTAACTTTACAAGCTATAACACAGCGGTGTTGAAAAGCTTATACTTTATAGAATATTTTAAACAATTCAAACCTGTCAAAACAACCAGAGCAATGTAATACAAAACCCAGTCACAAGAGTCTCAATGCATCAGTGTTACCATAGTGATCAAATCTTTGTGCAGTGATTCTGCTGATTACTCATGTTTTCTTTTAATATCTTATCTTATGTCCATGCCTGCTGGACAGGCCAGAGACATTCTGACGGAAAAGCTGAGCAGCTGGCAGGACCAGTGCAACGACGCAACTGAAATGCCTGAGAGCATCTTGTCGATGATCGAGGGACTGCGCACACCCGTCTCCATCACCCCTCTGCCCTCTCCCTCCCCCTCACGGCACAGTGTGGTAAGATGGAGGGAATAAAGAGACAAATAAAAACATGTCCTCATTCTTAATATGTTGCTGCCTTGTTCAAAGGTCTGTTTTGTCTGATGCATAGTAGAACGCTTTAAATCGATTAAATGTTTTAGTGAAATAATCACAAACAATCAAACATGAAAAACAGACACAATCCATTTGCCTGCATGCTGAAGTTATTACTTCTGTTCATGTGGCAGAACATCTCTGCCCCCCCAGCACCACCTCTGAAGGCTCAGACCAGTCCTCTGGCTAACATGTTCAACCAGGACAGCAACACTTCAGGTGTCACCACCGGTCACAACAACAGCACAGGTATCATGGCATGCACAAGGCATTGGTTTTTATTTGGAAACTGCATCTGCCTCATTTAGATTTGGGGGTTATGAGGGGTTATTATCTACAAATTCTGCTCCAGAATAGGGTGTTTGCATCAAAAAAAGGTTTATTATATTATAATGATTGGTAGTTCGTTGTTCCTTCTCTTTTGATCCAGACTTTGTAGATGTGTTTGCACTATTATGTAATTAGTGCATTATCATAGTGCTATCAGCTGACAGTCCATTTTCTGTGAATTTGCCCCTTAGTGCTGTTCTTGTTGTTTTCTCACTCTGACTCTTCATCCTTACCTGTCATCGTCCCCTCTTCCCAGACAACCAGAACAGCGAGGAGAACAACCTTGCCAGGTCTGTGTCTGTGGCCACAGGCCTCAACAATATGGTGAAGAGGCCACGTGTGCGCACCATCTTCCCCCACACAGCTGGCAACAACAGCACACTGCTCAGCTTTGATGATGGAGACTTCATAATCCTGCTCATCCCCGATGAGAGAGACGGGTGGATGTATGGCGAACTGGAGAAGAATGGAAAGTGAGTGGGATTTTCTGGATCAAATGTTTTATTGAAGACTATAATATATATAAGTTGTTGTAGGATGAACTCTCTCACTTGCCTTTCTTGGTTTGCCGCTGCAATGTCAAGAAAAATACTTTGTCAGTGAGTTTTTCATTGCTGTAAATGATAAATGTCGATTTGAATGATGACTGTTAAACAGTAACAAGGTCCAGTTTATTAACGAAATAACACTGACAGAAAAATGTCAATCAAGTTGATCAAATTCATCATTCATTACTAACTGACAACACCTCAGTTTTTAGCAGTTGTTTTTTGTCACTTCCACTCCTCATACCTAACTGGCCAGATGTTCCTTCACCTGATTGTTATTCTGACCATGTACACGCATGCACACAGAGCCGACTCACCAAGTGCTGCCTGAGCTGGAACACTCTCTGATAAGGAAATCAAAGTAAAGTATGGCCTGAGGGGGGGATGTACGATAGCGAACTGAAGTGAGGCAGAGAGAGGGAGAGAAGTTCAGAGTACCACCTGCTCTCCCACACAGACAGGCACCAACCCAGCCTGCTCTCCCCGTGTCTCTGATGTCTGACTTTTTAAACCTCGATTTGATCTGAAGCCCTTGGAAGTGTGTTTTTGAATTTTAATCATTCATTAGGTTTGATCTTTGTCACTATCGAGGGAAATTACCTGGCAAATTTATCCAAAAAACTGATCAAGGGCAGAAAGGAATCGTTTCTGAGTTGCTTTCAAAAGTGAGGCTGCCGCAAAGTAAAACTTTGGTCTCGCTGCCTCATTGCTATTTAAGCAAAACGAATGCCTAAAGGCTTAAAAAGTGTGTATCATCATGTTTATCAGAGCACAGCATCTGACAAGACGGACCTTCATGTCCTGCAGAAGGTTTGGCTTTGATGCTTTTGGGTCTCTCGCCGGGTTTCTCCCTTTGTCTTACATCAGCTTTGATAGTGTATCCCGGCAACACACCTGGCAACACCTAGGAAGATTCAGATACCCACGCACGCTATTGATCAACTGAGGAATGAAAGTCAGCAAGACAGAGATGCGTTTGAATCACAGTGAATTAATATTACACCACATTTGACAAATAGTGACATCTTACCACATACACTTCATCCTAATCAGTTTCCCTTCCTTTCCACTGTCTTGTTATTCAAGCAAGCTTGTTAGAGTAGCTCCTCTGTCCATAGAGGAAAGTCAACAACCCCAAACGAGTGAGCTGTCCTTGAGCAACGTTTTTATTAATGCCAAGTGGTTTCAGGAAACCTGTTCTGTGGCAAGCAGTATCATTAGTGCTGCAAACGAGTATGTGTTCTCAGTGGAAAACCCTTCCCTAAATAAATAAAAGCTATTATTAGTATAAGTGTGATTCAATGAGGTGTATTTTCCAGTAGGAGCTTTTTATCAAAGGTACATGAAGGAAACACCTATTCTCAAGTCCAGTGTGCAAATATTAACATTTATCCATGGAGGGAGAGGCTGACTGGCGACATTCTGATTACGAACAGCAGCACAATGACACACAGTCCTTGGTTTGAGCCTGTGATACAGACTAACCTTTTTCTAAACCTTTCCGTTGTCACGTATAAATTTCTCTCAAACCTTATAACCCTTTTTTTATGAGATCAAGGTGAGATATTGTTAGTGAAACGGTGCCTCAGTTCAGTTTCAGCATTCAGTTGGCTTTTCTACATTGTTCTGACCATGTTTTTCAACTCTATAATGAATTCAAATTTATTTTAGTATGTGTGTGTGGGCAGAAACAAATGGTTGCTTGAATTCCCATACTGAGGTCATCAGAAACCTCTCAGGTCTTTAGTCTGACTGAGACACTGACTCATTTATTAAACCAAAGATTCACTTAAGTCCAAAGCAAACAAACTTGAGTGTCAGTTAAGGAGAGATAAGACCTTGACTGAATCTCCTTGAATCATTTAAATTTTCTTTGCACCTTAGAAAAGACGGATAATAAGACATGTTGTCAGAAAAGATAAAAACAGTCAAAGTAAAGGAAAAGGACATTTGAAAATGGTACCTTTCGATGGTCTCTCTTTACAAACCATGTCCATCCATTTATCAGGATCTTTTCTGTGATGAAATACAACATTTTGCTTCCATAGTAACCACAGGCATACACCCACACTACATTTTAATCAGTAGAGAGAACTATAGTATCTTAACAATGCTAAATGTAAGAGGAAGAGGCATATCTGCCTGTGTCTCTGTCTTCTGAATAAAAGGTGGAGGAAAGCAGAGCAGCAGAGCTCTTCACTAATCATTTAGAGTAAGCTTTAGATTTATGTGCAGTGAGAGCTGATAGGGAGGCTGGAAGCAGGACAGAGCACAGATGTAATCATCCTTAACTTGGCTTCTGTCTCTCTGTCTGCAGGAGGGGCTGGTTCCCTTCATCTTACTGCCGTGCACTCCCAGACCCTCTCGTGAATAACAACAGGTAAGGAGACTCCACTTGCAGCTAACACGAAAACTCCAGCAGGTTTCATGTTGCAGCCAGCTGTATTGTTGGCAGTGTTTCCTCTAGTTACTCCTGTTAGAGTGATAACCTTTCTAATCCTATGGGGGACTCTCTCATTCCCCAACCTTTGATTCCTGCTGTTCTGAGGTCACATTCTGCTTTCAGTCCAGTCACTGTAGCTGTATGAAACTTTTCTGGTTAAAATGTTTTCATAAAATGTAAAAAGACTTTAAAGTATCTTTGTTTTTATATAAATGTGTCACCCTTAAATCAATGTAATTTAAATTAATCTAAAGTTGGCTTTCTTTTAGACAAGCTCAGCAACATATCAGGAAACAGGATGTTGTGTGCTGATGAATTGTTTTTGCTGCTGATGGGAAAGAGAGAGGGCTTATAGAGTTGACTCCAGCCTCATCTTCAAAGAGACTAATCCCTGTCGGATTAATTTATTAGATCTTAATGTGCTGTACCTCCCACAGAAAAGCTGCGGGCCAAGTGCTACGAGTCAGGGAAACAAAAGTTTAAGTATAACAAGCGCTGGGGGACACAACCACACACATATACACACTTTTGTCTTCATGAGGACCCTCGAAAGGCAGTGTTTAGTCTGTATCCCATAACAATAATCTTAAAACTTTAGCTGATACACTAAGATCAACTTTAAGATTAACCTCAGTCTAATTCTGTTAGTAACCCTGACACATAGATACAGCCCTTGATAAAAGAAATACAGGAGCACACACTCATGCCTGGAGATTCATGCCAAATGTTTTAATTAGTTTGATGAAGTGGCCTTTTTTTCCCCATTGTTACAGTCTTCCTTCTTCCCTCCTCTCTCTCTCTACTCCATCTTTTATCCTTTCTTTCGCCTCATATATCTGTGCTCTATTTTTGTCTTTTTGTTTTAATCCCCTCATTTCTCATACCACCTCTCCTTGTCCTCCTCCCGCTCCTCTACAGTGTGTCTGCTGCCCCGTACCGCAGTAGAAGCGTAGTCAACCTCCACCACCAGGACACAGAGACAGACGAAGCGACCATGGTGCTCCCCCCGGCGGACTACTGTGACGGCGCGCAGCGTAACACTACCAACGTCACCTCAAATAACAACCACCAGCACTCCCCCACACCCTCTGCAGCCTCCTCCTCCTCTGATCACAACACGGTCAGTCAGAGGGCCATTGATTTGGTTAATGGGTATTCATCTCACATTTTGGCAGTTTTTTCAGTTTAAGCCATGTGTAAGCTTATGTAAGCTTACCTTTTTTAAAAATGATTGTTCCAAGAAATTTAATCAGCCCAGAACAATTCGACCTGCTGTCTTCTGTCAGACCTTTCTGCTGTGCTGGCGCAGCGCTGCCACCGTGTCATGACAGGATTGGCAATGTGAGGCTACGTCTCACCTGATACCGTCTGCAGCGTGGCTACTGTACCCTCAGCTGCTAATGACACCACGTGTGTGTGGTGTCAAATGAGCTTTGTGTGTCTGCCTTGGAAACCTGATCTCACTCTGATGCGTTCTCAGTAGCTATGTTTACACGTGCAGAATTTCCTCAATCTGATCAAAATCGTAAGTGACGAGAGATTCCTACTTGACTGTTTACATGGATGCTAAATAAATGATGCGATCATAACGGGCATGTACATGCGTCGAGCATTTAATCAGAATAAACCATTTTGATAAGCGCAGAGTTGTCTAATTTTCCAGAAATAGCAGAAGAAGAAACAGGTTAACTTCCACCTGTGTCGTGAACAAATGCCGCTGTCGCTGCCTGGTCCCTTTACTTAAGATAATTCTCTACAGGCACAGCTGTGCAAACTGCTCCTGGATAAACAACGATAAATGTATTTTTCTGAGACGGGGAAGCTCAAGGCCTAGTTCTAGTCTCTGTAATACTCTATATTGCTTGTCATGTCTTGGACATGAGCGTTATCCCCATATGTATCGTTAGATGCGAGACAGCGGTAGCGTCCTGCTTCTCGCTGAGGAAGGACACTGTTGCCCCGCCGTGAGCTGCGCAAAACGTTGTTTCAGACAGATGAGCGGCGGCTACTTTTCCACAAGCTGTTAACATTCTGATGAATAGAGTTTCTTTAACTGTTCAGGAAGTACAAGTATTTCTATACATGATCTCCCCATTTTCAGAGGCTCTAAAGCGACTGGACAAACTACATAACTGGAGCGTCCTACGCAGGAGGCTCCCGCTGTCCCGCTTTACTCGCGGTGATAATGCAAATGTCATCTGTATCGTGGCATCATGGCAGCGATACAGTTCACAGGAGAGTAGACAGGAATACGGCATGAGCTTCCCCATCTTGAAAACGTAGGACAGACATGCACAGCAAAGATAATTTTACCTCAAACAGGAAGACACGATGAGAACAAGTTTGTACAAGGACACTAGTTGGAATAGTGATCAACATAAGCCACTCCTCTCATTCGGAATG
>MDSQ01000278.1_pt1 | contig 11611 bp, 8 predicted proteins | sample 1008251 | NCBI WGS metagenome assembly MDSQ01 (sample SAMN05526597, study PRJNA338239) | gut metagenome | isolation source: Hindgut content | host: Naso unicornis | place: Saudi Arabia: Red Sea | collected 2016-05
TCTCTCTCTCTCTCTCTCTCTCTCTCTCTCTCTCTCTCTCTCTCTCTCTCTCTCTCTCTCTCTCTCTCTCTCTCTCTCTCTCTGTCTCTCTCCCTAGGGGTCCACATGGTTACCATGGTGAAGAGAAGCTGCTCGGGAACCATGTGACCTTCATAATGTCCCTATGTTGCTCGACCACCCCCTCTCTCTCCTGATTCCATCTATTTCGGTGAAGCCCCTCCCCCTCTCTCACTCTCTGATATCACACTGGGATGTGACACTCGTTCACCCCAAGAAGAGACGGAACAAGGACAGCAGAAGAAGAACGATCCTCTGTTTGCTGTTTCCTGCAGGAGCAGCAGCTGTACTTGAAGTTCTGTCAGCAGTGTTTGTTGTCGTCTGTCCTCAGAGCTGCTTTTTTTTAGTTTGATTCGTCAAGTCAGCAGAGACTCTCGGGGCTATCACCTCAGAACGAACTCATGTTGTGTCTGTTTAGGAGGATCTTATTCTCAGTCACTCCTCAACAACTACACCTCAGCTCCAGGAGTCTCATTTTGATATTTTCTGCCCAGTTCTCTTCACATGTGACTTTGTCTGGCAAAACGGTGAAATGACAGTGATGTTTGTCTGGCAAAGTTAAATCCTCAGTGTGGACTCTCATGTTGTGGCTGTCGGCATGAGCAGCTGAGCTGGCTCATGCGCAGCACACTTCTGGTCCAGTTCTCTGTGTTTCTTCTTCTCTCGTCTTCGCCTCAGAGTGTGAAAGCTCTGAGAGCAGTTTGGACGCTGGTGTAACTGTTGCTTCAGCCAGGTTTCACTGTGACTCAGCTCACTGTCTGTCCATCTGTCGTGTCTCATTTGGTCTCGTGTGGTGTGAGGGCAGTCAGGATGTTTTGGAAGAACACTGCCTGGTCATGGGACGACGCTGCAGGTAATGATGATGATGATGATGGTGGTTATCTGCTCACAGCAGACCTCAGGAGGACCCCAGACTCAGCGCCCGATCCTGATCTGAACCACATCACCAACACCGGCGCGGCCGCAGGCATCCTGTCAACCAGCAGCAGCACCGCCGGAGTCAAAGAGCCGACCAACAACAGACCGACCTCCAGCCGCCCCCGCAGCCTCAAGCCGGCCAACGCTGCCTACAGCAGCTATGTCTCCACTCTGAACAAGAGCGCCGACCAACGTCAGCCGGCCAGCAGCAGCATCCGGCGACTGACGGTGAGTCACATGACACAAACTCAAGTATCCAACACACACCATCAGTGAAAGTGTCATGACTTAAATTCTGAGTGCGGACTCCTGTAGAGTGAGGTGTCATGGTTTGGTCCGGTCTTGATTCTGAGCTGAATCTGAACTCACCTGTTCAGGTTTGACTGGTTGGTTATTTTTTACTCTCATCGCAAACACAAGGACTCACATGTTTGTCCGTGTCTTTTGAACAACAGTTATTTGTGAAACGTGACACTGACACGTTTTTCAAATTTGTTCTTGACAACTTACTACTTTTAATTCACAATTGCAACTTTTTTTATAAACTTTTATATATTACTTATATACTTTCTTCTGCGCACATCAGTTTTTTAAATTAGTTAAGGCAAAAGGAAAGAGAGGAAGTTCTAACAATGAGCCAGGATAATTCCGAAAGTCTCATTGTCAGAATGTCAAGTTCTGTCTGCAGGACCATAGACCCAATTTTTCACCCTTTAGCAGTTTTCGGAGATCTCCCACAAGGTTTCAGATAAGAGCTTGTTCCTGTGAGTCCGGTGTGCAAACTGTTGCAATGCCTGGAAGAGACCAAGTAGGCTAAATATGTGATGGCGTCGCAGGGCAGCCAAAAAAGTAGGGACAGTTCACCTGCACGCGTCTGCGTTCTGAACACAGAGAGGAGGCAGCGTCACGTTCTGTCAATATTTCAAACTTTGTAGTTCTGCTGAACCATAAAAAACAAAAACATTTGTTTACCTCCATCTCTCTTTGCAGAACATTCCTTTGTGCTCACTGATTCTTTTTTGGCTGCCAATCAGCGCACAAAAAACGTGACCTGCATCATTTGTCATGTGACTAAGTGAAGGCTGGAGGGCAGACAAACTGGATGACGATTCGTCCTGGTGGAAGATATTTGATGTGCAACTCAGTCACTGATCAGTAACCTCCAGTTTCCCAATATGAGATGAACAACAGCCTCCTGTGTGAGCTCTCCAACACGCTAACATTATTGACAGGCCAGGCAACAGATCAGGGAACATCAGAATAAGCACACACTCTTTGTGTGTGTATGTGTGTATGTGTGTATTTTACTGTTTCTCTTCAGAGACTCATCAAAGATTCACATGTGATGAATTATTGAGTGAAGCTGCTTGTGGTGTACTCACGATATATAAAACACACGTTTGTGCTGTCAGTGAGGAAACTCTCATCTCCCTCATCTGATGAGTGACCTGGTGGAGAAGGGGCGGTCCTCCGTGTTTGCAGGGGGCGGAGCCTACAGTCTTAAACAAATTGAGTTTTGATGATTGCAGCAGAGATAATGGGTTTCATGCTGAACACTGACACATTTTCTAGGTAGAAAAACAATTCAGTGTGTTTCAAAGGAGAGCAGGAGCAGAGTTCAGTGTGTTAGTGCTCCCCCACACACACGCACAGAGTTTATCACACAGCTGCTGAGGTCTCAGACTTTGAAAATACACATTTAGAAAGAGGACACACTCGATCGTGGTGTAAGTGACGTCTGAACAACGATCTGTGACAGACATGACTGACTCTGTGTTGGCTGAGCTGCAGCTCTCAACATGTTCATGTTGGAATGATTCTGACCTCTTTGAATCCATTTTCCCTCGTTCTGAAGGAACCAAACAAACTAAACGTACAGCCATGTCAGCGCTGGTGACGGATATCGAGTGAGGTGAGAGGCGTAGTTCACTGAGCGTTCTCACTTAAACTAAGTGGTACTTAACTATCTTTACTACACACTGACACTTTCTTGAAATTGACAAACATCATTTTTGAGAATGAAGGCACATTTTAAACTGGATCGAAAAATTATTTGTCTCTGTCCTTTGACTACTGTACAACATTTTTCTGAAATAAGGTCATATGGACAGGAAGTAGAGGGGCGGGACTTTGGCACTCTATTCTGCATCGGGTCTTATCATGAGTATCGTGTTTTTCCTTCACATGAACTAATGAAAGCTTGAATGTGCAGTGAGAATGTGACACATCACACTGGCTGCAGACCAGCGTCCAAACTGTTTTCTTAAGGCAGCTGTGGCTGAAAAGAGGTGGACATTAAATATGACGTGAGACGCGTAACTGCACAGCATTCTGTGGAATGTTACTCAAAAACCGCAAACCTGAAATGATTCATGACAAGTGATGAAGGTCTCCACTGACGTTATGCAGTTGGAGCCATAACCATACATCTGTTGGAGAACCTCATGCATCATCATCGTCATCATCATTGTCATCATCATCATCATCATCTTCAGTTAAATTGTACTTCTACCTCTTTGTGTTCTCATTGCCATGTCTCTGATGCAGGAACAAGAATCTGGATGCTGATGAATGTTTGAGGGCTTTTGCAGTCAGTTATGGATTTTTGTGTGAGAAGAGTTTAAGATTTCTACCAGACATTTTGTTCTAACCCTCTGCCGTGATACCTGAAAGGTCCCCTTGAACTCTTGAAATGAAGTCCATGCACATGCAAATAGATTCACATATGCACAGCTTAATTATAAAATAATTAAGTATCAATTATTAATAATAGAAATTATGACATTAAACCAATCTGACAAAGATAATGTGTCGGCATGTTTGTGTCAGTCTGACTCGTTATTTCTGCTTCTGTCTCTGTTTTTAATGTTTTGTGATCTGTTTTTGTTGTTTTTGTTTCAGACTGTTGGTCAACGACTTTTTCACTGTGCTGACTGAAAACCTCGTCAAGTGTTAACCATCACCCCATAACCATGACAATGACAACAGGATAACAAGCGTGACAGTCACCTCTTTGAAGAACTGAACCTGTGAATTCAAAATGCTGGAGGTGATTTTGAGATGTGACATCCCGAGGAACTTCCTGTCTGTCTGACTGTCAGTCCACCATGTCTCACGTCCTTCCACGTCTCCTTTTCCTCCTTCTGCTGCCGGCACTGGGCCGATGTCAGACTGGCGGTCAGTTTGACGTGTGTCGGTCTCTGCGCGGCTCAGAGGGGGGTCCAGGATGGGAGTTTTATGCCTGTCAGCCTCAGCCTGCCAATATGAAGGAGGTGATGCAGATCAGAGTCGACCCTCCTGGCATCACCTGTGGAAACCCACCTGAGAGATTCTGCACACTGGTCAGTCATGCACACAAGCAAACTATGAAACCTACATGTCTGTGTTGTTTGTATGTGATTTGTAGAATTAAAATTGTCTCAGACGGGTCTGAAACGCAGTTGCCTCATAAAAGCTGTGACAGCCATCACTTCATCGCTGTTGTTCAAAGTTTAAGTTCAGGGATGAATTTGTGGTAAAAAACGAAGAATGCCACACATGGGCTTTGACAGACATTAGCTAGGTAGCTCACTTCAGGCTACGGGGAGTTGACTACACAGCTTACCACAAGCTTTCAAAATTTATGGAGCTAACAGCAGCTCACCCACAGGAAATGTTCAGTGTCCAGCTGATCTGCTCCTGCAAACAGGCTTTCTGTCTGACAGTTAAAGCTCAGGACAGACAGACACGTCTCAGCTTCTTCTCATTGTCTTGGTGGCTGGAGGGAAGTGACGATGCTGCATCATCAATGCTGCTTTTCTGCAAAGTTTAAGGAGCACTCTGGGCAGCCAAGCACAAAAAGTTTATCTACTAAAAAAGCTTTTGAGTGCAGATTTTTTTTCCTCAGGCAGCTGCATGCTGCTGCATACACTCTCTGCACATTAAACAACTAAAAAAAATTCATAGAAGTCATTTTGTTTTCAGATATTTTGAGCTGATAACGTTCAGCGACAACCGATGATTCAGTGTGTTTCTGCTGGAAAATGTTCAACTGGACATTCTGACTCTGACAGTCTTACTATCAATATATGTAAAGAAACTAGTTAGCCTAGCCACAATATGGCTACAATCAACCCATAATGCAACACTCTCTACAGGAGCCAGATCCAGAGAAGATATCTGATGATGCACAATATAACCTCTACTGTTTCAGCACTATTGATTATTGTTTATATAATGGCGTTGTCTTATATTGAACAAATGTAATATTTTCCTTGAAAGAAAATAGTTCCTCCTGTCAATCATCTCCAAAAAAAAGACCCTAGAGGGTCCTGACCCACAGGATTCACACACACACACACACACACACACACACACACACACAAACACTCACAGACAAACCTCCTGCTGTCTGTCTAATTGTTCCTTTGGGGAACTGAAGTCATGTCTGAATTATTGATAAATATAACATGTAAAATTTAAATGTATATAACTGATCATGAGGACCATAAAACTCAGAAACAATTTTTTAAAAAAACCACGCACATTTAAAGAACAAATATTTCATTTATGCTTCACCATGTCACACAAGGACATCAAAACAGAAGATGTTTATCTAATTAGCTGCAATCAGCTACAGTCACTCTGAGACCATCCAAGTCAGTTCGAGTCAGTTTGAGTCAGCTAGTTAAATTTTCAGTCGTGGATTAGGTAAATCTGTACTTTGGCAGTTGGCAGCTGCAGCTTAAGTCAAAGGATAAACCTCTAACACACACTAATCAGATTAACATGGGTGTTAATCCATCACACACGTATGTTAGTGGGACACACACATGCATACACACACTCTATGGTAAACTGTTGGATGGTCACAGATAGTCAAGATTAAGGTGACAAGATCATTGTAGGACGCCTTTCTATATAGATTTCAAAAGTGGCAGATTAAAAATGAAGTGAAGTCACTGTGTGTAAGTCAGCTGTCTTATGTAAAGCTGGATGGTGATGCACAGATAATAGGCTACAATAGCATTCAACATTTTGAACTATCTGGCTCTCCATCCTCTCAAAGATCATCTGTGCCAGAAAGGTTTTTTTATCAGTCAGCAAAGAAAATTCAAGGGACAAATTTCACCAAAGTTTGATGCAAATTGGATTAATTTCACCTCATCTGAACTACTCTCTCGGGTTCTCTGAATGCAGAAATGAATTGAGTTTAAAGTTGAGGTATGTTCAGATACGTATTTGTACGTTCAACCAGCAATAGTCAGGGAAGTAACACTGTTCCTTCTTAGAAAAACAATGGCATCATAATACACAGTGAAAATATAATTCTGATAGAAACAAAACAGAAGTATGTGTGCTTTTGATTTCTCTGGATGAGTTCACTGCAGACAGTGATGAATGGGACTAACTTATGTCAGTGATTTACGTGATGTGAAGATGAAATATCTTGATTTGTAAAGGACTTCATTTGACTAATTCAATTAAAATAGGCATTCTTTATTTCAATTATGAGAAATTTTTCAACTGATTTTCCAGGAAACTTGTGCAATGTTAGACCTGACGCGTGGTGTCTGTGACATGTCTGGATTTGGTTTTTCTCTGGAGATTATTGGAGTCTCATTTTTTAACCAATCAGGGATCAGAGATTTCCCAGATTAAATCATAAAAACCTTTTAAACACATCACCAGATATGTCTTGGGCCCCTAGAAGGCTAGCTGCAATCGGTGTTGGCTAATGGGGATCCTTTTCATTAAATAAATATTTATATGCACATTTGTGTGAGTGTTCAGTTCCACAGAGTGGATGCTTAATTTCATTAGGGTTACCCCCACATAAGACGTTACAACTGTTTACTTTGATGCCTTTAAAGATCCAACTGATGAAAGACTAAATTTAACATATCGGAATATTTAAGTTACCTAAATTTCCCTCAGTGGCTACTATTGAGCGCTAAAATCTGTTGGTTTGTGGTTCTACAGGAGAACCCGTACCTGTGCAGCGATGAGTGTGATGCATCCAGCCCTGACCTGTCTCACCCTCCTCAGCTGATGGGAGACAGAGAGAGGGGGGGGCTCATCACCTATTGGCAGACAGTCACGTGGTCCAGGTATCCTGAGCCACTTTTGGCAAACATCACTCTGTCCTGGAACAAGAGTCTGGAGGTGGTCGATGACATCACCATCACCTTTGAGTATGGCCGACCAACCAGCATGGTGCTGGAGAAATCTCTGGACAAAGGTGATTGTTGAGTGACGTCCTGTGACATGTGATCTGAATATTTCCATTTTGGACCATATATGACATCTGTACTGTTCTTAAACAACAAAAAAAAAAAAATCATCCATCAAGTGGAAAGGTCAACCGACTCCTCCCCTTACTGTCAGCTATAGCTGCCTTTCAAAATAAAAGCTGCAGACATGCCCAGCTTCTGCACAAGAGAAATAAGCAGAAATTCGTACAGCTACATCACACTGACTCAGTCAGACAAAAGGTCACGTGACTACAGGGTGTAGCTGAGCTAACAGTAGTGCTAGCATCTACTGGCCGATTGCTGTCGTACACTGTGGGTAATAGCAGCAACATTAAAGCTGAGCTAGGCAGTTTATATCTGGTGTCACTGGGCAAAAATTCCATCATAACATTTCAGCATATTGTAATACAGGTGGTCTGAGAGAACACTATGATTAGTCTAACCCCTAACCCTCTCATAAAAAAGGTGTTTGGAAGATTCAAGATTCACTTTTTTGTCATCTTACAACATAATGAAATTCTGTTGTAGTTCTTTATTCTCCCTCTAAAACAAGTGAATGTATTGATAATTTTAAGTTGTTTTTTTTTAAATAAAAAACATTTTACATTTCAGGATAAATCTGTACTTTAGTCTGCATGGCTGTAGCCACTTCTGTATCTGTTATCAGGCCGCAGCAGAGTGATCTGGCTGTACCCGGGGATTGGTACTGATTTTTAATATCCTCAGAGGGCGTCTCACTAATATCACTGATGCTTGGTAATGGGTGATTTCAATCACCAACTGCACAGCCTTCCTGTCCTGGGCCATGCCCATCCCGCACCAGTTTGTAATGTTTCCAGTTAGATTGCTTCCGTTCACTCCTCTGCAAAAGTGCACAAGAACTTGAAAAAGTAATTTTTCTGTTTTAAGTTTTCTATGAAATAAAGATGTTTCTGGGCTTTTTCTCACTAGAGTGCAGATGTGTGATGTCCATGTCAGGTTCTCTGTGATGTTGGTTCGAGGAACCTAAAACTGTTCTCCTGCTGCACCTCAGCTCCACTGATCTAGACGGGAGCATGTGTCCTTGTCTCCTTTGAAAAATTCACAGTCAGCTTGTTGGTTTTGCTGGTGTTGAGCAGCAGGTTGTTCTCTGTGCACCACTCTTAAAGATTGTTGATTTTCTCCTGATATGAACTCACACTACTGTTAAAAATCAGAGCAATGATGTTGTTGTCGTCCACATACCTGTCTGAATTTGCAGTCATGAGTGCACAACCTGCCCCAGTTTAAATATCAGCCTTATAACTATCATGTCCCTTCATCCATCCCTCTTATGTGGTCTTAGGACTCCTCCATCCATGATCATGCAGTTTACTGTACTAAATGCAAATCTTATTGGGATGATCTTGATATGATTTGATTTCTTTTCACTTTTGCATCAGTAGTCATCATAAGGTATCTGATCACAATCACAAATGGGAAAAAATGAGCACCACCTGTTCATAACAGGAGTAAATGCCTTGTAATGAAGACTTACAGTGAGATATTGTTATTGAGATATTGCTAACACGTCGATACCAGGTAGCGATGAAGCATTTGTTTTAGAGGGAAAGATCTCGTCATCTAAAGAAGATTTAAACACGCCAAAGTTGAGTTTCAAATACAGTATCTTAAAGGGCTTTACAAACCGACAGTTCTTACCCCACAAAGAACACTACTGGACCCAGTGCTAAGCCATGAGGGATGCCAAATCTTGTTATCCAGGTAGCCTTACCAACTAAACTTAATTTGATTATATAAGAAGGTTTTTGTGACATTTTCTTCTTTATCTAAGAATAGAGGGTATCATATTCAGTACAGAGTAGACCTCTGCAGCAAAGTTGTTAATTTTTGCTCGATAAATATAGTTCATTAAATTAATAGTTTGCTCAAATTAACTTTTGTCTAGTAAACAGGACAAAATATGACCTTTTTGTTTAGTAACAACATAAAAATGTTGGTCATTGTGTAGTAATGACGTGATAGTAAAAGGATAGTATATTTTACTGATCAGTGTTTGTGTTTCAGGTGTAACATGGCAACCGTACCAGTACTATGCTGATGACTGTCTGGAGGCCTTTGGTATGGCTCCTAAACGGGTCTCTGATTTAGCACCAAGTAACTTAACGCGGGTTATCTGTACGGAGCAGTATTCTCGTTGGGTTGGAGCAAAGGTAGGAAATTTGACTTGACTGTACACCAGTGTGTTCTTTTACTTAAATTATTAAATTTTTTAACTTAAAATAGAATGTGACCCAGAGGTGAAAAGCAATGTTTGGTAAATAGGAAAGGTGTTCTGTACCAGAGTAATGGTTCAAACCCATTTTAACTGTCAGTATTTTATCAACAGGAAGAGAAGATCGTCGTTTTCGAAGTGCGTGCTCGGTTTGGAGTGTTTGCAGGTCCAAAGTTGATCAATGTGGATGCCCTGTACACACGGATGGAGACCATGAAGGGTCTGAGAGACTTCTTCACTTTTACCAGCCTCCGATTGCGACTCCTTCGTCCGGCACTGGGTGGGACCTACGTCCAGAGAGACAACCTGCTGAAATACTTTTACGCCATCTCCAACATTGACATACCTGCCAGGTAACTAACATCTACACCTATTAACAACCAGCTACAACTGGCTAATAACTAACTACAATCAGCCATCATCTAAATAAGCTACATTTTCAGACATTATATTGCATTTGAAAGTTGCCTGGTTTATGTATTGTCACACCACTGTGACAATATGTGGTTAAATGGTTAAATGAATTGAAGTGAACTTTGCTCCAGATGTTCCGTCATTACATGATCAGATATTCACATCACAAACACACACACACACGACACACACACGCACAGTCACTAATCACTGATCAATAAGTCAATATTTAATCTGAAAAACAGCCAGACCAGTGATCAGTCTGACTGAATGTTTCATCAACTCTTAATTTGCCAATTTAAAATATTCACGTTTGGACAAAATTGTCTTTTTTGTGACAAAAATTCAGCAGGACCTCAAGTTTTTCCACAAGTTTCAATAACGTTTTAATAAAAGTTTTAATAAAATAATAAATAAAATTCTCAGAATTCGCAGTTCAGCTCGTGCCTCACTTGTTTCGAAACTGACACTGTTGACGTTTGTATCAAAACTTCAGTCTCTGTTTAAGAATCAAATCACCATTAAATTTTGCTTTTGAAAAGAAATTCTTTTCACCGTCTCTAATTCATGAAAGCATGCTGCATTTAGGTGCTGGTGGAAAACTTTCAGTGAACTCGTGCAATTTCCAAAACCAGTAGTAAATTCAGTTCAACAGGTTCAGTCTCTGCCAACAGCATCGATGTGTCAGAAAGCTCGGCTCAGTCCCAGATGGAACTGGTTTAAGGGGCCATTTACACGCCACAAGTTTTCACATCAAGTGTCAAACTTTTGTTGCGGTTCGTCCTTCCTGTTACACGACAACGGCGTGCTGGCACCCCTGAAAATTCAAACTTTTGAAACCAGGTTCAAGAGTAAAATCTGAAACTGCAACCTTCTTCCGGCTGTGTAAACTGGCCAGTTTACAAAAAGCCTGTGAAAGTGGTGACCAAGCTAATGCTAATGCTAATGTTAGCGCAAGTCAGTGTATTTTGCAAAAGCCACTACCAAACTCTGATGAAACACTCCACAGTGCCACCGAAAGTCGGTCGAATATGACGACAGCCTATCAAGTATTTTTAGAATAATTTTAGGAGTCAAACTACGGCTGAATTTCTTTTGTGGCTGCTGAGGGCTGAGCAGCAACAGGAAGTAAACAACTTTGAGCAACTCCGACAGTATCTCATTACACAGTTAAAGATGCAAAGAAAAGACTTCTCTGTTTTTAGCAGAGCTGCTCTCATCCAAACGTGGCCTCAGTCTGAGTTAAAGTTGAAGCCATTAATAAAGCCAAGATAGTGTAAGTCGATTAGCATCTGTATCACTACACACACGCACACACACGCGCACACACAGCTGGCCAGCTGATGTCAGTACCTTGTCCAGCTGAGAGACAACCTCCCACAGCAGCGCATGCAGGACCGACAGCTCGCGGCCGAGGTCGATGTAGCCCTCGAAGCCCGGCGTGTTGGACAGAGTTTCTGGGTTGGAGATCTCTGACAGGAAACGCATCATCCCCGCCCACTCGTGCTCCAGGAAGTCATTCATGAAAGCCATGTACTCCTCTTTGTTTCCAAACCTGCAGAAAAGACACAGAAGTCTGTAAATCCAGATGTTTGTCTCCATGTTACTCATCAAACAGGAAACACGTCCCGCACAAATGTGTCTGCTGTGGCCACAACCTCAGTTTATCTTTCAGTTTAATTTCAAGGGTCAAATTATTATTTTTTTTACTATTCAAACATCCTAAACATTAAAA
>MDSQ01000279.1_pt1 | contig 11606 bp, 6 predicted proteins | sample 1008251 | NCBI WGS metagenome assembly MDSQ01 (sample SAMN05526597, study PRJNA338239) | gut metagenome | isolation source: Hindgut content | host: Naso unicornis | place: Saudi Arabia: Red Sea | collected 2016-05
CACAACATTCAAATTGGGCCCCTCCTCTCAAGCTCAACACCACCAGAAGTATCATAACATCTAAGTATAGTGCTTGTCCTTACACAGCAAGCTATGCAGGAATATTACATTTGTTGTAGTACAAAAGTGAACAATTTAGTAAGCTAGCACAAGCTAACCGCTGGTATTTGGCATCTACCTGTCAAACAGGAAGCAGGCCAACACTCCTTTCGCCATTTCGCCTTGTTTAGGTTGTATTTCCTTTTCTACACTGCTTCGTCGGCATCTGCAATATTCTGCAGTTTGAATAACATCCAGTCGATGTGTTTTATCCACTTCCACCCTCACCTGCGCACTCTCATTTGCAGGGGGAAATTCACCCACTGACTGCCCAGAAACATCCTGCCTAAACCAAAACATCAAAATACAGGCTGAGGGCAGGGGCTCTGCAGACACAGTTACCACCAAATATGTTCAGCCCCCCTTAGTGATGATTGAGCAGGATTTATTTTGTATAGTCTGTATTTTGTTTTTAGGAAAATGCTGCTGACTCTAGCTCTATACAAATTGCCTAATATTCCAGCTTGTCTTTATTTCTCACAGTCAATTCTATATAAAAGGCTGAACTTACAGGCCATCTTTATGTTAAGCAAATAACATGGTTGTATGATGCAGACTTAAGTGGTCGTCTGCATTAAATAGTCCTGAAACTAAGACAGTACTGTTTTCCTGAGCATTTTTCATGTGCATCAATACACTCATTAATGACACATCTCGTAATTTAATACATCAGTGGCTCCCTTTAGAAAAAATAGAAATAATTAATTTTGTTGCACTTTTCTGACCTCATCCATGCTAATAATTTTCTTACAGTCCCTAAGATGTGTGAATGTGAAGTGTTGATCAATGGAAGCTCATGTTTGCCTGTTTGAACAGCCATTTAATATAGCAGACGTACTTAAACATGCCTATTTGCAGTGCGTGTGACTAAATTGTCCGATTAGCCCCCTTCTAGCTGTCTCCACCCTCTCCTGATTCCTCACTGGGGTTGACAGTGATTATGCAGATGCCCCAGCAGCTAACAAGTGCGACCAACACGCTTCCCTCATTCTACTGAGGAGGATGCATGCAGCCGCTTTGAAAGCCAACAAACCCCTTTTCAGCTGACAAAGCTCTGACACTGATCTTGGGCTGAACGAGGGGATGAAGTGGGGAAAGCCAATGTGTGAGCAGGCCGAATGAACAGAGAGGGGAGTTAATAAGGCGCCTTTGTCCCCGGGGAGGTCGCTTCCTAGAGGGAGGTGGTGCCTTCAATCGTGCATCAAAACAGCTGAAATGAACCATGGGCTTAATTTTTGAACTCACCAGCAAGATTTGGGAAGAAATTGGTTCAGCACACCCCTGCAATGATGACAAGAAGTCTCTCTGTTCGCTGTTGCCATAGAAACAGGGATTGGGTCTCTGCACGCTGGTGACGTCTGTGATACTGCTACAGTGGTTTGGCAGCTAAGCCACAGATCTAAAATGGAACATGGTCCCAGAACATCTATTTAGCCTCCTCAGTAGGGCTGCAGCATGTATAAAATATGAAATGCCTATAAGCTTGTTGGATATGGAAACAAGTGAGACCGAATTTAATGATAAAAAACAAGATTTAATCATACAAATACTGTAAATTGGATCATTTGTCTCTGATTGTGCTGCAAGACCTAAAAGGCAATTTATTTTATTTAGCAACGTTTGGACACATGGCAGTTCAATGTGGCATAGCAATTATTTAAAATGAGACATTAAGAAAACATGAAAATCAAAAGTCAAAAACAAAATAAAACAGAGGAAGGTTGTGATAGCTGTATGTAATATACTTTTTATGTGTGTTTGTAACTGAATAAATGCAAGACTATAAAAGAATTAATTGATAGAATAACAGTTTGGAAATTATTACTGTGCAATTAGCACTGAAGCACCCCCTTGATCACTGTCTTTATTATAGCCATCAGTTGTCTCACTGCAATCATAAAAACATATTTGTTTATTTGGAGCTCCAGTAGCTGTTACCGTCATGGCAGCTATTCCTCCTCCACAATTAAAAACAATAGTAACTTAATTCCATACAGGTTTATGCCACATTAACACCTCTGTTCTTGTTCACTCGAATTAGTGAACACTCAGAGGATCAGAAGTGACAGCAGATCTATTCTGTAAACTGCTCAGACAAAACAAAAGCACATCTGCTGTGTTGAAAAAGATATGTTCCTCTTGTTTTTGTTGGAACTTTAGGCTATACATCCACAGTATGTGGATCTCTGTTTAAGGATCTCTTATAATGTTTTATTGTGGAAACGTTTGTCAGTGGTCATCAAAATATGATGTGAAAATCTTGCAGGCTTTCTTTTGAACGATGGTCACGCAGCATCAAACAAACAGTAAACCTGTTACTGACATCAGGCCAGAGCAGTGGCGAGTAAGCAGTTTATACGCTCAGGTCTGATAAAGATAAGCAGATCAGCTGTTTTGATGGATTTCATGTAATAGGGGAGTGAGGCCAGTGATAAGGCGTGTAGTGGATTGGCAGAGATTGCATTTGGAGAGAAGTTGAGGTCAGAATCTGGTGCGCATGCCATGTCTGTGGCCTGTCTCTGACCGCGGTCACAGACCCGGTGATGAGACGCCACAACACGTGTGATTTGGTGGAAATAAACTGTGTGCCAGATCACACAGATGTACCATCAGGGCTTTGCCTTTCCTGCCCTCTGAGCCAAGGGTACAACCTTTAAAGCATGTGGCTGGCAGACCCTGTTACACAACTCGAGGCAGGAGGATGCATCCATGGGGCTCACGCATCAGTCAGATAGTGTTGCCTCATGAAGGCGGCTCCTGCCTGGAGGGAGTGAGGCTCTTTGGTCTGATCTTGTAGATGTGTGTGCCTCAAAGAGCAGAGGAGAGTAGGAAGTGACATATCCACCAACCCTCTTTGTTAGGGCTACCCAGGCCCCCTTCTCCTCTCAACTGAGATTTCAGTTATCGGAGAGGAGCAGAGAGGACAGCAGGGGAGAGTTGCTACCATGCTAATTCAGCCTGCAGCCCTCTGAAAACACGAAGGGGGGGCAGCTGAGAGGCATACGAGAGAGATGCCAAAAAAGAGTTTCTTTCACAGCGCATCGGCTCTTTATTATGCTACTATACTCTGTGTAATTGTGAGTTGGCATGGCGATGAACAGCCCTCATAATGGCAGCAGCTGGGGGTGATGCAGGACAGGGAGGAAAGGGGTGGGGGAGGGAGAGGCAGGGGCACAGGCAGGGGTGCGACTAGATGTTATGCAACACTGAAGGCCAGCCAGCCTTCAGCAAGCTGCCCCTACTTGTGGAATTTGCATATCCATTGACTTGTTCAGTGTGTGTGGCAGTGCTGTATATCAAAAGGTTGAGCCATTTTATTTGTGCATGAACGTGCATATAAGCTTCTGTTTATCTACTGAGGCCTCGTTTTCTTTTTTCCTCCCTCAGGTCCTTCGTACTCATGTGATGGTGCGTGTTGGAGGGGGCTGGGACACGTTAGAGCACTATTTGGACAAGCATGACCCGTGTCGTTGTGCTGCTTTTGGTGAGGACACTTCCTATCACTCGTCAGCCCCTAACAAAACAACTTCACTGTAGTGTCTTAGTGCTGCATAATTTATACTGCTCTGATGATATTTAACAAACCATTCAAATCTGATGTAGTATGCTAAGACTAGACATGTAGCTATAATTTTATGAATTCTGTCAGTTCACATTTTATGTTATTTGCTGTAGGCCTAATATTTAGCTGTTATGTTGCCCAGCAACAATCATTCTGTTTGATACTGAAGCTGAATCAAAATAGCTTCTAGCGAAGAAATGTAGGCTAAGTCCACAAAATGATGCAAGGTTGCGATGAGAAATGTGCAGGTACTCTGACTCATTAATTCTTTCTCTGCTTCCTGATTCCCCTCACATTTATGTTGCAAGTCATCCCAAAACAAAGACCATTGTTGCTAATAAATTGGAAATCTGTCTCGACCATGCAGTGATAATACTCCTTTTGATTATCAGTACAAAATAGTGATGCATGTTTGTAGTGATCCCTCGCTATTCGTGGGTCCAGACTGCTAGACAGCTGACACAAGCTGAAATCATAATTGGTGTTACATTTCTAACCACAAGAGGCCATGTTGAAGATCATCGAGTATTAAGTGATTACAGAAGAAGGCCTCTTGTGTTCTATAAATGTTCTTCCTGAATGGTGGGATCATCAGCACTTCTTTGGTCAGGCCCATCTCTCGGCAATATGTTATCTCCTGCTGCTATCTGAGAGCTTGATGACATTGATGTGGTTAGTTATGATGTATTTCTTGACCTCCAGGCAACTTTAATCCTAGGTTATTTTACCGGCTGTTGGACAATGTTATTTACAGGTCTGTTTCAAACACTTATTATCAATCTGTCTTTCCAGCCCACCGTTACCACCAGGCCAAAGCCAGTGGCCAGGGTCAGGGAGGCCAGAGCAAGTCCTCGAGTGCCCACTCCTCCCGCTCCACCAGCCCTGGTCCACACTGGCGAAATGACGGCATTGCACCTTACAAACCTCCTGACAGGCGCTCTCTGGAGCCCCCCTCTGCTCCATGTGCCTCCTCCTCCTCCACGCGGCCTGGACGCTCTCAGAATCCTTCTGGCTCCACTGAGCTCGACTCAGGTGCAGCACGCACTCTGCTCCCACGGCCACCACGAGACCGCTCTGAACCCCGCCACTTTAATCCTCTCAGGTGCGTATGTGTGTTTGTGTCTACACGATGTGCGGATAAGTGTTTGGATAAGTGTGTTACGATAAGAAATTAATCTCTCTCAAGTAGCCTGGCAGGTCAGACTCTGATTTTGCTGCTTGCTCTTTGTGTCCACAGAGAAGCAGGCAGACAGAAAGGCACAAACATGTACACAAAGAACTGGGCATAAACACAACAAATACACATGTCGGGAAGCCACAGATTAGACCAGAGCAGATTTATCTAATCTCAGGTGACATTGCCCAGATAAATCTGTCTCACAGAGCCACCCTATGGCACATCCTAGTGGCTACAACATAGACACCAAACACATATACTCAGCTTTCTCTTCTTCCCTCTCTTCTTTCTCCTACTTTTGTTCTGTTGATTAGATCATCAACTGCCTAAAAATGGCAGTGATTCGGTGCGAGCTGTTGCTCCAGCCTTTTTTCTCTTGCCATGGCAAACAGATGGTTGGAATTAGTGTGAAGCGGGTGACAAATTAAACCTCACATCAGTTTGATATGCTTTTGAAGTGACATAGCTTTCATTGAAAGAGTAGTAGCCAGGCAGCTTGTTTTAGAGTAGTGTCATGTTAAGGCCATTATACACGCCTCTGCCTATGGATATAAGGATATTAAGATCTGCTTTTGCTCTTCATGAAGCTGGTTAAAGGTTTAGTTGGTCACATTCCTTCCCTATATGTCAGAGTGTGAAGGCGCCATTGTTTTACACAGTTTGGAGCTGAAAGGTGGTTTACTTTGGCTTCTAGCCATTGTGTGGATCACTTCTTTACTGAGCGATGGCTCAGACCAGACGTCAAGACAACAGCTCATTCGAATTAACCCTGTGTGGGTGGTGCATCCCTTTTGAAGCGCACCAGACCAGATAAAGACTAATCTGACGACTATCCCTAGACAACTGTTCACAGCTAGCTGGGAAAGTAGGTCAACAGGTGGGCTCCCTGCAGCAAATTAGCATGCTTAAATACATGCAGAACATTTTTCTGAGGATAACTTTAGAAGTCTGGTGTAATAAAACTGTAATCAGAAAGCACAAGCTGTGACCTTAATGAAAACAAAACTGGATCCTCACTAAATCTCAAAATACAGAGCTGCAGCATGCTGTCATTCTGTAACTGACTGAATTTTAATGCCTGGACTCTAGAGACAAACATGCAGTGTTTTCTGACACATTTAAAGTTTTAGTCAGATAGAAATAAGATAAAACTGGTCAATTTGCCTTAAATTGATAAGCTGAGAAACAAAACAACTAAAATCTTCATGCTCATACAAATAACACACCTTTTACTGGGTTATTATATCCAATTTTCTCTATTGATCTATACTTAGGGAATATATTGAAGTTTGTTCTACCTGTCAGTGAACTCCATGAGTCAATACGGTTTTACCTGTTGCTTCTACTGGTGTGTGAAAGTGGATTAGTGCCTTGTTTAAAAAGGGTAGCGCTATTTGTTGCGTTAGAAAAGCAATAAGGCTAAGTTTGTATGTATTTGTATGATTATTATCATGAATACAAACGACTTTTTGTTTACTCCCTACATTGTAGGAATAAGGAGACAAAGTTACCATTGACAAGACGTCTGTCTGGAGACAGTGACTCCTCTACTGCCTCTTCTAAGGGAGGAGGAGGAGGGGGACGGTACTCTCTTGGTGGAGCCTCACGGCGCTCTGGTGAAGAGGTAGTCCTGCTTGTCAATCGCAAGGAAGGGAAGCACATGATTGAGAGGCAAGGAGCTGGAAATCAGACACCATCTGTACGCCCCTCACTGCCCCGTGCACGCAGCCAGTCTCGGGAACGTCCTGCAATCACCTCAATACTCAAACCCAACCCACCTCAAGGATCATCCGATGGATCACGAACATCCCGCACAGAGAGGGGCCGCTCCCTTGGAAACGAGGGCCCGAGAAGGCTCCATGCTCCACGTTCCCACAGCCAGAGTAAGTTGTCTAGCCGTACACGATCGAGTGATGCCAGCCCGGGTCCTGCCTCCTGCTACAGAGACCCTCAACCCCCGCCCTCAGATAGACGGGAGGACCTACGGGCCAAACAAGTGCCCCCCTGCTCTCCCAGATTAGGTGGTGGGTTCAGCAAGAGACAGTCGTCCTCTTGCTCTAACTCGCCAGCTAAAGGGATTCAGAACAACAACAGCAGCCCCAGCAAGAAGGCTGTGACTACACCCAGACCGCCTGCCCCTCGATCACCTTCCATAGGCAAAGGTAGACTCCTACCACCAGTCAATTCAGGAGGTCGACGTTCACCACACTCATCTCCTCGCAACTCACACCATCACGCTACCAGGTCCTCTCGGACGTTACAGGGCCCTCGATCTGCTGGGCGGGGCCACCATAGGAACTGGTCTGGCTTGGAGCACCAGGAGTCCGAAGAGGAAGAACTGGGCCTGGGCTTCCAGATGCTGCCGACACTGGATCCCCAGAGGGAGCAGGACCTGTATCGCAGCTTTGAGGCTGAGTTTCTGGCAAATACACAGCAGGCTAGAGGACTGTCTAGCAGAGCCTCGGGAGGAGCGATTCTCCAGGGAGCTGGGACACATTCATTACAGGCTCCCACTGATTCTAATGTCACCGACTCTGCTTATTCCTCTTCAAACTCCTCAAACTCCTCCCTGAATGTGGGGGCAAAGAAAGGAACTCTGCCTGACCTCAGGGAATCCAAGAGAACTCATCCCCGTCACTTCGCACTGGAGGACCCCTTAAATGTACTTTATGGACACAATTGTGGCAGACCACAAAGCTTTGGTCAAGGAGAGCCTGAGCACTGGGGGGAGCGTGAAGGAGGTCTCAAGAAGCTCCCAGCCATCTCCAGTTCTATAGAGGAGAAAGAAAGTCCATCTTCCCCGCCTGGTCTGACAGAGTCAGACAGATTAATGAATCAGGTCCCCTCACAACCTGCTTTCCTCTGTAGGAATATGAATGGAGACCACGAAGGTTTTCCCCCTACAGGGGGGCTGACAGGTCAGCAGGGCTTGCTTGGCTGGGGCACTGGACCAGAGGGAGATGTTCCTCTGGAGCATCACCAACCAAACTTACCTTACGACCTGGAAAATGGTGACAGCGATGATGATCTCCCGCCCCCAGAGGCTTGTCCATCACCTGTGGCTCTTCCCCCCTCTGAGGACTGCTCCTTCCAGGATTCCTCTAGCGAAAACTCCTCCATGTGCTTTAGCCTGAGCGAATCCCGCTCTGAATCCCCCCCACCATCTTCACCTCTGGCAAATGGGGATACAGATGGAGAAAGGCAGCAGAATAAGAACGGGCAAAGGAAGGGAGACAGGGTCGGCCCTATCTCAAAGCACAAACTGAGAGCCAGGGTGAGGCCTCGCATTGACAACAGGCCGGAAAACGGCCCCTCACGTATCCCCACTCCGGTTAGCTACAGAGATCTTCAGGCTCACAACACACTTTCCCCATGCCACACCCCACCGCTGTCCCCTCAAAGCTCGCACTCTGCTGGTCATCCAGGCACATGCAAAGGTCTGCACCAGGCCTTTGCAGATATGATCCATCCCCAACCACGTTCCCCAGCCATGGGCAACAAAGACTGCTCCTACCCTACACAGTCAGGGAGCCTGGACACTGAAGCTTGGATGTAGCACAAATGATCTGAGGAGCTGTTGTCATGAACTTTGACTACTGTGTAAAAAAAATACTTAAGACTGGGCTACAAACCATTTTCATTGCATGTCAAACACTCTTTTTTTTCACTTAGGTCTCCCCTGAATAACTGCAGGGGGTTCACTTTGCTTTTATTTTGCACTCAAGCCAAATTATTTATTACCAAAGGAATGGTCTTTAATATTATTTTACTGTATTTCAATGTGTGCATGGGGGTGATTTTGCCAATCATAAGGTGTTTTTTTTTTCTTTTCTTGAGACACTTGTGCAATTCTTGTGGTTGATACAGATAGATGGAGAGAGAGCATATGTGCTGCCATGTGCCTCGCTGAGGGGCATGGTAAAGTGCCAGGGATTTGAAGCCGCAACTCTGTTATCGGTGCAAACACTAAACCTTCAGTGAAATGGATTTGGCTCCCTTCCGTGGTTTGCTGCAGCATCTCCGCTTGCCTTGATAGTCTGATGTCGGGTATGATTGTGGTGTTTTCAGTCTTTCCACATCAGTGGTCTCCACCTAGGACTCATTACATTCATAATTACAATATACTAATAGGAATCATAGACAAAGATACCCCCATCCTTCTTTATGAACATTACATGCACTACCAATCTCTGTACAGCTGTCTGCCGGTATCACTGTTTGTCACCGTTTTACAACAATTGATGTACTGGAGATACATAATATTTGTTTTTAAATGCTAAATGTGTTACAGCTTCTCGTTGTTATGTTTAATGCAGTAAAACATATTAACTATATTTCTTCTTTTACGTGGATTAAGTGTGAAAATACGAGGAGGAGTGGTTGTATTATTCCTTTGTGTCATTGTCACTGAAACAGAAATGTTGAGAGTGCTTCCTCTGACCAAACTTTTCTCTGGAAAACAATGCTACACATGTACATGTGCGAAAGTCAAATGCTTAGGAGGATGGTTGTGTAAATACATCTTGTCGTGCTCACTAATAGATGTGAGTAATCTGTATATAAGAAGGCATTGAACATACAGTTTTAATGTACATATTCATTGTAAAGACTTCTGTGCTGCCTTAGCTATGCAATATTGGTGTTGGAAATGCCTTGACAATTCCCTTTGCCTTAAAATGTTTTCGCAGGTTAGTTTTTGAATGTTTTTGCTCAACATCACTAAGATTTTTTGGGTAACACTACATTGCCATCATTAACTGTTTATCAGTGTAGAAATTGGGGAGTTTGAGTGTTAATGTGGAAAAAGGTTAGGAACATTGCCAATTTTAACTTTACATTATACTTGACGAAGGTGTAAAATTCATGATGAAGATTTATAATTTATTGCCTCTGAATCCTTGTAGTTGTTTGGTAACACAAGAAGCCAGATAACCTACTTAGCAGATGGATTTAAATGACATGGCACAATCTATGGCGCCATCTAGTGGTTTTATTTATAGTCAAAAGATATGTTGTATTCCCTCCACACTAGCCTTTCCTCTATACTTTTGGAATAAAATGTTCTGGTGCTGATTGGAGCCAGTAACAATGGTATCATAAGGTGAAAGTTTGATGGTTGAAGAGTGATTTTGACTGGATTGTGTACGTGTGTGCTACAGTGCATGAATAATAGATTATGTAAGTGGATATGTTCTCTTGTGAGGCTCTTACACAGTTGTCGAGAGTATGAAAGGTCGGACTCCAGCTACTGCACTGTTTAAGGTATCTAACAGGTGTGGACTTTGTAAAATATATTTGAAAGTGGAAATGTGGGAATGGTAATGTTAGTGCCCTGCAGAAACCTCATAACTGCCAAAAAACATCATAAGAGAAATAGGTGACTATTTGTTTTTGATGTGTTTAAAATGCTTTTGACAAATCTCACTCAGACAGATCATGTGGACAATGTCAGTAAAAAAAGAAAGACAGAACCTTTTGGGGATAACATCTTTTTGTAGGGCACTGACAGTGAATAAAAGAGTGTGCATATATTTGTGTACATACTGTATGAGAATATGTACAGAGTTGGAGTGAAGAAGGGATTGATGTTGGTCTAATTTATTTATTTATGACATTTAATCTTACTGGGCTCAAGTGACATCTGAGTCCCAAATTCTGTTATTTGAGCAGTAAGTGAAATCCAAATAAGATGAGGCCCAAACTGTAGAAACATTGTGCATATTATGATTTTTTATTTTTCTCAACAGCATACTGTAAAGAGACAAAAAAATGAGTAAGAAATGCTGCCGGTTTCAAAAGTGGCACGCACCTACAGACAAACTAAACACATCCGTGCTGTTTTGCAATATTCAGAGACACAGCTATTTGAATTAAAGTTGACTCTTTGTTTCTAAAATACAAATAATTTATGATATATCAGTGTTGTTAGAGATCCAAATTGTAGCCGGTTATCAGTTTCACCGGAACAGATTTTTACACGTGTTCTAATTGTTGAGTATTAAAATGAGTTTTGGCTTATTGGAAGAATTTTGTATTTTGATGAACTTTAAGTTATGTGAACAATGGCTTCATACAAACATGCTGTGAGATTTGGTTATTGATCACAAAGAATGTCTTTGCTTAATCTCTGTCCTGCACCACTTTAATGAAAATTTCATGAATTTCTCTCTTCTTCTTGCCATCCCTAATCAGCAAAATCTGAATGTTCATGATCAGACAGTTTCTTGTTTGCTAATGTTATTTTCACTAAAACTTCAGTTAAATGTACAGATTGCTTGACATTGTGGAATTTTTATGTATGAAATGGCAATACTGAAACATTTCACTGTTTTTTGAGGTTGAAAATGCTGTCAACTGGTTCTTGTAATAAATATTTTCCTCTGAAATTTGTGAATGGTCTCTGATGAATTTTTCATGAAGAGCTTTGGTCACAGCAGTGTGCAGAACAGACTGGAGAAAGTTCTGCAGTGCCTGTGTGATAAAAGCCAAAATGTGAATGTGAATAATCACAATATCATTCTCCATGCACATTGTGATGTATTTGTTTTTGTGCTTGAAACAAAATACCCTTGTTACACAAGATGTAAGACACTGACTGATATATAATGATCTATTTGTGCAGATTTGCAGTCTGATATTCAAAATTGCAAAATAACTGAATGCCATGTAGGCCTACCCTGTCCCGTCTTTTTGTACGTGCAGAATGGAGATACTAACATTGATTTAAAATTGACCATTATATTTTCCTATGCCAATACGTTGGGGAGA
>MDSQ01000280.1_pt1 | contig 11586 bp, 4 predicted proteins | sample 1008251 | NCBI WGS metagenome assembly MDSQ01 (sample SAMN05526597, study PRJNA338239) | gut metagenome | isolation source: Hindgut content | host: Naso unicornis | place: Saudi Arabia: Red Sea | collected 2016-05
CTGCTAGCTACAGGCCTGACATGCACACTGCAGTACTTTTGGTTGTCCATGCAAACAGTTTTTTTGTTTGTTTGTATTCTTTTGTTTTTGTTTTTACACACAAAGGACAAACTTCTCCATTTTTAGTAGAGCTGCTCTTGTCAAATCTGGCGGAATTTTCTACTCTCTTGTCTAATCAGTGGGTTAGTAACAGCTGTGTTGCCAGCGTTGCATTTTAGTAAACCAACCAACAAAGAGAGGGAGCTTTGGAGCTGCTTGCAGCTAAAAAGCTACATGAATCCACCTCATCAACATCCAGCCTCCATTCTTCCAAGGTAAAAAGGTTAATAGGCTGAACCCGCCCAATACAATTAGAAGCTGCACCCAGCCAACGTGATATGATTGGTTAAAAACTTTAACATTTCTCACCCTTAAAACTTAAACATTTTCTACCTGCCCAGTGCGATGGGATTGGTTGAAAACACACACAGACACATGAATCCCTATATCAACCCACCTCTGGTCCTCCAGGGGGCAAGACAGAAAGTTATGTAATATGTGTAAAATTACTCAAAAGGCTTCTTTTTGTTTTTCTAAAGTGTAAATAACGCCACTGTTTTGGAAGAGCAGGAGTAGTATGCAGCATATCACACTAGCAACAGGGTCAGCTACTGTATCTTTTGACAGTTTAAAAACATTTTTTACATACAAGACACACAAATGCTGAACAAGCAAAGCAGAATGGGCTGCAAAGTATGTGGAAAGTATTTTTTAAAAGAGGGTTTATACTGGTAACAGACAAAGTAATGAGCAGTATACAGTACATCACAGAGGAGAAAAACGAGTGGTCAAATTCAAAGTATATTGTGCCTGCAAGGTCTGACAGATAGCCTTTAGGTTGAGGATCCAGGGCAGTTTTGCAGGATTTGGTTGTTGGTTGCAGGATGGGATTGTGAGAGAATATACAGAGAGGGAGACACCACTCTGTCCAAAATCTCTGTTTCCCTGGAGCTTGCATGTGTCTGATGTCCTAAGTGGATCTCAAATGAGTGGTGTAAAATTTACACAAGCTCCTCACATTGAAATCCATGTAAGGCAGAAGAAACATGTCCCTCTCATGGAAAAACGGATGGAGAGTAAGGGCACAAGGAACGGATTTTATAAAGAGGAGAGGAGAACACTCAGATGCTCCATAGAGCAGCACTTCCTGTGAGTGCAGGGGGCCTTTACCTGAGTTGTATGAATATGAGCCTTTGTCTGTAAAAGCAGAAGCAGTAAGGTTGATGTGACACGAGTGACAAGGAAATATAAACCTATACTACAATTGCTATTAAAGCTTTTACTAAACAGTAGGAGCAGAAAACCAGTGACTTGAATACTGATAGAAAGTGAACCATATGTGCATTCTTATTTGTAAATGAGAAAATATAGTTGTGAATTACAGCTTTTATTATTAGACATAAGAAAACGAACCAAGTTTGTACTGTCACTCTCACTCACTCTTCAGTATAAACTTCAGGACATTAGTGAGAGTGCTGTGACATGTGCCAGTGACAGATGGGTTACATACTCTGCAGCCGCTGTGTTGGACTCTCCCCGTGGAGCTGCCTGCGCTGTGCATTCGGGGAGGCACGTGGGAGTGGGATGGAGGACACATCATGGGTTTGTAGCTTGTACCAGTGTGGTTCATCATCCAGGAGAGCTGTCTCCAGCTCAATAAGGATCTACAAGTTAAAAAAAATGCCACTTTACTGTCTCTTACCTCAAACATGTCCTCACTCCAGTGGTTGCAAACAGGGATGCACAATATTTTTTTTCTAAAAATCATGCACCTGTAGTTTCTGCACAACTGATTTTAAAAAATGGAAAGATGTAGAAGATGACACACGTTTCTCACAGCTTTGGTTCTTCTTGTTCTTGTCTCCGTCTTCTTTGGGATTTTTGGCAGATGACAAACCCACTAACGCATACATCTCCCATTATCAAGCTGATATATATTGTGCATCCCTAATTGCAAGTTTTTCCCAGTGATGGAATTACAGTTACATACTCAACAGACTCTCTTGTCACATTACACATCAGTGTTGGAGGTAACATATAATATAATACATACTGTAATGCATAAGAGTAACATATTACTTTTAAGCAGTAACAGAGTAATATATAATGTTTCTATTAAATGGTAATAGTATTACAGTCACTGTGTCCAATTACGTGTTACCACACCAAATTTAAGTGTCCATGGATGTTTTTGCTGAATGTTTGTTTGGAAAACTGTGCGACATTTTCAGAGATGCATGGATCGACTCTGATATCATCCAAACACACATCGGAATTAATTAATTTCTACAATTTAATGACCTGCACCAGTGGATCTGCATTTCACTGTGAGCTGTTGCTTTTTAAATTACGTCGAGCATCTCCTGCTTTCTGGTAATTTCTTTATTGTGCGCCGTACTGATGTATGAGTGTATTTCCAATGATTTACTTTCAAGTTTAAAGAGGCTGCTTTCAGTAATGTTCATGTGCACTGTAATATCACTGCAGCATACCACAAAACTGAAACTCGACAGGACAAAGGAAATTCTTCAGGTGAAGTAGAATTAAACTTTCAGCTTCTGAAATATTTCTGTGAACTTTTGGCTGTCCGGCGGAACATCAGATCCTCACTGATCACGTAGGTGTGTTTGAAGACTCAAAGTAACACTGCTTTGCCAACTGGCCATCTCGTCTGAGGAGATGTCACAATCTTTTTCTGCAGCAGGGGGATTGCTGCAAGTACGTAAGCTTAAAATAAGATCAAATTCAGTAAAATTTTCCCTCCTATATATTGGCTCAGTCAAAGTGATAAAAAGCTGTGAACTCAAAGTGCATGCAAACTGCACTGCTGTGTTAGACAAAGAGGAATAACACCACTTCCATTTTTAATGCTTAACCATACTTCTGGGGTTATTTTGGTGAAAGTAACATAAAAGTAGTGTTATCAGTAACTTATTACTCTACACTGAAAGTAACACGTTAGGGTAACTTATTACTTTCAAATGAAACTAACTAGCGATATCTGTCACAGTTTTTAAGTAGCTTGCCCAACACTGTGACACATAGAGCTCATACAGTGAGCTCAGTCATTGCAGTTTACAAAGATGGTAAAACATCAAAGCTCCGTGTCCATTGTTAACTAAATAAACCTCGTAATGGCAAAGACCTTTATTATGGGCTGGACCTCATTCAAAAGGATTAGCTGAGAAACCATCAGAGAGTGACCCTGGCGGATGGTGTTTGGTTTTCTTACCTCTCCAAGGAACTCGCTCTCCTCCTCCCTCACCCTGGCCTGGTCCCACAGTGTGATCTCCAGCATGCGCTCTCGAAACTCCCGCCGGTGCACCGGCGAATACATAAAGGTCTGGTTCCATTTGGGCTCTAAGGATTTCTTTACCGTTTTTGTTCTTCTCTTGCTTTTGTCGCTGGAGGAACAATAATTCAAACTGTTTTTATTTACAACCATGATAGGGAAGAGCCACGAATACAACAGATCAAAAACACGACACAGCACAGAGCACATCACTGTGGCATGATGGTAACAATGAGATGACAAAATGGCTGTACTGTCGCCTGAAAACGTCCATTTCCTGTATCATCCGTCAGTGCATAAGAAAGAAATGCTTAACAAATGCAAAACTGCACTGAACAAGGTAATAACGTTCATATCCATACGTCCTCATGCAAATGAATAAAACACTTCACACATGACCTTGTGACACAACATAAATGTTCTGAAAAAACACACACAAAGACAGATTTTGTTAAGATGTCTCATGATTAGCAAAGCAATGGGATGGTGGTGAAATGTTTCTAATTACAAAGGGAAGACGGAGGCTGGGGGCTGGATACATGGTGGAAAGGCTTTGTTCAGCTATTGCAGTACTGATGGCACATTTATATTTAGCCTACTGACTCACACACAGCACATCAGTAATAAAATGACTTCAGTGTCACATTAACATCCATCAGTAATGAAGCAGACAGAGATATATACATGCACACACACATGCACAGGCACACACACGCACTTTTCCCAACCTTGGATGAGCACACCCTCCTGTCAGTTTTGTCCTTTTCCACATTATCTGAAACATATGTCAGATACTGTGAGCTAGAATGGAGCCTTCATGGATCTCCGATTTCCTGCAGTCTCACACAGACACATGAATAAGTCATGTTGTGTGTGGCCCTGTAGGTTACCTGGAGGTACAGATTGATGCTGACACTCAGGGTTTAGCAGACATAAAGCAAAAATATAAAGGTGGAGAGTGAAGTTAGAGGACTAACCAGTTCTAGTGTGGCAGAATAAATTCTCTCAAATTTAGTCTGTCTAGGGAGGTGTTCGCAAAAGACTTGTCATTAAAGCAAGGTGTTGTGTGTTCTTTATTAAAGCTGCAGTTGGTAACTTTGTGGTAATCATCAATGACTTTTTTGTGTTTTATTTGGAAAAAAAAGTCATAATACCCCTAGACAGCTATTAGTAAGCAATGTGGTCTGACAGTATCAGGAGATCTTTGTGTTTTCCCATGCCTCTGTATTCAGGATTGGTAATAATTGACCGGTCCACACTGCGCTTCTTAACGACTGATGACATTGGGACAAGCTGATTAGCTGTTCGTGCCTTACGCTCTGACTCGCCTCTGCCGACAAAAGAATGTCTGGAAGCAACACTGTCAGTTGGCTCAAGCTCAAGCTGAGAAGGACAGTTTACTTCGCTGCATCTTTCCCTGCAGCCGTTTTGTCTCGGTTCAAACTGGGCTTAAAGAAAGAGTGAGAACAAATCAAATAAGCAAACGGCTGCAGTGGAGTTGCTTCCCAACGAGTCTTATAAATAGAAATAACATAAATAAAAAATAACGTCTCATAACGTTACTTTTTTAGATTTATTGCAAAAGTTATCAGCTGCAGCTTTAAGCTGAGTGAAATCTTGTAACAGCAATTTTTGTTTGCAGTGTAATTTCACGTTAACATCTTTTGACCAAAAAAATTGTCACTTCTGTTTGTAATGAAAACTATTGTAACCCTAGGCTTGATCACATTTCTTGTTAAAGGAAATTAAAGGGAAATGAAATAGGTGCTTCATTCAAAATGAAAAAATAAAAGTGATTCGGAAAAATTTTTTAATTATTACGACTTGACAAAATTCACTTGAATTTTGGTTCATGCAATTGAAAATAATTCATAAATGATCATGGTGATAATTATTTTTCCTCATTCAAACTGGTGTGCTGTATTTTCAAAAAGCTGTTCATCATCTGGTCTTGCCTGAATGCTTTTGTAAATTTAAGTAGTTGGGAATTGCTAAAATCAAATTTTTAAAATGTGCTTTTTTTCCTGTATGTCTGTATTTTTCTGTCTGTCATCTAACCTGTCTGTCTAACATTTTGTCACTTTTACACCCTGAACCTCTGTCTGTCATCCTAAGTCTCTTTATGTCTCATAACCTCCTCAAAGAGAAAGGGCAGACTCCATGTAAATAGCATGTTCTCCAGTCCACCTTTGCCCAGGATTTAATTACCAGCATTTGTCTTAGCTGCCATAGCAGCCTCTTGTACATTCAATTAAGCTCATAATGAATGTCATTAGGGCCAAAGTCATGTTATTCTGCAGAAAAGCTATATACAAATGCCAGTGACATATTGGGCACATAGTAGGAGGTAGTTGGACATAAAGCAATGAAATTTCATTTTGCATTTTGGATTTGTTTGTGTATATATTGTGTATATGGCAGCCAATCTGATCAGTAAATGTAAAGTAAATGAATGGATGTTTACTGTTTTGGTGACACATTTGGACCCTGCATGTCTCAGTCAACATGAATCCTAAGAACGATGCTGACAAGCTGAAAAATGTTTTTCAGCTTGATTTCAGCATGAGTAATAGTACATGGAATGTATGATAGACTCACTGAAGACATTTTCCAGATTAGGAAGAAAAGATGCAAGCCGATAAAGGTGCCAGCAAGGCAAAAGAGATGTGGGAAAGAGTGAGTGAGTAGAATGGGAAACAAGCAGACGGTCACATGATGGGAAACTTCAACAGCAGGAACTTGGAGAAAAATAATAGAACAAAGTAATACTTAGAGATTTTATGAGATCTGCAATGAGATACACAATCTCTGCCCCCCAGGAAGAAAACCAGAGTTTTGAGGACATCAGCTGGTCAAGTCCTTTGTGGAAACACTGGGTCTTCTGAGTCCATCATTGAACCCAGTGTCCACAAGTGCACAGTTTAGGGAAAGTGGCAACAGACTGGACATAAATGCGGACAAGAAGAATTTATCCGTTAAGCTTCACAGGCTGTTAAATTTGCTCAAATGTTTGTGTCCAAAAACAGGCTCTGTTGGGAGTTAAGCTATGGAGCTAAGGCAAACCAACAGGCAGGCAGTAAATATTTTCTATTGGTCCGCTGATGATAGAGGGACATCTGTCTTCAAATATTACTCCAAGTCTTAGTCTGTCCTTCTGCATGAACTGATTTTGAATGAAGGATGTGGCACTTACACTAAATGGCTTTTCCTTGATTTACTGTGGTTTAAATGATAATACAGAAAGGCAGCATACAGTAGATGAGCTATTGTCTCTACTGAATCTAAGCTGACTCTACTTAGCCCCTCATCACGATGACGCACTATTTTGCATAAAATACAAAAAGCCTGAGGAGGGAAATTCATACTACTTCATTCATATTACTGACCTTTAGGTCCCACAAATGAGTAAGAGAGAGTTAGCTGGAAAGCTTCTCCGGCTCAGAAACTGGGTTTCATGATAAAGAGATTAGAAGAAATTGTACTTAAATCTGTGGCTGTTCTCCTTCCTGCGTGACTGGTGAAACAGACAAATGTAACTGACTCGGCCCGAATTTACCAGCCTGTGGTTGGTGAATGGTGTTATTTTCTCCACTCTGGTTCCGGTGAGTCTTCTGCCTGCCTCCATTTTATTCCTGTCTCCTTAAGCTCCCTGACTTTCCTTTTACCTTCTCCTCTTTTCACTCCCTTGTCATTTCTCTCATTTGGCATTTCTCGTAATTTAAATCCTCACTTACTGGAATAGCAGGTTTCCACCAGGAGTAGGTACCCACTCAGAGCAAGAGGGGTAGTTAAATCACATCCTCATAAATTGCTGCTTCTGGCTGTTTTTCTATGCAGTTGTACTAGGAAATTGCTTTTTTTCAAAACCGCATTACTTTACTGTCCAGACTGCTTTTTGGAGAGCTTTGCAGTGACATAGGTATCATTTTAAGTTTGCTGATAAGGCAAAATGTGTCCTGTTTAAGTCATGCAACATGAAACCGTTTTTCGGACCTTTATGTGTAAGGTGGGACAAACATTTGTTGAACATGTTCCTTTACTAAAGCATGCTTCGATTAGTGTTAAACTTTGTCCCACGTGAATTTTGAGTGACTGCTTTTAAACATAATTTGGGCATTGCATATAAACTAGAAGAGCAGGGTCAACTTTAGTTTTTTGTTTTTGTTTTTTTCCTCTCAGTTTAAATACAGTATTGCTGGATACCATTATAAAACTGTGTCCTATATTTGGTAAAATTTTGCTGTTTGCTGTTGTAAAGGTTTAAAAGTAGAGTCAGCAGCTTTTTCCCATTACTTCTTATAAACGCAATATTCAAACCGGTCCCCTCCTCCAGAGCTCAACACCACCAGAAGTATAGTAGGGGGTACTTATACTGCTTGTGAGCTACACAGAAATATTGTTTTTGTTTTAAGCTACGTAGGAATATTATATTTGGTTTCGTGGAGAAGGTGTATAATAATTTAGCAAGCTAGCACAAGCTAACACTGGTGTTTAGCACCTACATGTCCAACATGAAGCAGGCCAATTCAGCTTCACTCTTCATCCCCAGCCTCTCCTTCAGTGCTTGAAAGCAGCTGAAAGCCAAAGCGAAATTCACTCTTGCTCTAAATGAGCTTTATCCACTTGCTGTTTTGCCTCATGAGGGCTCTGTTTCCTTTTCTCAGCCGGTATGTCAGCATCTATAATTTTCCCAGATCTGACTGGTGTCCAGTCCCTATGTTTTATCCACTCCCAACCTCAACTGTGTGCTCTCATTTGCTGGGGGAAACTCACTCACTCCCCACCCAGACAAATAAAACAAAACATCAAATAACAAGCAGAGGGCGTGGCTCTGCAGATACAGTCACCACCACACATGTACAGAGGCCCAGAAGTGATGATTTATCAGCATTTCTTTCATAAGTCTAAATTTGTTTTTTTGGAAAATTCTACTGACTCTATCTTGAAGTTTTAATTTTATATTCTCATCTTTATGTCCAAAATTAAACCGTCATTTAATCATTAGCTGCTCCCTCATGACAGAGAGCTCAGTGGCCTTGTGGTGAGAGTGTTTGCTCTGAGATTTGGAGGTTGGGGTTCGATCCCGTCAGGTCATACCAAAGACTTAAAAAATGGTACCTGATGCCTGCATGCTTCGCACTAAGCAGAAAGGGTTGGATTGGGGAAACGCCGGGTTTCCACTTGCGTATGTGACTGGTGTCTGTAGATTCGTAAATATATGGATTAATGCACCTAGTGTCCAAGCAAGAAAATACATTTTTTTAAGGAAGGATAGAAATGTAAAAAGATTCACGATGTGTTAGATCTGTAAATTAATTCTAAACTTATTGTACAAACTCACTTGTTTAGCCTGTTAGCTATAGCAGCCTGGTAGATAAGCTGGCACATGGTTATACTGTCTCTCCAAAAAACACCGCCAAAAATTAGATTTTTTGGAATGTACTCAAGGCAACCTCCCGACCAAAATATTACAGAGGGAAGGAGTTTCACAGGCACATCGGATATCACATAGTTAATGTGCAGAAACAACGAATATTAGCGTCATATCCAGGGGGTGCACTTGTACATCAAGCCGCCCCAAGCTAATAAAAAAGGAGTCAAGCTCCTGGCCTACGGACCACCGGCCTCCAAAGACTCAATTACTAATTACATAAGAGAGGGACTCAATCGTTAAGTCTAAAGCAGGAGCACCCAGTTTTCTCACTGTCTTCTTAATTGTATTGTATTGTTAAATTGCAAAATGACAAGTTCCCTTTCTTGACTTACCTCTAGCTCTTATTTTCTTTCCTTGAGCCATCTTTGACACATGGGCCCACTTTGTGAAGCCTTGATCTTTAGTCAGTACAAAATTGAGATTTCAGACATATTTTGCACAATGGAGATTATATATCTATAAAATTTTCAATTTTCCATTGGAAACATGTTTACAGGCATTATATAGTAAATTTAAAAGGGTGAGATTTTAGATGCAGCACAATTTGATTATTATCTGTTGGTTCATTATTCCCTATATTACAAAGTAACACACTATTTTCTTACACACTTGCTTTAAAAACAGAGCACACGATGGGAAGATTCATACAGTCAGTTTATAATATGTCTCTAACCCTGATGGATTTTATCAGGTTTGATTTTGACACTTTATTTGTCAACATGCTCAGTTTGCAGATGCTTAAAAGCACATACAGGGAATTACATCGATTTTACACTTCAGATTCACTTCACTTCTCGTGAGGAGTACTGTTCAATTTGTGACTGCAGTTCTATAATTAGTCATGTTGCTCTGGAGGAGCTCTCTAAAGCTCGATGCAAGAGACTGCAAAGTTTCAACATGAGGCTTGCAAATTTAAGTGTGGATTTTGAAACACATGGGCCAACACTGATCTGGGAGGATCTAACAAACATGGTGTTTAATTACATTTTTGTAGGATGAAAACAGGGCTTATTGGAGACCAGTTTAGCAGTGAATGGTGTCATTTCTCAACCACTATTACACTGTTTAATCATGTTATACATCATAATGACAAAGCAAGGCCAAAAAAGTTGTCTAGTTTCACTTTAAGGTCCAAGTGTTGGAAGAGAACTAGGTGGTTCAACTTTTAGCTCAGACGAATCTGAAAGCAAAAATGTTGAAACCTGTTTCAGCCACACTCAAAGGCCGACACCTGCTGTCAAAGACAGGAATGAATTTTGGACAATTCTTCCTCAAAGAATTGATAGTGCTGCATACGGGTTTACACACAAAGCAGGATGAAAGTAGCAGGATGAAACAAAGAGCTTGAAGAGTTGTTTAAATCCTGTCTTACTCTGAAGCATCTTCACACCTGCCCATTTACAGCAGAACCACAAACTGACAAGCACTTTGTTTCCAGTGTTCTCAGTGAGCCCTTTGTGCTGTTTTTGCTCCTTACTGCCTCACTGCAGTCTCTTACTTACATCACCTGCTGATATGTTTCATCCAGAGTAATATGGATGTGTATTATTGCTTGTTAAATAACTTCAAAGAAAAAAGTGAGCAAAACTGCCAATGTTAAAATTAGAACTTTATCTTGATCTTTTGTCAGATGAGTACAAGTGTTGAAAAATAATCCTCTTCTGCACTGACCCTCTCACAGATCAGCTCTTGCGTTATGAAATGCTGCCACTCACTGGACTTTATAAGGTACTGCAGAGTCAGCTGACGGCACTAGATGTAAATGTTGCTGTTATTTGCTGCAGTATCCTTTTCTAATTTATAGTTTATGGGTTTGTATGTTGGTGAGATGTGACAAAAACAGCAGCGCAGTGTTGTGTGTTTCTGCCGCTGAAAGACAATGATGGATTACTGCTAATGGTGACATAAACCAAAGACAAAGAAGTAGGCCTAAATGTCCAATGCTTCTGTTTGTAGCTGTTTTCTCTTGACATGCATGTGCACACACACTCACACACACTCACACACATATGCTTCAGACTTCTAAACACTGGATAAGACATAAGTGCAATTATCAATCATTGGGTTTAAAAACTGCATTAATGATCAACATTTGAAAAACAAATTAGCATACCACTGGACTGTAATAGGCTAGCAACACCAGGTAATTAAAAAATGCAAACCTTAGAGGAACCCTGTACAATACAAGAGTTCTTTGACTTACGAAGCAAATTGCACAGTGCTTCATTGTTTTACAAAACCATTACAAATATTAGGGCTGTCAACATCAACCCGTCAACGCACGTGATTAATTTGAGAAGCTTAAGGTGTTAATGTTTTTTTAAAAAATGCAAATTAATTGCTTGTGACTTAAATTTTTGAAGTCAGAATTTACTTTCTGGAGTGCACCTCGTTACAGCAGCCCCCTTGCTATTTTCTTTTATCCAAACCAGTCGCAGAGGTTCTGTGGCACTGACAATCTACAACTAAACAACCTGACAGGGTGAAACAAACTGAGGAACAGACAGATGACAGGAGCTGACTGCAGCGAATGAGCACAGGCGGGGCTGTGTGGGAACTCCAGTGTGTGCGTGTGTGTCTATGTGCATCAACTCAGTGTAGAAGAGGAGAGACAGGAGAGAGCTCATCTGCTATCCTTAAATCAGGAAATGAATATAACGATATTCAGTATCAATACTGAAAAATCAATGTGTTTGACAACACCAATATAATGGTGGTTAAGGTGGGGTCGTGTGTTGTCTGAACTATAAAGTGCTGTGGGAAACACTGTGGAAGTTCAAAGCCTGACGGTTAGAGAAGCAGGCTTGTGTCTCGAGGGTCA
>MDSQ01000281.1_pt1 | contig 11585 bp, 8 predicted proteins | sample 1008251 | NCBI WGS metagenome assembly MDSQ01 (sample SAMN05526597, study PRJNA338239) | gut metagenome | isolation source: Hindgut content | host: Naso unicornis | place: Saudi Arabia: Red Sea | collected 2016-05
CTACCTACTGAAGCTTTAAGTCATGGCAGATATACTGAAAGCAACAAAATCACACAACGCTCAGCGGTCCCTTTCAAACAGCTATGTTTTCAATAGGCGCTGCACTAGTCAAAATGAGAAATGCATCAGTAGTTATCTTGAGGTAAGACAACAGAAAAAAGATATAATTAAACCAAATAGTGCAGGTTTACAGCCAATTATCCATCCATCCTTCTGTAATTCATTCATTAATCCTTCCATTAATAAATTAAATAATTTTCTTGGGCTAAGGGATCTGGAGGCGTTCCCAGGGAAGATGAGATGTACAGATTTGATCATTTCAGCCTGTTGTTGGTCTTCCCTGTGGTCTCTACTCTTGGACATACCTGGAGATCCTCCAAGAGAAGGAGCCTGGAAGGCATCCTGATCAGATGTCCAAAACACTTTGACTTTGACCTTTTGATGCTATACTCCAAGCTCCCGCTGAGCTTCTTACCAGATATCAACTGGTGAGTCAAGCCACCCTGCAAAAGAAAACAATGCAAACTCTTTTGTGCAGTTCACATTTCATAACAGCTGCCTCAGAGTTCACTTTACACAGATAAAAATTAACTAGTTCAGGGGGTGCAGTGGAGGGGGGGTGTCTTCTTTACATAGGAAGTATCTAATTCATCAAGCTGCTTCCTAGATGATCTTCCTGCAGGGTCTAAGTGCCAAAGACAACTTTTCTGTGCACAATGAATTCGATCTCAGTTCCAAACCTGTCATTCTCTTTTACTCTTATTAATCTATCCTGACTGAAACATTTTTTTTATGTTTTTTTTAAATCTCCTTAGTGGTTTAAATCAGAACAAAATCCAAGATGGCTGCTTTTTTTCTGCATTGACTGTCCATGCCATGGCATTTAAGTGCAGAAGTAATCAGAGCTTGGAGTAATCCAGTACCAAAAGGGGTGAACTTAGGATGATGCACCCCTTCTCAAGCGCTGCAGCATGAAAACAGATTTCCCTTCTCAATTATGCATGAATCACACAGTTTAAAATGACACACATTTCTATGCAAACATGGAAAACATGCAAACACACGCAGGCACACAGACAACTATATATCTGTGGAAAATCCCAGAGTTTCCTCCTGACCCTGGTCAACACTTGACACAGGGACAGGAGCACCAGCGTACATCAATGGAGCTTTTCTCTCAGGTGGAGGGAAACCTCATACGCATACGTAGACGCGGTGTGTATGGAAACACATTCACAGGGCAAGCCCCTCACATGCTCCCACGCTCCAGCCCTCTGTAAATGTCAGACCGTGAGAGAGAGGGTTTATCTTGGAGCTGTATGGTATTTTTACACCTTTCGTGCTGCCGCTCTCTCTCTCTCACACACACACACACACACACATTGGGTCTTCCACCACTGCCCATTCAAGGGCAAACCTTGGCCTTCACCACCTCACTGAGCATGACACGAAAATACCAAGAGCACTTTAGTATTAACACAAACATCAATGCTGTGAAAAATCTTTCATTTCTTTACAAAGTTTGACCAAACGTCAAGATGGAGCCAGTGTAATAAATAACGAGTAAAACTATTTTAAACCTTTCAAGCAACACAGTGTAACTTCTGGAGAAAGATAGTTGATTTTAAATCTCATTCTCATGGTTTGAAATACTGAGGTTTGAAGGATGGAGTTGAGTTGGTGCAATTTAAACTCTTCAGAAGTTACATAGTTTCTTTAAAATGAAAAAGCTTTCTTATCACAATGCCATTTTCAGCCATTATGGTTCTTTTTAATTACTTAGTGGTTCATAACATTGGAGAGTTATGATTTTATTGCACTGTTGTTCCACTACTAGCGTGTTTCTCATCTGCTATCTGTGTCTTTACAGCCTCTCTTTGGTTGTACCATTAGCAAGCTCCTTTGGGGGACTTATTAACTTCCTCTGTGTTGCACAAACACCTTATCTGGATACACTGCTGGAGGAGAGTGTATATTTTGGGAATGAATGGCCTTTCCTTGACTGAAAGGTAATGTTTACATGTCTGAGTTATCCTGGACTTGGAGAACATTATTCGAAGAGACAACAACTCTTTTAATATTCCAGCTCTTTTAATTGAGCCGGTTCTTTTGGCTTGGTTCAGCAACAAGAGCTCTGACGTGTTTTGTGTTGTTTGTAATCTGTATCCCACGGAAATATTAGCCCCAGTGAGTAAAGGAAGCTAAATTGCGGGCTCTTAAGTCTTGTGGTAACGTGGCTAGGCTAACTTTGTTAGCTATCTGGGAAAACAACTAATACAAAGGCCAAGTCACTCCCCTTCCGGTGGACCCCATGGGAACTCATTTTGGAAAAAAAAGTTGTACAGCAGTCAATTGACAGAGTCCATTTTTTTTTGCTCCCATGTACATTGTGCTCTAATTCTCAAATCTGATGTTTGTCATTTTAAAAGAAAATTTTATAAATCAATAAAGTCGCAGTTTGTCACAAAGACAGTTGTGAAACTGCTCAGTGAATTACGTCTCTCGTCTCACACAATTTACGTCACCAACTGGTGAAAATCACTACAAGCATGGGCACGTTGAGAGCTGCAGCTAAGCAAACAGAGAGTTAGTCGGTTCTGTAAGAGATTGTTGTTAAGACATCACTTACACAATGATTGGATGTGTAGTCTTTCTAAATACATATTTTCAAAGTCTTACACTTCAGCAGTCGTGTGATCAACTGCAACTTTCTTGACTTGCAAAATTATCTTTTACACTGACAAACATCATATTTGAAATTGGCAGTAAAATTTCAACAGGATCAAAAAATTCCTCTGACTACCGTTCATATTTTTTCCAAATTAAGGTCCCATGGCACAGAAGCAGAAGGGTGTAACTTTGCCACTCTACACTTTACCTTGAAATGTAGCCCAGCAGAAAATGTTTTTACAGCTCACAGCTAAAATTAAACAAACCTAGTAACCACAATGTGAAAGGCCATTATTGTAGACAGCATGTATTTTGTGTAAAATAGTTGCATTGATGAGACTGAAACTTGCATCCATTTCATTTGTAAACAATGTATATATTTAGTTTACTCTTGGAAAGTTACTATTTCCAACCATTTCATCGCAGAGTTGGCACCTTCTAGAGCATTTCAAAGTGATGCTACCACAATTATACAAATCCTTAAACTAAATGCACTGCAACAAGAAATATATATTACAATTAAAATAATTTATTTACATCAATTAACCTCAACCTATTGAATATTTTCCCCAGAGAGCAAACCAATGCATACATGCAGCCATTTCTATTCTTTTTCCTTTTTTTTTAAATGGCTGATGATGATTGGCATCTGTGGCAAGGAAAAACTCCCCTTATGGGGAAGAAACCTTGGGAGGAGCCGGGCTCTCTGGGTCCCTTCCTCCTGAGGGCTGGGGGGGCTGCCGTTGATCCTGGCGGTGGGAAGTGCTCATCATCCATCTGCTGCTCGACGTAATGGTAGGTCATCTCAAAACTCCATGTGTCCTCACTGCTACACAGAAGGAAACAACACTTACCCTGTCGCACCCCATGGCGGTCCTCTTGACTCTGTTGCGACTGAGTCCATCTGAAGCGTCCCGCCATCTAGGACAATGCAAACATTGTTAAAATTTGACCATTTTCTGAGAAAATGTACAAATCAATCAATTATTCGACACAATAATTTGGACATTTGGAGAATAATTTTTTGCAGGCATACATAAAAGAGTCCTAAGAATAAAAACATACAGTTTGCTGTTGGTGTATTTCTAAATTCCTCATCTTGCAGCGAGGCGTACAAAGAAAGAAAAAACACTTACCTTTTCACCCCCCATGGTGGTTCTCTGGACTCCTTGGTGCCTGCTCGAGTTCACTAGAAGTCTAGTCCTGAAAACACAAACACATTCACAAAAAGATGAGCAACTTTGGATTTCTAAATTTCTGTTTAAGTGTAATCAGCCTGAGTGCTATCTGAGAAATGTGAATAACATCAGTGTTGGTATTGTGCGTCTGTCTCTGCAAAAACCTTTCCCTGATGTTTCATGTCATTTTTTACTTACCATCCTCTTGTAAAACAGGATGTAGGACTCCCTCTGCCGCTTGTTACACACAGCGTCACCAGATGTTTCGGTGACAACTGCGTCGTTGTACGTAAACCATCGGTCAGTCGGGTCCTCCTGTCCCACATCTGGATCAACCCCGTCGCAGACATAATGCCCTGACGAGAGAAAAGGATTATTGTTACTCACTCTGTTGCAGGAGTCAGTGAATGGTACAATTATTTGAAAGTATATTCAGTCACTACGTTTACATGGACATCAATATTCCGATATTAACCCGACTGAGACAATACTCTGAATAAGACACTTTAATCTGAACAATATTTTCTGATGACGTTACTCCGAATAAGGTCATAGTCGGTGTAAGCAGTAATCGAATTAAGACATGTGGACTATTCCAGTTTTAGTAGCATTACTGTACACATATATACACCTTAATCACACTAAGCCGTCTTATCAGAGCTTTCACAGTGTTATGTGACGGCGACTCATAGTTTACAGCAGTCAAACTGCTTGTCTCATGAGTCATTAATCAGACTACGCTCTGTAACATGTAAACAGGAATATGAATGGAATATTGTATAAGCAACTCATGTCAACACCTTAATCGAAATATTGTCTTACTTAGAATAAGGTCAATACTCAGGTTATTGCAGCCCATGTAAACATAGTCAGTGTGAGAATACAGCATGTTTAACACCAGATTATCTTACCACTTTTTGCAGAGGGGCTAATATGATTGATGCTGCTGACGAGGCTGAAGCAGGCACCACCCTGAGAAGAGAAACAGGTAATCAGAGTTAGTGTACACATATCACGTATTAACTAGCAGTATGATTATGCCGTTTGCTATCAGGTCATTCAGTTTTTACTTACCTGGTTAGAAGATACTACCAAGTCCCTGAAGATGACAACTGGCTCGTGGACCTTTTTGAGCTGGTAGGCTGACGTGTAGGAGAAGCGCTTTAAATGCAACATCAACACTCTGTAGACGGAGAAAAGACAAATTCGCATCAGGTGGCGGAGAAAACAGATCAGATATGGAATAAACAACTCTATCTATTTCTATACTTCACAGTTACTCCTTAGGGTCATTTGTGATGGATGTGATGTCACTTACCTCGGCAGGGTTACGAATGACATGCGCTGGAGGGATGTTGCATCACCGCACTGGCACTGGAACACTAATTCTGTCTCCTGTAGAACAGCACAGAACCAAAGTGATTACATATGTATACTGGATTTACATGCATGACAGAAAAACAACCACTTATCTTTACACACACTGACAAGCAGTGGTGCTGGCATTGACATGTGGTTTTCACATGTGATCAGCTGGTTGTTATGGCAGTGAACAAAGAAACGTGTTTCTTACCTTTAGATAATTTTCAAGGAGCTGTTCCACTGTCCCACCTCCTGGTAACAGGTTCAGGGAGAGGTTCGTGTACTCTTCCACTGTGCTGGATCCTGCACCGCAACTGCACAGTCAAAAGGCAAATGAGTTTAAGAACAATACAGCTGCAAACGTCAGAACAAGGACTACTACCAAGGACTTCAGTTCAATTCAATTTGTGAACGGATTGAATATTTAAAGATCATTTCACAAAAATTACAAGACAACATATTTTCCCACTATCAGCAGGTTGAACATGTGATAGTTTTGTCAATATTTTGTCAGGCGCTGGAAGATGTTTTTAAATTAATTAACTCATGAATTAATGCTCTAAAAACTGCCAGTTATGTTTCCTTGGATTTCAAGGACTAAGATTTAAGTTCAGCCTCTCAAATATAGAGATTTTTTTTCATATACTTATTAAATCATTTCAAAGTGACTACGAGGAACTTTCAGTTTTTGTTGATTCTAGCGACCCCTTTAAAAAAAAGCTGTAGAGACATAAGCACCTATTACTGTTGTACATTTCTTTGCTCGTGCGTGCCAGGCAGGCAGAATTCGGCGTAACACTGGCTTCGTGTGCATTTGTTTGGGAAGTGAGTGGGAGAGAGATCGCAGGATGGATCGCGATGAGGTGATGTGTTTATATGTGACTGACAAATAAGTTATAAGCCAGTTGTATGCCAGTAATGTTCCTCAAGGCCTATTAGCTCTGTTTTCTGTGGGCTAACGTTACACAACCATTTGCATTAACGTTTGCTAAGGTGCAAACTAACAACCATAGGTATAGAATATAATTACGCTATTGTCATTGCACAGAACAAAGAAATTTTAAGAAAAAATTGTTTCATCTGAGCTTGCAGGTATTTGAACCCGATCACGGGCTTTAATAGTAACTCCATAAAATAGTATTCTTTTTACTGAGGGTCTCATTTGCTGTTACATGAAATTTATAATCATTAGAGAATTCATGAGACTCTTTTATAAATACTTAAAAGTTTCTCATAGTCACTTTAAAGAATTTACAAATTTGGACAGCTGGTTGGACAAAGCAAACATTGTGAAATTATTATTATTTTCTGGAATCTTACAAATTTAACATCCAGTTGAACCCGTTTTTTAAGAAAATATTCATACTTATAGACATCAGTAAAAATGATTATTTGCAGTCCTCCATAAAAAAATAGTCAAAAATTAACAGTCTACATGAGTATCAGTACTCTAGCGATACAGCGTAACAGTCACTGTTTCTAAATTCATTACTTTTGCTTTTGATGCTTTATCTACATTTTCCTGACAACACTTACACTTTCACTGAACAGTAAAATTTTAATGCAGGACTTTGACTTGTAATAGAGTATTTTTACAGTTTGGTATCAGTACAATAACTTTAGCAAAGTATCTCAATATTCCAAAACTTCACATAACTGTGTGAGTGATGTGTGTGGCAGTGTTATCGTACCTCTTGCAGGTCCTGGTGCTCTTCATCGTGAACACCATGTGTTCTTTAACCGGACAGTTGTACACTTTGCCCATGTTAGCAGCAGCCAGCTGCAGGTCTGGGCACAAAGACCTCATGTGGTTCAGGACGGAGATGAGGAATTCATGCGCGTCCTGCAGAAATGCACACAAAGTCATACAGAAAAAATTACACACAAAAGAAAAGAAAAAACGATCACAAAGTGTCAAAATAACAAACCATGAAATGAGCTTACGTACCTTTTGGTAGAGATCTGCGAACTCTGGATCCTGGGATGACACCGCCCTCTTGAACGAGGCGAGGAGGCGGAGTTTGTGATCTCTATTAGTGGAACAATGGGCTCTTCTGATATCCAGAAATGATCTAGAAATAGAGATAAAAGTTTCAATGCATTTTTTTTTTTGGTTTCTTTTTAGATTAACATATTGCTTTAGGATGAAATGACTGGTTGTTGGTTAGGGGTGCTTTACCTCATCAGCGCAGCATCAGGAATTGAACGCCAAACCTGCTCCTGACAGTCGATGTCCTTCACGAAGTCCTCCAGCGTCAGGAGGCTTTGCAGGCAGGAGTTCATATAACAGATCTGGGCTGGGTTGGGGAACCTGACACACAAAAAGTCAAACACATCTCAGTATCATTTGTTCTCATTTTACACTCTGGTTTGGTTTTTTTTAACTCTGATTTGATAAATGCACGTCTCTACAGCCTTGATTCTTTTGTGCGTGAAAATGTACTTACCCAAGAGCCCGGACCTGCTGACACCTGAGGGGCTTCTTCGTGCACACAGCAGTTTCTTGCTTCTTTTCAGGCGTTTGAAGAAGAACCTGCTTTTCTTCCACTGGCACTTTTATGTCCTCTTTTCCTATTTCGATAGCCACCACCTCTTCCTGACGAGGGCTGGAGTGGCATTTCTCATTCGGACTTTGCTCATCAACAACCGGTGAGACGCGACATCGATTCTGTTGAAGTCAACAAATTCATGTTAGACAAACTCATCATGTTATAAACATCTAGTCCATGTTGAGTGCTGTGCTTTGGGTCGAACATACATACCTTCTTCCACCACCGATGCTTCTTTGCCTTTTTCTTAGGCGACTTTATCTTGGTGGTTTGGCCATTGGTGTCGACACAAGGGAAGAGTTTTTGCCAGCAGGGAATCTTTTTTTTCTCTTTTGTGTCCACAGCAGGAGTGTCTGGGACTGGGACACTGTTGATAAAGAGAGAGAGTTCAAAGTTTGTACTAACCAGGTCTGGATTACACCAACAAGTTTATCTTTTCAACCGGATTGAATCATGTTTTAAGTTTAAATTCAGTTGCACCAGACTAAGTTTAAAATTAAGAAAGATTCAATTTAAACCCTGTTTAAAACCTAGTTTTTAGTCTAAACCAAGATTAAATTTCATTCTGATGCACCAGAAATTTAAACTCAAATTTAAAGTTTAAACCTACAGTTGAGGAGCTTTAACTGCTGTAATAGGCGCATTTTTCGAGGTGGATTGACCAAAATAATCAAGTTCCTCAAAGAAGATTGAAAGACAGACTTAACCAACTTCAGTTTTATGATGATGATACATTTTTTGTAAAGATACTGATTTACTAAGAAAACTGTTTTGGAGCTGAACAGGAAGATTGGGCCAACTGTCAAACAAGGCAGTGACAGAAACACAGTCGTAAGCTGATCGGTTAAAACAGTCAGCCAGTACTGCTAAGAAATCTCTTTCTTTTCACTGTGTGTTGTCGTTTTTTTATCTTCTCTGATTTGGCTATACTGCAACGATGCAACGTTTTGTTTTGGAAAAGCAGCTGTTTGAACAGTCAACAGCCCCTGTCCCTCATTCTTTTATACTTACTAGGTACTGACAGCATGCAGATGGTTTATATATTTATTTCAGTATTTATTTTAGGCCTAATTTCAGTAAATACTCTTGTCTCTGTTGATTAAACTCAGTTTAAATTCAGTTGAAATAACTTTAGCCTAACTAAACTGAGATTAATTTAAAAACGTGCAACAGAGCTCTGCTTAATTTTAAATTCACATTTATTCAATTTCAACCTAGTTTTACTAATCTGTTGATTAGAGATCATCTTAGATTAAATTAATCTTTGTTGGTGCAAATGAGAGCTCTTAAAGGCTGAGTCCTTCAGGATCAGTGCATGACAAGTCTAAAGTCGTCAAAAGAACATTTTCTGTTATGATTCAGCTCTTTTTAAGGCTGTGTTTGTATTATTTTATATTTAGACTAGATACATTTAAACTGGGGTTTAAAATTTTGGTGCAAAGGAATTACATTTATTCTTGGTTTACAAAAAATAAATACATTTAGGTTTAAAGAGAGGTTTATATTAAATCTTTCTTAATTTAAAACTAGTTTTAAAGTTGTTGCAACTGAATTTAAACTTAAACCATAATTTAATCTGGTTTACAAGTTAAACCTTGTTGCTGCAATCCAGCCAAAGAACAGTAACATATAGTGTATTTTGGAGAGTCTTGATTTAAAAACAAAACAAAAACAAAAACAAACAAACAAAAAACCTTAATTAATTCTATTTAGTTATTACCAGGGTTATTCTACAATAAAAACTAACAACACACAAGGACTGCCATCTGTATTACTTATTTATGTCCAACTGGAGAGTTTCAGGTCAACTGTCCCGTCTCAGTGTACAGCTCTGCTACTAACAGGATCTAGCTAAAGGTTTCTGTCTCCTAACACTGTACAGTTTTGTCTTAGTTGTCAACTTGACCACAGAGATGATTAAAAAATATATAGTCAGGACAATCCTGTAATAACAGTTAAGGCTTTTCTTACCTTTTCTGAGAGCTGGGTGTCTCACTCTTCTCATCTGCTGCCCCTCCAAAAATGTACTGTACAAAAAAACAAACAAAATTGATGAAATATCGTCTGTCTGCATATTTGATATGAATTGACTGACAGTATCTACTAAACACTGAACTTTGAAATAATACTGTTAAGATCCAAAATATTTGAGAAAATGTGAAATAGTCAACAACTAGAAGTCAAACCTGTTTTATACGGCTAAACAGACCAAACATTTTTGCTTCGGAATTCTTCTCGATCTTTCAGAATGACAAAAGGTAAGGGTTTGAAAACGCTAACTTTGTCTCAGATTGCCTACAAACTGTTATCCTGCGGGTGTTTTCAGCTTCTGTTGGTCAGCAGATCAGCTCAACATACTGACTAACGTTGTGACATCACAGCAGGTCAGAACTTCTTATTAACGTGTCATAAAGACATTCTACTTCTAGAATATCTTTGATGCATTAGGTCATTGTATTTGAATTTCTCATTTAAATGTAAACATCATGCAACAGTATGTATCTATTTATATTTTATTCCAAAAAAAATTGTATAACCAGTTGGTGGTCTCGAAGAGCCCAAACTACAAATGTGTGAAATTAAAATCAGAACAAATTGAAACTAGAAAAATTGCATTTCCTGGTGAAAATGCCGTGTGAATGCTGAGAGCTGAAATGCATACTGAAAAAATGCAGAAATGCAAACTAAAAGTGTAAAAAGGTAGAAAGAGCAATATCCCAGCATAAAACCAAGTAGCTGAATGGTTGAAAGGGCATAAATGTCTTTAAAGAGCTGAATATTTTCAAATTTGAATAGTTTCTGCAGTAGAAATATGCAATAAATCGCAAAGACAGAGAGCGAGACAGAGAGAGAGACAGAGACAGACAGAGAAAGAGAGAGAGAGAGAGACAGAAAAAGAGAGACAGAGAGAGAGAGTGAGACAGAGACAGAGAGGGAGACAGACAGAGAGAGAGAGAGATAGACAGAAAAAGAGAGACAGAGAGAGAGTGAGAGAAAGAAACAGAGAGAGACAGAGAGAGAGAAACAGACAGTTTGAAAGGGAGAAAGAGAGACAGAAAGAGAGAGACAGACAGAGAGTGAGAAAGAGAGACAGACAGAGAGCGAGACAGAGACACAGAGGGAGACAGAGAGAGAGAGAGAGAGAGAGACATAAACAGAAAAAGAGAGACAGACAGAGAGAGAGAGAGAGACAGAGAGAGACAGAGAGAGATTGTTCATCGTCATTGTGTCCCTTAGTCTTCATAGAGCCTGAAAAATATCTTTTCATTTAGATCAGATTCTCTATAAAGATATATTAGCAAAGGTGTGTCTATTTGTGTGTGTGTGTGTGTGTGTTTGTGTGTGTGTGTGAGACAGACAGACAGACAGACAGACAGACACCTATGGTAAGTTGCTATGCGTATAAATAGAAGTAAGTCTGAATCAGCAAATAATGTTAAAAAAAGTGCTGAATAAGTCAAACATGTATTTCTATTGATGAGTTTGAAAAACTTGCAGAGACGGGATTTGAACTCTTGCCTTTCGGGTTGAGAGTCAGGTGTCTTATCGACTGTACAATAGGAACAGTAGGTTGCCAGGGGAGAAAGTAGACTATATGTTTAGCACTGACTGCACTGTGTATAGGACTGAAAACACAGAAAAGCTCCCCTCAAACAGAGCAGTCTCCTGCCAAAACTATGTCTTATTTCACTCAAATGAGGTGATTTTGAGCACCGGAAGGTTGTACTGAAGAAATACATATGCGGTTTGTGTGCGTAAACCCTAAAATAACGAAGATACGGCAGTTTTGAAAATAGTATGCCACTCAGTCCTGGACAACAGAGTC
>MDSQ01000282.1_pt1 | contig 11558 bp, 18 predicted proteins | sample 1008251 | NCBI WGS metagenome assembly MDSQ01 (sample SAMN05526597, study PRJNA338239) | gut metagenome | isolation source: Hindgut content | host: Naso unicornis | place: Saudi Arabia: Red Sea | collected 2016-05
CTTGCCCCAATTTGCTTTTTCAAACATCCACCAACCCCCCCGGCTCTCAGTGGTCTGCATGGTTATTTATTTAGCTATAAATGGGGTAATGGTCACTTCCCATGGTCCCTTTATGCTGCACATTCCATTCACATGTTGGTGCTAGGGTGCTGCTCACAAGTGTCAGGTGTAACGCAGACTCCTTGCCTGTACTCACATCTATTCTGGTGCTGCTGCCATCATTGATACCAACAAGATTTTTCTCATCCAACAACTCTGCCACTGCTCGGCCATTGCTATCAGTTTTATCCCTCCCCCATAATGTATGATGTGCATTAAAGTCTCCACACCACACAACTCTGCCTTCATTTATTCCTTCAGTTTCCTCAAGTCTGTTAAGCTCTAACCTTCGACATAGGTTGTAAAAATAAACACCACCAGCTTTTTCCTTCCTGCCCACACTTCAGTAGCCACACACTCCATCTCAGTTCCAGCATGAACAGTCCTGTAGGGGACGCCCGCCTTCACAAAAGTGACACAGCCTCCCCCCTGCTCCACCCTCCCTGTTCCGCCTGACTGATATTCAGCCTCTTAAAAGAAAATCCAAATTTGGTTTCAACCATGATTCCTTGATACACATCAAATCTGATTTTATCTTTTGACCATACATGAATAGTTTTAAGTCCTGACCATTAGCAATTAAACTGCTTGAGTTCCACTGGAGGATTGAAATTGTTATTAACATTACCCAATACACTGTGTCTCTTGACTGGCCTGAATACTTAACTCACCCCTTACTTCCTCCCATCTCACCCCTTTTATCCACAGATGATGGACAGCTGCTTTAACTATAATCTGGATCTTTTCTGTTTTTGATTTTACACCAGCAGTTGCATTTATAACTCCTGCAATGAATGTCACATGTTTCTTATTCTCCTCCACCATCTTCTTTTCTACTTCTTGCACTACGAATGCCTCCATTTGTTTTCCGTTCCAGCCCCTTGGATGTCACTGATTTTCCCCTGGCCAGCCATATGAATTGCCTCAGCATAGGAAACCTCCTTATCTGCTGCACCGCCACCTCTCGCTTCAGTGCTTCACATCTCCAGTAGGCTACACTGTGTTCACCTCCACAATTACATTTTGGTTTAACACTTGGCCCACACCTTCCATACTCGTGATCATCGCCACACCTTGCACATCTTCTTTTGCCCTTGCACACTGAGGCTACATGTCCACACTCCTGGCAGTTAAAGCATCACCTTGGCTTCAGAACAAACTCCCTGACATTGTATCTTACAAATCTAAAGTCAAGTTCTTTTGGGACCTCATTGCTTTCAAACTCAACAACCAGTGTTTCTGTCTCTGTCTTCTCAACTCCTCTTGTCATCCGTCCTACATCTTTGACTGCACTGTTGCATACTCTCAGATTTACAACTAGCTCCCTCATGGTGACACTCAGGGGAACCCCCGTTATCACCCCCTCACCCCCACTGGGCTTCTGCTCTCCCACTCTCACAGTTTTTGTCACTTTCACTTTTCCTACCCACTCCTGTATCCTTGCCTTGTCCACCTGGCCCTCTGTACATCCAACTTACAGGTTTAACACTCTCGCACACTGAACCTCACCCACTTGTGCTCTGATTCCACCTGAGCTACTGCTGTCTCCGTCTGTTTTCTTCTTTTTATTACAGGAGTTCATCCCATTCTTCCTTCTCTCCACTGTTTAAAGCATCAGAGGAGATTTTCCTCTAGTGTTAAACTCGATATGCGGGTGGAGACTGAAGCAATGGCTCGGACTATCAGATTAAGATCATTTTAAAAACCAAACATTAACCAGTCACAGGTGAAGTGGGAGGAGTTATGAGGGAGCAGAAACGGGGTTGGTTTAAAGACAGTCAAAGTCCCACCCATGATGTTTGATTGACAGCTGATCTCTGGTGCAGTGAAGAAATGCTGGAAACATCAGCTCTCAGCAACAAACATGAAGATAAAATTAGATTTAGGAATTCAAGACCAAAATTCAACAGCAACCTCACTTTTGAACAACACAGCAATCTAATCACAAGAACTGCTTTCTACCATCTAAAAAACATCACTGGTCTCCGCCCTTCACTCTCTTTCTCTCCTGCTGAAACCCTGATACGCGTATTCATCACATCCAGAATCGACTACTGCAATAGCAATATGGTTCATCTTCCAAAGTCCCGAACAAACTTCAGTACATCTAGAACTCTACCGTGCGTCTCCTCACCCACTCCTGCTCCCGCGACCACATCACCCCTGTCCTTCAGAACCTCCACTGGCTCCCTGTTCCCCAATGCATCCAGTTTAAAGCCCTTCTCCTCACATTCAAAGTCTTCTGTAACCAGGGCCCTTCTTACCTCACTGACATGCTCCACCGTCACACTCCCTCCCGAAGCCTCCGCTCCTCTGATGCAAACCTCCTCTCTCCACCACACAGGACCAAGCACCGTACCTGGGGTGACAGAGCTTTCTCCATCGCTGCCCTCTTCCTCTGGAACTCTTTACCCAAACCATCAGAGACTGTACTGACCTGAACTGTTTCACCTCACTGATCAAAACTCACCTGTTCAGAACTGCCTTTAATCTCTGATGCCGGTTTTCCCATGTTTTTATTGTTGGTTTATGTTTTATGTTTTCTAATTGTTTTGAATTGCGATTATGTGAAATGTCTTGGAGTATTATAAAAAGCGCTATACAAATAAAATGTATTATTATTATTACTATTATTATTAATCCTGCGGTTTGTTCATGGATGTATTCAGAGGACTGGATACAGTGTCAGAGCTCTGTCTTACTCCCAAACTTGCACAGTGGCCACTCACAGCATTGCAGCAATGATTCTCCTGTGGTCGAAAAAGCATTTTCCTCGATAGGCCATCGTTGCAAAAGAAACGTCTCCATTAAGACCCTTTCTATTCTGAATCAGAATCAGAGTTTAATTAGAATTATGGTTTGGCCGCCAATAAACAATAACACGATTACAGGTTAAATTTAGGTACATTAGGTTCATTCTTCAGTGCTGCTTGAATTCACCTTTTCAGGAAAACTTTTCACCATCAGGACGGAAAAAAATACACACACAAACTGTAAAAACAAATTTAATCAAACTTCTTTACATAAAGTACAAATAAAGAAACAACTGAAAGTCCACATCAATAAACATAAAGTGTTTGTTCACATGCGACAGGTGTCGTGAAATGACTCCAGGGTCCTAAAGTCCCTCCACGTTGGAGGAAGTCCGTCCTGCAGGAAACGACCACAGCGCTGACAGGAAGACTGGAAGAGTTTAATATAGCTTCGTAACCACGTCTACAGAGGGACAGGAGACAGAGAGACACACAGGTTGCGGACAGGTACGTGTTATTGATCTGTTATTGATGGTTCTGGCTGAATACTCTTTTACTATTACACACAGTCATTGTTGATTGTTGATTGTGTTGGTACTTAATAATAAAAACCAATAAATGCCTCAGAGGACTAGGATACTGTCAGGTGACCTTTTCTAGAATATTTAACGATGTGTGTGACAGTGCTGAGCTTTGTAACTGTGAGGCTCATCTTACCTACTAAAGTTACCGACTACCGACTGAATGCTTCTCTGAGCGTCATTTTTGTAAAAATGGTCCATGAAAAGTTTTTTACTGCTGCTTTTGCAAACTCAGTGAGCAGAGAACAGAAGAGAGACAGAGAGAGAGAAACGAAGAGAGAGTGAGTGACAGAGAGAGAGAGGGAGAGAGGACATGCTGAGGAAGAGCTCCTGATTTAATACTGAACTTTTGGATTGTCAAGAGAGATACAAACATCAAGAACAAGTGGAATACCTTCATAAATAAGACAGTTATATTTTTCCATCAATTTTTCTTTTTTTTGACTTGGAAACCTCAATGTAGGTTTTATTTTTCCAACTGACAAATGTTGCTAGCTAGCTAACTAACTGCTAACCAACTGCCAACTGCTCTGTGAGCCTCAGCTTCCCACAAGGAACCAGGAGGGAAAATAACACTGACCTGATAGCAAGCAAGGCGGAGAAGTTTACTTCCTTATTACTTGCTAGCTAAGAAACTGCTTTTTTTGGTTTTTTTGTGTTGTTGCTAGCTAACTAAAAAAATCGTTTTTGGTAGCTAGCTAGCTAGAATCGCTACAGCCTTGGCAGTTGTTGCCATAGCAACATGGCCACTGAAACTACAGCAGCAGCAGTGAGAGACACGTTGCTCCTCCAGTTTTTTGAGTACCCTGAGGAGATAAAATCAGAAAATGGAAGAATACAGTTCAAACACAGAATCCAAAGAGAATATCCAGAGACTTTATATGCTGACCGCTTTAATAACACGGGTGTTGTTACCAATCCGCTGTTTTACACTGAGCATATCACTGCATGGCATACAGCCATATCAAAGCACTACAGCTTCTACGTCAAGAGAGGAATCTGCAAGGGGAGACAAATTCAGATCTTTGAGGATGAAGATAAGTGCCAAGAGAGAAGGATATTGACCATCAACTTTTACCAAAATGGTACAGTCATGGTGCAAGGCAAAGAAGCTGCCCTTGGTTCCTTTGTACAGAGCTTTCCTACTCTGAAGAAAATGGCAGCATCTAAATGGAACACAGGAAGCACTCCGAGCTCTCCCATCACCACACGCACCACAACAGCAGACAGCCAGGCCCACGCGCTGCTCAAAGCTCCCCCATGCCTGACCATAACAACCAGCATCCAGACCAGCACACCATCAGCCTCCTGAGAGACAGACTGGCTCTGCTACAGGTGGAGCTGAGACAACAGCCACCCCCCACCAGCACCACACCACGCCCTGACCTCCAGGAACAACTCAGCCAATATAAGCACCAGATGGAGACTACTACACAAGAGCTGAGGGAACAGATCTCCAACCTGCAGAAGGACAAACAGGCCCTCACCACAGAGCTGTGGGAAACAAAAGACACCATGAGAAGACAAATAGCACAGATGAGAGACGAGATGACAAGGGAATTATCAGCCATCATGGTGGAGCTACAGCACAGAACACAGACGATAGAGACGCCTACATGTATAGAACAGCCACAACCTCTCACGCCTGCCAGCCCTCCAATCACTGAGCCCCCACCACCCAGTGAGGATGCAGCAGAGGAAAGACCCCCAGCCCCCTGCCCCCCCTCCCCAACCGGCACCTCACAACGCCAGCCCACCACCCTGAAAAAAAACACATAGGTTGCTATTCTTATTGACTCGAAGGGTAGATTCATCCAAGAACAAAAGCTCTTCCCCAATATGAAAGTGTCAAAGATCTGGTGCCCCACAACTGAGGCTGCACTCCAAATCCTTTCCCACCCCGAATTTGGCACACCAGGCCATATTCTGATCCACACTGGCACCAACAACCTGTGTGCGGAGCAGGAAAAGGTTGGTAGTCTGGTCACCAGTGTAGCAGAGGAAGCAGCCACATCCTTTCCAGAATCACATATCACCATCTCTACCCTGCTACCCCGCAGAGACTTTCACCCCAGGACCATCCACAGGGTGAACACCGACATCACCAGAGGCTGTGCCTCGCTCCCTAATGTGCACGTTGCACATCATCCAACCATAACTCCTGAGCACCTGTTTGACCACTTCCACTTAAAAAAGCAGGCAGTGGGCATATTTACCAAAACACTGAAGGATGTGGCACTGGACAGTCAAAGCCTCCATCCCACACCAACCAGAGGACCTACCAGGGACCCTCATCATGCACCAAACCCTGTCAGGAGCCAAAGACCTCCCAGACATCCACCCAGACCCAGCATACCCCACAGACCCCCACCTCCACCACAAAACCACCACCTCCAGCAGCAAAGTCAGACAGGCCCTGACTCAGGCTTCTACCCCACACCAAACCAGAGAGTCTACCAGAACCAAGAGCCTGGTCCCCGGCCCCTGTCCAACCCCGTCCCACAGTTACAGCAGACAGAGTCACACCGAGCCCCACAGAGCTACGCAGAGGCCCTCCAAGGACGAGTGGACCGAGAAGGGATGAATGAGATTAAACAACTCCTTCAGTATATCTGCACAAAACTGAACTAGTGTTGTAATGACACACACACACACACACACACACACACACATACAACCTCTGAAAAGGTAAAGAATACCTCTTAATATTTTATATCTTTGAAAGAATACTCTTAACCAGATATTGTTCAAACATGTTACATTTTATACAGTCCAGTGTTTGTGACTCGCTTGACAGTCCAATTGTTTTCTATTCTACCCGTCACCTGTCTTGTACAATGAAATCTCTTTCAATATGCATGTGGAATATACAGGGCCTAAAATCTTCAACCTTCGGGCTGAAGAGTTTGGCGCAAGAATTTAAAACAAACCTTACAGATATTGATATCATCATTCTACAGGAAACATGGTGTAAAGCTGACACTATTACCCACTGTCCCAGCAATTATAGAGAAATTATAGTACCATCTCAGAAACACAGCAACACTAATAGAGGTAGGGAATCCGGAGGATTAATCATTTGGTATAAATCTGATCTACATATTCAAATTGATCCCCTAAAAATGGGCAAATATTACATATGGTTAAAACTAAAGAAAGAGCTCTTATTAACAGACAGGGAATTATTTGTTTGCACAATATATATCCCTCCCTCCGAATCACCCTACTCCTCAGAAGACACCTTCCTCACCCTAGAGACAGAGATAAGCTACTTCCAGGCCCAGGGAAATGTGCTCATCTGTGGGGACACAAATGCACGCACAGGAACACTTACTGACCTCACAGATCCACAAGTGGCCAAATACATCACAAATGGAAATATCTCTAACACTTTCACTCTGCCCCACAGGAACGATAGTGACCAGGTCATCAACAAGAGCCGAAGAGAGCTGGTGCAGCTCTGCCAGAGCCTCAGTCTGTACTTTGTCAACGGTAGGGTACGGGGGGACAGCCTGGGTAGATTCACCTACTGCTCACCTCTTGGCCATAGTACTGTAGACTATATGATCACAGACCTTGAACCTTCCTCTCTCAGCTCATCCACTGTTAAACCGCTAACGCCTCTGTCTGATCACAGCCAAATTACCCTGTTTATTAAAAGATCAGACATTAAAATGGTACACACACAACCCAATAAGCTGTACAACATCAGAAATTCATACAGATGGGACCAAAACAGTACAGAACAATACCAGAGAGCAAGTGACACCCCAAAAATCCAAACACTTTTAGATAACTTCTTGGATTGCACATACTCTTGCAATAAAGAAAACCTCAATCTAGCAGTGAACAATATTAACAATACATTTAGACAAACAGCAAAAGAAGCACAGCTAAAACTGACCAAGAACAAACCAAAAACGATAACAAATAAAAACTGGTTTGATACAGATTGTAAAATGATTAGAAAAAACCTTAGAATGCTATCAAACCAAAAACACAGAGACCCCCACAATGCTGATCTAGGCATTCTTTACTGTGAGACCCTAAAACTCTACAAACGTACACTCAGACTCAAAAAACAACAATATAACAAACAGCAACTGACAATAATTGAGGAGGCAATCAACACAAACAACTTTTGGCAACATTGGAAAAACCTAAAAAAAACCTCAACACCAAGAATTGGCCATACAAAACAGTGATATACAAACCGCTCATTTTCAAACACTGTATCACAATGTTCAAATTATCGCAAACACAGAACAATCTCAAATTCACGAGAAGCTGACTAAATTAGAACTAGCTATAAAAAATAGTCAGAATCCATCAGACTCACCAATTACTGAGCAGGAACTCCTAAAGAAACTGCAGACCCTCTGTATTGAAGCCCAGCCAGAGTCAGCCCCTTTAAGATTTTACTTTTGTCATTATTAGTTGAGAGATATAGATTAAAATTCCCCCTGGTCTTTCTCTACCAGAAAACCCTGTTCATATGTCTCTTCATCAGTCCTCCTCCCTGCACAGTTATACTGGTTCATGCCTTGTGCATTGTAAAGTTATTATGTCGATGTGTTGCATGCGTTTCATTGAGCATGTCATGTTGTGCTCTGGTGCTGTGTTGTGTGAAGTCGTGGAGCGCGCGACAACATGTGCGTGTATTTGGTTGGCTGTCGTGAGTGCGTGAGTGTAGCGAGTGGTCTGCGAGTGTGTAACGTGTGTCTGTGTCGTGTGTGTGAGACAGAGACAACAGATGAGAGAGGTCGGTGTTGTGTCACGTCAGTGCGGTGAACTGTGGTAGTTAGAAATCTAAGTCAGAAGTTTGGATTGATATAGTAACGTTCCATATCATTCCTCAGAAGATCCCCGGAGAAGAGGACACCTTCAGAAGACTGGGCTGTCTGGTGTACCGTAGTTTCAGTCGGAGTTTGCTGGATAACAAGTTATGCTGGTCAGCTAGTTTCTACTGCGTTAGCTCGTCCTAAAGCATCCCTCCTGCTCACGGCTGTGACTCCGACGTCGGACAATCTGGGAAAGTTCCTCCTTGTTCTGGAGACGAGACGATCGCCTCCCCCGCCTGCCAACTACCTACATCGCCCCGTCACCTCCCCCCTCTCACCCCGCCTGGACCGCGGACCTGTTTCTCTCCCACTGTCCCCTTCCTCTGAGCAGCAGCGGGACTCGGACATCCCTCCCCCTACTCACCCCTCCCTCCTGTGTTTATGACTGCATGCGCTTCTCACTCCATCCATCAAGAGCTCCAACCCCGGGCAACACGGCACCGTCAGAACAGGACTGGAACAGGATTGACTTAGTACAGGATATTTTCATAGGTCCTAGATTAGGTAATTCAATTACTGTATTGTTTGTGTTGTGCCAATAATCATTATTATTTTGTGATTGCGCGCATGTATTTTTCTTGTGTGTCCCCCCCCCCATTGCCTTAGTGTACTTAGCTGGGTATCCACTCATTAATATTACTTAAGTCCATAGAGGACGCCAGGCAACAGCAGCCAGTTAGTTTAAGGGTTTGAGTCCTAGTTAATAATTTTAGTCTGAGAACAAGTAGCTGTGCTATCGTTGGTTTGTGATCTCCTGGCTACACCCTCAAATCTAAAAAAGCTTGTGGGCCTGATGGCATCCTGAATGAGACGCTAAAAAACATGGACAAAAAATTCCAACTGGCCGTATTAAAACTATTCAATTTGGTTCTGAGTGTAGGTTTTTTTCTTGAGATCTGGAATCTCGGACTTATAACCCCAATCTATAAAAATGGAGACAAATTTGACCCTAATAATTACTGAGGCATCTGTGTGAACAGTAATCTGGGGAAGGTTTTCTGTAATATTGTGAACACCAGACTTATGAACTTCCTTACCAAGCACAATGTCTTGAGCAAAAGCCAAACTGGATTCATACCAAAACAACACACAACCGATCATATTTACACCCTACACACCCTAATTGATAAACATATCAACCAAAACAAAACCAAAATGTATGCCTGTTTTATTGACTTCCAAAAAGCTTTTGATTCTATTTGGCATGTTGGATTGGTCTACAAAATTCTTGAGAGTGGTATAGGGGGGTAAAACATATGATATTATTAAATCAATGTATTCTGGCAAGATGTGCAGCGTAAAAATTGGTAAAATGAGGACAGAATACTTTACCCAAGGACGAGGCTTCCGTCAGGGCTGCAGTCTCAGCCCTGGACTCTTCAATATCTATGTAAATGAATTAGCAACTACCCTAGAAAAGTCCTCTGAACCTGGTGTAAGTCTCCACAATCAGGAGGTGAAATGCCGACTCTTCGCAGATGACCTGGTTCTGCTGTCCCCGACAGCGCAGGGTCTACAACAGAGCCTGGACCTGCTAGAGCATTACTGTCAGACCTGGGCCCTGACAGTAAACCCCAAAAAGACCAAAATAATGATATTCCAAAAAAGATCCAGATCCCAGGACATTCTACCGAAGTTCTCAATTGGTGCACAACAGGTAGAATACTGCACACACTACACCTATCTAGGAATAAAACTAAGTCCAACTGGACATTTTAATGATGCAGTTCATGAGCTGAGAGAGAAAGCACGCCGGGCTTTCTATGCCATAAAGAAAAATATACAAACTGAAATACCAATACGAATTTGGCTAAAATTAATTGAATGTGTTATTGAACCAGTCGCACTCTATGGCAGTGAGGTGTGGGGTCCACTTACAAAACATGACTTTACTCAGTGGGATAAACACCCCACTGAGACCCTGCATGCAGAGTTGTGTAAAATTCTCCTACATGTCCAGAGGAAGGCCACAAACAATGCATGCAGGGCAGAATTAGGCAAATACCCACTAATCATAAAAATACAAAAAAGAGCAATCAACTTTTGGACACATCTAAAACTAAGTGACCCCCTCTCGTATCATTACCAAGCCCTGCAATGCCAGGACATGAGCAGTAGGAACCCCCTTACCCAACCGGTCCTGAGGCTGAGATCACAAACCTGCCCTCCTAACACTGCCCAGGAACAGAACACTTCACCAGTCAGACCCAACCAAACTACAAAACACTTAAAACAAGACTACATCGCCTGTTGGCAAACACAAACAAAAACACAGAGCAAAACGCAGTGCTGTCTGGCTCTAAATCGACACTACACCACAGCAGATTATTGGAGCATGGTGACCGATCAGCAGCTAAACGAACGTTGACGAAGTGCAGACTGAGTGAACACAGCCGTGCACAGGAAAACCTGGCTCCCTGCAGAGCAGAGGCTGTGCTGTCACTGCAGCCTTAGTGAACCTGAAACAGAGTTACACTTCCTCACCTAATGTGAAAAATATAAACACATCAGAGAAACATATTTCCCAAAATTTGAATCCACAACAAAAGGTTTTTTAAAACTATCAGATGAGGAAAAACTGCCTGTTCCACTAGGGGAAGAATCAAAGAGTAGTAGATTAGCAGCAGTCTGTGTTTCTACCTGCCATAGACTGAGAGACAGGAAGTGACACACACACCAGCTGACACACACATTTGTTGTTTTTTTGTTGTTTGTTGTTTTCTTCTTCTTTGTTATTACTGTTATATTGACAACAGACTACTTGTTTTAACTGTAGCCTGTTACTTTACTACAGTTTTAATAACATTTTAGTTGACACAAACTGATTGATTGATTGATTCATTGTAATTAATTACTTACTGACTGAGATTGATTGATTGTGACTGTGATTGAGATTGAGTCAATCATAGTTATAGTATTATCAACAGTATAGATTATAATTAATTTATTGATAATATTGTTTTCCTTTATTGTTATTATTATTATTATTACTACTTTTAATTCCAAACACTTGTTTTGGCAATATGTACAGTGTTACTTCATGCCAATAAAGCCATTTGAATTGAATTAAATTGAACTAAATTGAGAGAGACACAGAGAGACGGCGAGAGAGACAGAGAAGGAGACAGAGAGAGAGTGACAGAGAGAGAGAAGGAGACAGAGAGAGAGAGTGACAGAGAGAGAGACAGAGAGAGAGAGAGTGACAGAGAGAGAGAGAGACAGAGAGAGAGAGAGAGAGAGAGAGACAGAGAGAGAGAGTGACAGAGAGAGAGAAGGAGACAGAG
>MDSQ01000283.1_pt1 | contig 11549 bp, 7 predicted proteins | sample 1008251 | NCBI WGS metagenome assembly MDSQ01 (sample SAMN05526597, study PRJNA338239) | gut metagenome | isolation source: Hindgut content | host: Naso unicornis | place: Saudi Arabia: Red Sea | collected 2016-05
ATTGAGAACCTTTGAAATTATGGAGCAAAGTCAGATTTTGTGGGACCTTCAAGGGGGAAATACCTTGTCAGAGCTGTAGACTCACATGCAAGTCATCCCTTATAAAGAGTTTACATAGAGGTCAGCCTATACATTTTAACTATGACTTTAATGCAACATTACCTATGCTTTGTAGTTTTATTTATTTCTAAAATAAGCCCTTTGGGTTGCCATGTTGTGAAAACTCCCTTTAGTTGTTTCATGTTTGTCCAGTCTGGCAACTTACAGTTTTTCTCAGGCTCATTCTTCAGTCTTAACATTCTCTAAATTGTAAGTGCACCTATCACAACAGTTTAATAGTACATCAAAACTCTAGTACATATTTGATAGTCCCAAATTCTGTAAATAATTGCCACAAAACTGCATCCTTATAAAAAAGAGAGGGAAAAAAACTCCCATAACAATAAAAATACTTGTGGCCGTTTTTGTTTTTTTTTGTTTGTTTGTTTTTTAAACTTTGTACCTCTTCACAGTAGGCTACATACAGTAACACTGTACGCATAAGTTCTCATCTTCGTGGACCAGAATTTTTGTCAACATCAAATCTGACCTGATGAAATCTGATGAACCTGACGATGAAAGAATGTTTATAAGCAGTGAAGAGTTTGACAATTGCAGTGAGAATCAACCGATCAGTTTCGATCAATGAGCCATATAGTGATAAGTGATTTTAGTGCAGATTTGTAGAGAACTGTACTTACTCTTTTGCCCACATGCACCAAGACAATGGAATTTGCTTCAATATTCTTTTGTGAACAAACTAACTGTCTAGTGCATGAGAAAAACTGTAAATGTTTTCTCCTTTGTGACTTTGAAATGCTCCATTAATTAAAGGTTTGTAAATCATTTATGAAGGCCTTACAAAGGTTGGGAGGCAGCACAATGGATCAGTGGTTCGCACTGTCACCTCTTAGCAAGAAGGCTCTGGGTTTGATTCCCCGCTGGGTCAGAAAGGCAAGAGCTTTCTTCCAGTATTTGCACCGTTTTCTCCCACCATAAAAAAAAAACAAACGAAAAAGTATCTCCAGTCAATACCTACCCTTACTTGAGGTACTGGCAAAGATCTGGAGTTGCTACCCAGCTGCCCACTGCTCAGCAGGGATGGGTTTAATGCAGAGACAAAAGTTTCATCTGTAGGCTGTATATGTGCCCAATGAACTTACCTTCACAGAAGAGTGGAAACATGTCAAATTAAACAACAAAAAACAAAAAGTCCAATAGGCCTATACTGGAAGTAACTGCTGTTTCATTTTGATATCATTGTTGGCTGAGGTCCATTGCAAAAGGGGAGAGAACAGTAAAAGGCACTTGAGCTAAAATCTTTGAATTCTAGTATAGAAAATATGTTTTTTCACACAAATGAGTTTCTACATTTACCAAGCAGAGCCGGAATGATCAGAAAGGAAAAAGTTGCACTAATTACAGTGAGGTTATCCTCTTTATTAAGTCTGCTCCAGGCGGGAATTTGGGTCTGTATTCTGCCTCACAGTTCTTAACAGTGCAAAAATGAAATGAGGTGGCATTGTATGAGCCAGCACGAGAGTAAGTGTGGGACCGGAGGATTAACCTCCAGATCACAGAGACTGTAAATGATTGTTACTGCCGTGTACCTATGTTACTTTTACCGTTTAGAGAGCGCTGCATGACCAAAGTTTGACGTCACACTGACTGCTACCACAGCATGAATCAAAAAAAGTACCACACACTCAGCACCTCGTCAGTTCTTTTGATCACCAATGTTTTCAACAGAGTTTCATCATTCGAAACTTTGCTGATCAAAAGAGCTGATATGGAGCTGAGTGTGCGGTACCTTTCCCTAGTTTTCCTGTCTGAATCATGCAATTAGTGTCTGCACATTAAACAGACAGGGGTGTGTGTTAGCCCACTCTTTTTGTCTGTCTTTATTGCCATAACAACTGCATCACACACTGAGGCACCATTACGCTAATGTTGTTTAGTTCAGTGTAAAAAACATAGGCATAAATTACATTACAATTGCACTGTGTAATCTCTGTGTATAGATGACTAATGAATGGGAAGCAGGCCAATCAGGGCAGCAGGCAGGACCTTAAAAATAATGAGGTCTTGAGTCCAAACCCAGACAAGTTTGTCCAGACACCAAAAATTCTCCTTTGCACACACTTCTTACTGTAATTTGTATTGCATCTTTTATTTAATTATCTGTCAAATTAGACCTGATTGTCTGTGGGTTTAAGGCCAAATGCTACTTGTTCACACTGTCATGAACACAATTTTAAGAGGTAAATACTCCTCAGTTCTATAAATTGACTTGACAGTATTAAAATTTAAACACAGTGAGTCGTTGAAAACTGGAATCTGTCCGAGAGAGCAAGTTTTTATTTGCAAAGTGTAGCTACAGCCCGAGGCCAGACAACCTGAAATGTAACAGCTATCACCTCAGCATTGCATAACACGGTGAGCCGAAGCCTGAGGACATGGGTGAGGCGTGTTAATATTTGTATCACCTGTTATCTACAGCTGAGCACTGATGAATGGGGCAATAACTTCAGGTCAAGTAAACACAGACAATGGCTTCATCTAGAGATTAGCAGAGCAGGAGGCTGAGGTGATGAAGTGGACTGATTCAAGGTTACTTTCTTTAATCCAGAACAGACAACTTGCAGAGGCCTGCACAGTTTTTATTGTCAGACTTTTTACATTGTAATGATGTTATTTGTGATGCATGAAATGTTAATTACATTATAAACACTCTCAGATTTGTTATTGTGTTCAGCTCTGCCTTTCTTTTGCTTCTGGTTGCATAATTTCCAACTGAAGCTTTGTTAACAAACAGATCCTTAAAATCGCAGCCTAACACTCAATGACACATACAGACGCTGCTGATACTTGAAATATACGCATACTCTACTCATCATATATTAGTGACAAAAATAATCTACTTAATGTATGTATTATTTTGACTATGGTCCTCAGACCTTAGGCCCATTTTAGGGACTGTCTTTGTGTGAACTTTTTGCCCACAAGGTGCTAACGTGTGGGTGAAATCGCCAATGAGAGATTCTTCTGTCTCTCCATTTTCATCCCAGAGCGGAGAGACAGCTGTGAAAACTCACAACTCCTTCACTCAACAATTTAAAGTGATGAAAACTCACACAAGGGACTTGTAACCTACAAAGCTCAAGTGACCCGCACGTCTCCCTCTTTTGATATGTCAGCATCACTCTCTACACGACAGGCTCTCCATCACACTCTCCTCTGAGTCTAAAGTCGCCTTTCTGTTTCCATTTCTACTCCCCTCCAGTGGTTCCCAAAGTGGGGAGAGGGTCACGAGATGCCCTCCAAAAAAACAAATATATTTTTTAAATTATTTAGAATTGCACATTTAACCCATTATTGTATAAATTATGGTTATATTCTTTCATATATTCTTTCTTAGATGACTTTAAAGTAATGTAATGGCTGTTAGGCTGTTGTTCTTCTGTGCTGTATTGATGCCCGTGTTTTCAGAGGCCTAATAGTTAAATGCCACCTCCAGGGTTGCTGGGGGTCTCCCGTCTCTGGCAGCGTTATTTGTTAAAAAGTTTGGGAACCCCTGCTCTATGCTACTCACCTTTAGTATCTGGTACTTTTCTGGAGGCCGTTTTCCATTACAAGATAGTAGGACTACACATGACAGCACCGCCTCGGTGTGGGTGGTCGTTACAGTGACACCACGCAAAACTGCAGTGACAACCGATTAGTGTCTGTAGGGTTTCATGTCACCATTTAGTATCTGCTCAGTTTCTTTGAACCTTGAGTAGGTACCAAAGAAGTAGGTGCCAGGCGCTTTTACATTATAGAAAACCAAAAAAGGCAAGTAGAGTAGAGTAGAGCTGGTGCCATGTGATGGAAAAGTGAATATATAGGATCTGCTAGAGCAGTTAAGTACTTGACGACCTCTTTGCTTTGGAGAAGAATTTCTTGAGCTGGTCTGGAGCTATGTGTCAGTAATAAAGCCATGTGTTGAATTCTTGTTTCTTGAACCAGTGTCCTTAGAATTTAACTGGGAGCTCAGATATGGTGCAAGCACAATAGATTGGACAGGGTATGTTTGTTCATTTATCATTTATCATAAAATGGACATAATCGGGTGATATTATTGCATACATTGCAATCACACAACAACCTCATACACATACAGCGCTAAACAAAACAGCACAGATGAGATCAACCGTGATTATCAATGCAAAATAAACATTGTGGAAATAGAAAAAAAATCAGTAATATTGAGAGAATGTTGAGCTAGCTTATTCAGTGTAACAATGTGATGCCCTGTCTGCCCAACTGCCATCTTAAACTCTTGAACTCTCAAAGCTGTCAGCTGTTACATTACTGTCTGTTCCCCTTTTTTTAACTGCTCAATCTCAAACGGCGACAAAATTAAACAGCCACATTTCAACTGTAAAACCTTAACTTAAGTTCTGCTATAACTTATTTGGAAACTTTCTTCTTCTTTGCGTCTGATTAGTTTTTAGCTCATCCTGAAATACAGTCTACAGCCATAAATATGTTTAAACGGGGTCACTGTGCTGACCTATTATTTATGATATTGGCCTGACCTGGCTCAAAGAGGAGCTTTCCTCCCGTTTTCCGTTGACATTGCTTAGCTGTTTGTGCATCAGTTCCCTTGGCAGTCTCTGGGTCACAGAGGACACCCAGCATGTGTCTCTCATCCTATTGAACCTTCGGGGCTGCCTAAACCTGAAATGCAGACATCCACATTTGATGCCAGACTACATGGCAGCTACCATGTGAGTGTTTTGTGTATTTATCAGCCATCAGAGTTGAGCTTTGCCTTTAAACATCAGAAGAAATATCATTTAATGTTCTCTTTACATTTACTGCAGCTTTATCTTAGGTTCAATCTTTAAATTTCATTACTATTTAAATTTAATTATTATTTAACATTTATCCATAGGTCTAATTGCTTTTCTTGTTCAAAAAGTCTTTTGCTGGACAATAAAACTGACTGTACAACAGTGACATGTACATTCTTAACAACTGAACTAAGCCTGTATTGAATTTGGACTCATTACAAGTTTGCAAAGATCTTCACACACGCCGCCATTTCTAAGCGGTACAGAGTGTACTTAAGATCAAAGGGGCAAATAAACTGGCTGATGAGTTTCTGCTGAGCTCCTATTTTGGTTTTGAGATAAAAGTGCTGTTTCTAAGTAGGACAGACTGCTGGTATATGTCAACTCAAAAGCACTGAAACCAAAAGTGTCCAGCAATAGCCAAGGTGAGAAGATGTTCTAAGACATAAAGCGTGCATTTGACTTGTAGCTGTGAGTTAGCTCACATAATTCAACCTTTAGTCGTCTACCATTAAATTTTTGAAAATGTGATTTAGTGTGATAAACACAGGAACAGAGCATAAATGACTCTGCCAGGATTAACATCACTGCTGGTCTGAGGTCAGCTCTGCTTCCTTAGGATCAGGAGGTCATTTGCTGTTGTGGTAATTACTGGGCCCACCCTGAGGAAAGGTGCTCTGTTTCAAATGCCTCAAATACTCTTTAGCTTTCTCTGCTAGCGGCCTTAACATATGTACATGCAGCCTGTGTGTTTTATTACAAAGGGGTGGTACTGACACCTCTAAGTCACGTAATAAAACAGTTGCAATTTTTACCAGGGTTAGGAACTCTTTCATCATAAATGCATTACAACGTTCTGCACGCTGGTGCCCCAAAATATTCAGCTGGTGCCTTTTTTGAGAATTTTTCTACACCCCTGATCCTCAGACAGCCTGAGTCAGCAGAAAACATACAAATAAAACCGGTAAATAACCAATAAGCCAGTTAGATCAACAGTTTACAGCATAATGTAAATTTAAAGGGTTGTAAAAAGTCAGTGTGAAAAGCTAATTTGACGCCCATTTGAGAGGCAATTAAAGTGCTCTAAAATCCTCTGCTGGGAGGCCGAATGAAGGATGTCATCAACACCTCTGTGAGATTTGCTCAAGGAACTCCTAAATGTTTCCTATGAGGGGACTGTAGGAGTCTGTCATTAGTTATATTATCAGATTATCTTATGAGTCACTAAGGGCTTCTGCCAAAATTAAATTCTAAGTTCTTAATGTAACATTCTGCTAGAGGGGCTTATTTAAAGTCAGATTTCTAACCTACTACATTTCTCGCCTTGTCTTTGAAAGCGCACTATAGCTATTTAAAAAATATTCATTCATGATGTGGAAATTTCCGCCTGCTGTGAAATGGGAGTTGTGCCACCGGACAAAATGAAAAATGGAATTGTGTCAACATGTATTCTTATTTCGTTATTCGTAAGGGGATTTCCTTTTTGTCTTGTCCTGAATAGAAATAATAAATTTTCATGTTTTTATTCGTACTTATAATTACAAGGATCTGCTCTCCAGTTAAAGGCATGTGCTTTGCTAATTATTTAACTAAATTTAAAAGAATTTGTCCTTAATTAATGGTTTATCGTTGTACTGTAAAAACAGAGAGGCTGCTCTAAATTTAGATTTGTATTACTACCCTTGCCTCGCCCTTGCTACTTGCAGTTCATTCATTTATTCGTTATATGGTCATATGGGTACATCAATTCATTTACATATTTAGCAAAATTAAAGAAGAGGAAGTATGTATTTTGGATGTTTATGTAATAATTCTAACATCTACACTGACAAAAGCAATATCAGTTAATTACCTCATCTTCCTCAAGTTTCTTATTCCACCATTTCTTTTAGTCAGCAGGGCATTTTATCACTGTACTCTTATCTTTCGGTAAGGCACCTGTTCATTTGTTTGAAAAATACTGTACAAATAAAGCTGCACTGCTTTACTGTCATTTTGAAAATGGGGTAAAAATCATATTTTTTTAGCAGCAAGACTGAACTTATTAAAGTTCACACACACTGCAGTGGAAAAGTAATCAAAGGCTCTTGCTCAAACCAAAAAAGGACATCAGAACAACCATTTCAGACATTAAAATGCATCTGTTGGTTAATAAAGAACCTCTGCTGTACATATCTGGTATGCTGCTTCGTTAAGCACTTTCTAGCCCTTTCAGATCATCTGAGGCAGGTCTGCTTACTGTCCCCAGGGTCTGCACTAACCCTGGCTTGAAGATGTTTCTGCCTTTTATTCAGTAAATTCAGTGTATTACTTTTGCGGTTTTATGTTAATTCGGATTTATTCTAATTTAGCTCTTTTTTTTATCATATATATTTTAGTTTATTCTCTTAAAAAATGTTCTTTTTTGGTATTGTACCAATGCATTTTCACATCTTTTCTCAAGCAATTTCGTTAGCCTTATTGTTAAAAAGTGCAATGAACTTGACTTGCCTTATCATTTACAGTATATTTAAATATTTTATTGTCTAATTTTTAAAATCAATATTATTTGCCCTTTTTTATCCAATATCATCTGTCCTCTTTTTTAGCTTCCATTGTAATTACAGCACCAAATTTGTGTGTCTAAGCTATGAGTTTCTTTACAAGAAAATGTTTAATTTACTGGTTTATTGTCAGATGAAGCCTCCTTGATCATTTCATATCCATGCACTGAGGAGTGTGCTCACAGTGACACAATAACACTAAAAATGGAAGACTGATCTTTGAATTTGCATCATGCGCATACAAAGAGAGGTACATATGTCAGTCCCTGCGATAAACATACAGCAAAGTAGCTTCATGACTCATGATGATTTTATTGATGTTTGCTTACGTTATCTCTCTCTGTTATCTCCTTCCCTGTCTTACTTAGGATCCTTAGCCAGGTTGATACAGTCATGAGCCTTTTAAAAAATAATATAATGTATAATGTTAATACACTGTTGGAACATGAATGATAATAACTGATGATGAAGAGGCTGTCATAATTAAATTTATACTAGTTTGAATTTAATCAATCCCCTGCAACGGGCAGTTTGCAGACTGTGGATTCACAACATGACACAGCAGTTACACAGCACAGACTGAATGTTGTATAACTCAGAGTTATCTGGCTGCTGTATGGTGAAATGAGTCATGCCACCACCCAAAATTAATAGAACGTTCTTAAAATGTGCTCTTATTTTTATTTTTTTTAACTTGTGCAGGGTCTTTCTTGTCATGTACTGATAAGAAATGATGTATTTCCACCTTTTATTTCTACAAAATGAAATTATAATCTGGTCTTGAATTAGTGGAGTGTGCATTAGTAATTTAATAACTACAACCGCAAAAATAATTCTTTGTAAATAATCTATTATACATTTTCCAGTTGCTTCCATGCACAAAATATCTACTTTTGATTATATTACACTGTTGAAAACAGTCTCTTATAATTTAACCTGATGTCAAACATTTCTTAAAAGCATTTAAAAAGTATGACCACACCTGGAGGTGAGTTTGATCAAACCTGGAAAATTAAACAAACTTGCTTTCAGGTCAAAGTTAGGTGTTCAGGCTGGGACTCACCTCTAGATCTTCCCCTCCTACATCCCGCTTTTCCTCCATGGTTGCAGGATAACTCAGTTGTGGGAACAGTTCAGGAAGGGAAAGAAGAAGAACATTCACAAGGATTTGAAAAACTTTGGCCATGAACTGAGGCAGGACTTTGCACAGGCCTGTCGCAGCTTCTCTTCCAGCTGGGACCAACCTTGCTTAGGGAAACAGTTGGCAGTAAAAAGGAGGATTTTTCGATGAGACTCAAGAGCATGTGCATTGTGTCCTCCATGGAGTTCGCTGAGATGGAGGTCTTGGTGGAAGCTTTGACGATCTCCATGGATGAAGGTAGACAGAGCAGTGCAGAGCGTCGGATGAGACACTGAAGGCACTGGATTCTGTCGGACATCAGAGCTCAGCTGACACCCACCAAATTGAGACGCTGGGGGTAAAAACTGGTGTAGTTTCCTGTTTTTGCAAAATAGGTTTGTAGGTTGTTCACTGAATATTAATGAGTCACACTGCTCAGCCTCACAGGAGGGGAGCTGGAGACAAGGCACTGCCCATGTCAATCCTCAGACTGAGGAGGACAAACGTGAACTTTTGTTGATTTGATCCTTGAACACATGGGTGAGGTCAAGGAAGTGTGCAATCAACTCTGCATGTCTTTTGGACTCAGAGTAGGTGTATGGCCCTCTTCCTTAGGATTGGGGGAAGCTACGTGAGTACAGCCTTACAACAGATGGCTGCAGGCCATCTGGTTCCTGTGTGGCTGGACTGAAAGCAGTGTAAGAATACAGAGAATTAATCCAACACGCTGGTAATGGTGTTGGACAGTTACCCTCAATTTTCATGGACAGAATCTGATGGTTTTGAGGAGGAGGGTGGCCTCAGGAAAACATCACGTTTGCAGATTTATGTAAACAAAGACCTGACCCAATCATGTCACTGTTTGTCTTCTCACTGTGCATCCCGTAAACTAATTAAGAGTAAATCACCCGGCATGATGAGGCAAAGTAATAGAGTGATTAACTAATAAACCAAATGAGCTAATTTGACTGCACCTGTGTTTCTTCATCACAATAGTAATATATGTTATCTAACCTCTAAATGATTTACACTTTGGGCAGCAAGTAAAGGTGAAAACTGCAGTTCACTGTCAGATGTGAAAACCAGAAGGACTGGAAAGGCTATTCATAGATGATGAAATAATCATTCATAAATAACAGACTTGTTACAAACAATACATTTGTTTAATTTAGTTTTTTGTGAATGTTAATTGTATTTATTGTGTGTCAAGGTGTGTTGTGTTTTTTTTTTCAAGGTCATCCTAATAGAGAACAAAGAAGAGTCCTTGGTCAGGGCCCAGAGTCGTAGCGCCGAGCTCGGTCTGAAGAACATTGGCTTCATTCAGGCTAATTTGGACTACTTCACTGGACTGTTTCACATCGGGGTGAGTAGGGCAATTTTCAAACAATGTGACTTTGCACCAGTTTTGTCTCCATTGCTTTGATGATCGGTAGATTCTGCAGACAATAGACTAACCGTTTTAGATGACTGAACGATCAGAGATATTTCTAGTTTTTGACGGGAGTTGTAAAAACGCTTAAGTCACAAATAAGCACAAAGAAATTAATGGATCCAGGCAGCAATAGACAGGCAAATCTAATGTTCTCAGGTAAAATGATTGTTTTGTCAAAGGAGTCTGGCTGAGAGAGAATAGATGCACTGCGAAGATCAACTTTAGTTTTCAGTCAGAAGGAGCTGCCCAACAGCAAATTAAAGAGCTGAAAATTTAAACGTAGTGTAGACACACTTTTTTTGTTTGCTGTTTTTTTAGGTGACTAAAATGTCTTTTGCTATTGTCCCCGTTCACAGCAGCTCATTGCGTGGCTGGCATTGCTGGCGTTGCTGTCTAAACAATTGACATCATTTGGCTTTTATGACAGGTAAAAGTGTAATTATATTAAACTGTCTTGACGCTGAGGTGCAACGTTATAAGGTTTCTGCTGACAGTTATAATAATCAAGCTGATAGTCCAGTGCCTCTTATTCCTGAAGAAGCATTTTAACAGTGAAGTAAACAACTTAAATTAACACTGCAGAAACAATGTGTGCTTTTCCTCTCTGTCAAAATCAGAATTTACAGCAAGGTGTCTGAACGTTGTATTTTTTTTCCTAAAATATTTATATGCATGTTGGAGAAGCTCAGCAAAACATTTATGCACGTCATTCCCTCACCTTTTTTCCAGAGCCTGAAAATGCCAACATGCAGTTAGTTTTGTCGGTGCAGCTCAGATGGCTTTTCATTTCCTGAGGTGAAGCTTAAAATCAGAAGGCTTTTAGTGCTCTGTGCTTCATTCATGCAGCATTATGTCAGTGTCCTCTGTCTGATTACTGGGAAGTCAAAAGGTAGTTTTACCCAGAAAATGAAGGACAAAGATAATGTTGAGGTTTAAAGGATCCCTTCGTTTATGGAATGTTACTGGCCAGCTTGTCTGTTTGTTCTTGTTTATTTCAAAAATCTGCCATCCAAAGATGTTTTTGGTTTGCTTCCAAAAACATTTTGCCAGGGTATTAAGATTTATACTGTTGACAAAGGTGGAGAAGTTGGAAAAGTGTCATTTTTGAAGTGTTTGTTTTAAAAGTGGTTGCCTATCCTTTTTTAAACTTTTTGCTGGCAACTTGGCCACATCACCCTTTTACTTCTTAATTTCATTGCATAATTTTTTAAACCGACATCTCTGCCAAGACTGCACTTCTGCTTGTTTGTGTTTGTCAAGGTTAAATACCCTGCCTCTTAAATGTGTTAAATTCTGCTCCTGCAACAACAGAATAAATGTTTTATTAGCTTTCAACCCCGATGCTTGAAGGGGCTCCAATAAACCATTATCTTGCATTAAATGCCAATCAGCAGCTGCAAATCAAAACCCTTGCCTGTCCTTTTTTCAAAAACTCACCTTCATCTACAGAGCTCTTGACTTCTCAAACTGATAATAGTTATCAATTTAAAGCAAATAGGTCCTGTTTGAATCTGGCTGGTGTCACGCAAAAATAGATCTTTGGAATTAAAAAAAAAAAAAAAACTTTCTTTATTGAG
>MDSQ01000284.1_pt1 | contig 11541 bp, 8 predicted proteins | sample 1008251 | NCBI WGS metagenome assembly MDSQ01 (sample SAMN05526597, study PRJNA338239) | gut metagenome | isolation source: Hindgut content | host: Naso unicornis | place: Saudi Arabia: Red Sea | collected 2016-05
ATTCTTCCTGTCAACTCCCACGCTCCCTTTCTTTCTTCCTCCCTTCACCTAACCTCTGTAAGCTCCATCTTTCCCTGTTACCTGTCCATCCTGTCCTCCACCTCTGCCTCACCGTCTCCATCTATCATACTGCTTTTCTCCCCCAGCCTTCCAGCCTTCTTCCATCCATTCATCATTCCTTCATCTCCGCTGCCCTCCACACATCTAACCTTTTGCCTCCTCGCAGCATTTTTCCTCCACATTTGTTCCCTCCATCCCTGTCCTCATTGATCTCAGCCTTCATCCCTCTGTCTGTCCTTCTCACACTCTCGCAGTGTCCTCCACCTCACATTTACCCCTTTAACATCTCCTCCCTGTCTCCCCCTGACCCCGCCATCACCTCCTCAGAGTCCCATCTCCTCATTTTTTCTCTCCTCCTGCTCTAATCCTGACCTCTCCACTGCTAGCCATAAGTATCATCGCTTTGCCATCTCCCCTCCTCTCATTTCTACTTCACCGTCATCATGATTGTCATTACAGATGAGGTTAAAGATCCAATCATTGCTCTAGGTGTCATCAGCACACACACACACACACACACACACACATGAAACGTGCTCCTCTCACAGTTTTGACATGATGCTGGATTCTTCAGGCAGATTTACGCGCCGCTGTGTTTATGTTCATAATCATAATGATTCTATGTGTGTGTGTGTGTGTGTGTGTGTGTGTGTGTGTGTGCATTACTGTGTGTGTGTGTGTGTGTTCCTGTGTGTTTTTACATCCAGATGTAGTCGCAGTAATAATCCCTGATGCATCGCGCATCAGAGCGTGGGTGGAAATAGCCTGACTGTTTGGACTGATCGAGTCCGTGCTGCTGTCTAGAAATAATTCTCAGACTGTGGAATGAGGCCAGAGCCGGCTGACCCCATTATAGCAACCTTACAACTCATTGTGACAGGACCCGCCACTGATCGACAAGACAATCTCACTTCTTTCTGACTAATGGCTCCGGACAGGCAGTCTGTCTGTCTGTGGTCTGGGCCAGATCAGCCGAAAAACAAGAGACGTGGCTCTGCAGAAGCTCAGAATTATGCCCACAGTTACATCTGCTACTGTAACTTCTTTTGTTTTCTAAAGTTTATGAGGCAGAAATGGCCATTTGGTTTTCATACAGGGATGCAGAATTATCGGCATGTTATTGGCATTGGCCGATATTTGCTTTGACATTAACTATTGGATATAACAACTGATAAAATAACAGGCTGCTGTTTCCGTGATTAAACGCCCGAGTCAGCAGCATGTTTCACATGTTCCCTGTGGACAGACGTCATGTTCACTGACTTTGTCTCTTGTTAAACAGGCCAAATTTGCCCCGATTGTGGGCTTTGTTCTGATTTGTCTCAGGGAGAGCATCATCCAGTTTGAAGTATGATGTAGTGTTGCACAGTATACCAATACTAACGAACACTGCTTTAAGTGGAAAAAAATAAGTGCCGGTACTCCCCTGTTTCACCTGTTGGCATGTGGATGGGGTGGGCGGTATCAGCAAATTTTTTAAGTATTAGTCCACGTTCTGAATTTTTACAGTTAATAAAAGATAGGCTTCTAGAAGATAATGCTGATGTTCACGAAATAATTTATTTGACAAACGAGGCCTGCTTTGAGTTTTCTGCCTCGGTATGTGAATATATATATATATATATATTTGACTGTGGAAATGCTGTGTCATCATCAGAATCCATTCCGGTTTGCGTTCCTATGTCAACATTACTATCTATGTTTTGTTTTTATATTTCTTTGCTCTTCCTTGTTCATTCTACATTGCTGTGACTCGCTCTGAAATGCAGCCGGTGACAGAGCACGAAGCAAATGCGCAGCAAAGCCGTTCCGGAGCGCACACGACACCTTAATCTGTGTGTTAGCGCATGGATGCAGCATTAATGAGACGCTCCACTTCCACAAGAACAAAAAACGTCAAGTAGTCTGTGAGAGAAGAGAGAGGAGAGAGTCACGTTTTGTAACCTACTGTAACGAATCGCCAAGAGACACTCTGACGTGGAGAGGACGTAATAGGCTGGATAAACTATGTAATTACCCCTTTCAAAACACTTGTCCGAGCATTTTTATATATAATATATATGCTGACATCAGTGTATCTATGATAGGCGAATATAAGCCGAAAATTTTAGCAAACTGATATATCAGCTACTTTCACCTTGTTTTAGTTTAATAGCTTAAAATTTTAGTGTTTTGGTTCAGTCTCAAGATTCAAAAACGCTTTTTCAGGAAAAAACTTAATAACACACTGTAAGTTACCTGTCCAGCACCAGAGGGAACACAGACAAAAAAGTCAGACATTTTACTCATGGGTTGATAAAGTTAAAAAAGAAGAAGCAAAAGTTAGAATTATTTCGACATCATGACACTGAAGCGACAGCAAATCAAAGCTGGTAAAGCCTCCTAACTGCTGGATGGAGTCATCAGCTTCTATTGAGGTTTTCTAGTAACATTAAATGTCAAATTGTTTAATGACGTGGCATCACTGCTGTTGCCATTATTTGTGCTCAGTCAGTGTAAACTTTTCCATAAATCCTCTTTAGTCTAATATTTGTTGTGTTATTTACCTTAAAGTGTGCTTTTTCAAGTTATTTATATGCTGTAATTTACAAACCACACACACGAATACATCATCCTGCTGTAGTCATGGCTCCTGAAGTGTGTGTACATCACATTTTTAGACATATGAATCTCTCTGTAATGTCAAACACATTGCTAATAATGCACATTTAGTTTTATGTGGTTCTTAAATGCAAACGTCTTCATCCAATCAGTAAAAGTGCTTCTTAATATTGTTAATCTGAGAGTAAAACAGGGCAGAAGAAGTTGTCTTTATAATAATATTCTCATTCAGATGAAGCATTTCAACATGATTAATAATTGAATGTGTTGTATTGGAAACGTTCGCCTGAAACGGATCCATGACAGTTTCTGCATCCACTGAATCTCTTGGAGATTTTGTCACAGATTGTAGAAATGAGAAACTTTCTTGACAACACACACTTGTTAATGAATAAATCATACCGTTAATGACTGGAAGTTTGTTTTTCTTCTGTGTGTTTTTTTTCTTCTCGTGGCTGATGAACCCTGGAATGGGGCACCGGCCATCTGCGGTCCTGTGTGTGTGCGTGTGTGTGTGTGTCTCAGAATATGTGTGTGTGTGTGTGTGTGTGTGTGTGTGTGTGTGAGAGCTGTGGTCCAGCGTCCACTGGGGAGACTCGGCTGCTGCCCCACTTTCCTCGCTCTCATGTCGGACCGGGACCATCTGACGGGGCTAAAGACCAGTGTCACATGTCTATATTTGGCCGCCGTCGCCGCCGCTGCCAGAGCTCAGCGCTGCAGTTGTTTTCCAAAATGCGCGGGGCAATCGATGCTAATGAGGAAGGACATTTTAATTAGGGCTGTCGCAACCTGGGGACGACATGCGGGCTCGCTCAGCGGGGGGCGAGAGAGAGGACAGGAGGGGGTCTGGTCACCATCACACCTCCTTCTGGGAGTTTGACTGGTGAAAGTCTCGCTGCATTTTTAGAGGAAATTAAATTAAATCTGCATAAAAAGCTTTACGACGATGACATTTCATTAAAAAAAACTTAGATTTTAAAAGCTCCTCTGCTTCAGATCAGAGAGACATTTGATGCAAAATGGAGTTTAAATTGAAATAAATCAAACTGTTCAAAAACAATCTGTCACATTACTGGACTTGACTCCACCTGCTCCAACCAAAAGGAGGTGAAGCTGCTGGATGGAGAGAAAACAACAAACTGACCTGATTGGACAGATTTCAGACAGACTTCAGTAAGAAGAGCCAATCAGGACGAAGTCAAGCTGTGATATATTTCTCTACTGTGTAAATAACATCCATAAAAAATATCCAGATTATATTCATGATAAATTATGATTTCTCTAAAAACACCCAAGATGATCAAACCATAATGTAAAGGATACAGTGTTTCATGTATATCATCAAATCATACGTCTCATTTTTCTTAAACTTATTTGACATCAGACCACAGATGCTCATGACTAATTTTTTGAGTCCATTTTGATTGCTACGTCTTTGAGGGGCAAGTCCAGCTCAGGTTTCGAGTCTCTCTCATCTGCTGCACGCTCAGAACACTGCGCAGCAATATCACAGGAATTTAAAGCATGTAAAAACAATAATAATCATTACTGATTGGATTTATACAGCGCCTTTCTATCACTCAAGACGCTCCGCAGTGAAGTGGGGACCTCTCTAACCACCAGCAGTATGCAGCACCCACCGCGGTGATGCACGGCAGAACGCTCACCACAGACCAGCTTGAGGTGGAGAGTGAGAAGAATAAAAAAGCCAGTTATCATGTGCCGATTTATCGTCACTCTTTAATCTGTCAGCATACAGAATTAGCATTGATTCACTGTTTGTTTGGTAGCTGATAGGATATTTGTGTATTATTCTATTTGCTGATATTATCGGCCGATATTTGCCTATCACAGATATGTATCAGTATTAGCATATATGTTGTACGCTCATGTTTGGAATAAAGTTTGTTAAACTTTACGATATTCTGTCTCCATTACATGTTCATATTCAGTTGATATAAATGTTGCCTGATATCTGTCACCAGGCAATGACAACAGATGATGCATTCACAGTCAACACTTTCAGCACAATTCATCACACTTTGAAAAGATTTTCTGTAAAGTATGTTGAGACAAAACTTTACCGGCCTACCCATCTTGCCCCTCTTCCCTGGTTCGCCGGGAATGCCCTGAAAATTAAAAGAGGAGAGAGAGAGCAGAGACGGAGTAGGAAACAAAGCAGGAGGAGGAAAGGAAAGGAATCAAGAAAGACAGAAAAACAAAGAAGAAGAAAGATGGACATTATGTAAAAAGCATGTCAAATCAAACAATCACACACTCTGGCGTAACTAATTTTAATCCAAAACACTGAATTAAAAAAACATAACTGTGAGTTTCCCTCAACTCCTGCTTCAACAGATGTGAGGAACAGCTGACTGCAGCCTGTCCAACATTTTCCCAGCCTATTATAAGGGATTCAGGCCTCCACTTCATACATATATATGTTAAATAAACACCAGTGTCTCCTGGGACAAGGCTGCCAGACACCGTCTGTTGTGTGCAGCTAAGGTATGAACCATCTTGCGGGCTGGCTGCTGAGGTCGTGATTACAGCCTACCCTGTGCGCTGACGCAACCCTCTGGAGCATGTCATAAGTAGGCTAATCGCTTCATGTTTTAGAGGCTGTACAGAAGGAGGAGGCCTTGATGAGTTCAGGCAGTTCAAAGGCTCTAAGAGGGGGCTTTTATCGTGTGAGTCATCAGCACACCCACACAGCCTTATACAGCAGTATCTTGGACAGCTGGGGACTGTTTTCCGCATGGTAACAACAACTAGACAGCTGAATGAAACGGCAAGGGATGTTACACTGTTGTCATCCAGCAGAGTCATTAATCAATGTATACTTTGAGAGAAAATGCACATTTGACAACAACTCACTCTTTCGCCATCAGGCCCAGGAAGGCCAAAAAGCCCCGGGATTCCAATGAAACCCTGCAGGAGAGGAGAGGACAGGAAAAAAAGAGGAGAAGAGATGTAGGATGTGAATATTTGGTTGCCGTAAAAGCAGCTGGACGAACTGCAACTCCCATCGGCTCTGGGGCGGGGTTTCAGGGGCCGACGGTCCAGCATGGATAGGGTGGGATTCCATGAAGAACCAAGCCATGAGGCAAGTGTATATGCCCATGGACTGCATGGTGCTGGCTTCCACGATGTAGTCCAAGGGCACATACCCTCACGCCAGGGATCTCTGTAGGTAGCCAGGACATCAGACCGAGCTGTCGGTGCAGGGTGAGACAAACACAGGAAAACAAGCACAAACACCACAACAGTTGACCACCAGAGGAAGGGGTTAGAGTTGAGCATGCAAAACATGGAGTAAGCTTCAACAGAGGGTGCAGAATATTCGGAAAGGTGGCCCAGTAAGAGAGAGAGCGAAAGGACTAGAATGCCTCCTTAAGACAGCAGGGCCTCATACGGAGCTTAAACAGGAAATTCCAGCCAGTGGGGGCAGGGGAGACTTTGGAGCAGCCAAGGCGAGCTGATAAAGAACCTTTATTTGGAACGCAACATAAAAATCACTGTTTGTGTCCGCGAGTGTGTTTCTTTGTTTGTGTACTTAAAGGGTGTCTGCCTGTATACAGATGGCTAATCAACAGCTGGTCTTTCAGTATGTGTCTGTTTAGAGTAATACAATGTTTACATTACAAGCAAACGCTCCTAAGTTTAGCACACCAGTAATAGAGGCACAGACTGGGTGAGAGAGTGTGTATGAATGTGTTTACGTGTGCTGAGGCGGATGCTGGTGCACCTAAATGCATGCATGCACTCAGATCTCTGTGCACATACCTGTTCTCATGCATCAACACGTATACGGCATAAAAAAGGTTGCAACCTTTAATTAAACAACTTTCTGCGTGCTTGAACTAAGATTTAACTGTCTCCTTCGATACATAATGAATAATAAAAAGTGTTAGAAAGCTTTCAGACAGACAACCTTGCCTATAAACATACTTACTGGCTCTATCAAAGCACCAATTTTTGTAAATTAGACTTTCAAAATCAAACTTGAGCAGCAAATTGGACGGGAAGAATTAACGTTAACTTACCCGAACGCCTTTAGGCCCCATTGGTCCTATAGGCCCTGGTAAACCCTGCAAAACAAAGAGAGGGCGCTTCATATAAGTTGCTCATCACTTTTATCGATTTACACCTGAAATACTGTTTTCCCAAATATACTGTGAGTGCGTTTATCCTTGTGCTTAATGACAAAAGTGTTAAGTCAAAGACTGCAACTTGCAGTTACAAAAAAGTGATGCATGCATGACTGTAAACATATTCAAAATGCCTTAAAATGTAAAAATGCATGTGATAAATTTAGCTCAGATATTGCTCATCCACAAACTGTAGAGGTGACGGACGTAGTACGAGCTACACTTGTACTATATAATACAGTCCAATGCAGTAACTGAGCAATAAATGTACACATTCAGCTTTATGGGAATTTCTGAGGTTGGAGCTTGAAATGTTGTTTTCTAGAACCACTTCATTTTTTTAATATTCCAGCTCCTCTATACAGTGTTTACCCAAATATTTTCCTCCAAGTCAGCTGTTCAACATAACCCAATTCCTCTTGGCCCTCTGCCCTTACTATGGCCCTGACTACAACTGTACCAGTCACAGCAGAGGATTTACTGCACCTGCCTGCCAGGATAACCTTTGGCACCTGGGCTTCCGACTGGACCTTGCTCTCCCTACAGGGAAGAGAGAGAGAGAGAGAGAGGGAGAGGGAGAGGGGGGAGAGATGGAGAGTGAGATGGCGAGGGAGAGAGGTGGGGCAATGATCAAAATTACAGAAACACAAACACACACAGGCCGGCCGTTCTGCACAGTAGCACAGAGAGACCAGAGCAGAGTGGATGAACTACAGTTAAATGTACAATACTATTGCATCATGAGGAAATGAATGTGTGGGCTTTACATCTAAGATGGTTCACCACCACTGTTGAATGAGTTTGTCTTCTATCTTCTCTTCTGGATAGTTTAGCATTTGAGTTACACATATGTACTGTGCTGTGAGAAAACAGAACTTTAAACACAAAAGAGCAACATACCATTTATGTTTACAGTTAGCAATCCCTTCATCATCTGTGGATGTATTCAATCAGTAAGGAAATTAATATTAAGTAATATGCATAACCTGTTTTCTAATTTTAGATTTTTGACTTGAATTCTTTCCTAAAGCCCCTTTTGAGGAACTTTTACTTTGCATTGATTGTAGCAGCGCGTGTGGACAAAAGCGGTACTGCTTCCTGTCATAAAGATCTTGTCTAGCACGAGCATCTGTTTTGGAAGAGAGTGAAAGAAACACATCATTTGTGTACCATACCAGTTCCATCATAAACACAAAATACTGAAATTATCTAAAGAAAAATATCCTCCTGCTCCAACCATAGATAGTAAATAACAGAGCAGCAGATCGATCATGCTCATAAACAACAAATCGCCTCTTCCGGTCTGTGTGCTGTAGAGCGTTTCGTTGTGTTTCCGCTGACTGAGCGGACCAGGCAAAAGCATTGTAAAAGACAGGATAATAATCTTAAATCTCCTCGCTGATGGTCTCATTTGCTGATGTAGGTAAGACATGAGGCGGCAGTATTAAATTTAGACTGTTTCAAAACCAGTTAAAAGTTTCTCTTAGGGCATTTAACATCACTACTTTAATGATTTACTGTTTATTCTCTGTATTCAAGGGCATATCGCCCAGAGCTAATTAGGCGTTAGGTTTGTGTGTGTGTGTGTGTGTGTGTTTGTGTGCAAGCATAACACACACAAACAGAAGCAGGTTGTCCTGGTAAAGACCTTCCGTTGACTCCCTCCGGACGTGCAGCCCAGTGCACTGCTTACCCTCTCTTGGATAAATATAATGCATAATGCAGCCAGTTAAAAACAGACAAGAATTTGGCCGAGTGAGGTTTGGACCTTTAACTTGCCAGCAGTGAGGAGCGGCTCCGTGGTGTATTACTGTAACAAAGATTCATCGACACTTTATGCACGCCAGCTGGTCTTTGCCCTCCATGAGTCTGATCTGTTGGGCTTATTACTCTGTCGCTGCTGCTACAGTGACTGAGACACAAGGCTGGAGCCATGGTCATCGTCATCATCATCATCATAAGCAGCTCTGTGGGAAAGAGGGGGGCGTTCGAGGATGGACAGAGTGGAAGGACATGACAGTAAGAGAGAAAAAGAGCTCATCTATGATGAGTCTTGCGGGAACTCCTTGTGCTGGTGATGTTATTCTGAGAATCGGGACTTACCTAAAATTGTGACAGTGAGGCGAATGTTCCACTCTGCTTTCTGTGACTAAGACCTTTCCTTAATAGTAAGTAAGTAGTATGACCCAGCTGGACTAAAAATAGCTCTGGACAAGAGGCTGGATGCTTCACACTTCAAATTTTAGGCTAAACAACCAGAGTCCCATCTCCTCCCACTTGTAGCAGCAAATAAAGGAGTTCATCGAACTGATTTCCTCAGTTAAAAGACAAGAGGAACAGGTACAGAAAGAAGAGACTGTAAGAAATATAACAGATGCCTGAGATTGCGATATGATCGAGATGAAATGCTGCACGAGAGAGACCGATCATTAAATGCCAAGCAGCAGGGAACAACACAGAAAAAGACAGTCACACAAAGGAAAACTTACTCCAAAGCTGCAGAGTAATAGCCGTGAGTGTGTCACTGTTGGCCTAGTTGGCTTGTTCCCGTTTCTCCTCTCTCTATTTTTTCTCTCTCTTTGGCATCGCTCTCTGATATCCTGGAGAGCATCGCTGCAGCGCAGCATTTTGGCCAGATGTCTGTCCTCACCAGTGCTTCATAATAGGCTAATCTAATCTGGCAACCCTGCAGGCATGCTTGGTGCATGCACACAAACACGTAATCACAGACTGAGCGGATGATGACTGAGCGTTTAAAGAATGGGGTGAGACGTGAAAATATGAGGGATTAGTTATCAATGAGGGCCTTGATGGTGAACACCACGAGAGTAAAGTATTATTAAGAAACTCATGAAGGGAAATGCATAAAGTAAAGGTGATGGGGTGTATGCAGCATTACTTCATTTTGCATGAGTTGCAAGATATCGGAAAGTTGGCCTTTCTTTCAAATGTGGGATTAACTGAAGTGTTAAGAACAACAGAAGCATAGAAAGATGCCGTATATGATGGCGTCTATAAAATAAAGAAAAAGGATACTTACAGGCTCTCCAGGGAGTCCAGGTGGACCAGGGTAACCTTTCTGTCCCTAAAGAGACAAAAATGAGACACTGGAGATGAGTTAAAGTGTACAATGCAAGAGGAGTGAAACACACTAATTCTGGCACAGATGAGGAAAAACCTTACGAGCACAGATTCTCGTCTGATGTGGGAATTACACGTGAAGTTTTGTGCAAATGTTAGCAAGAACAGCACCAAGGGACAAGAATCAATCTGCCCCTCTGTCAAGGGATCAGACTTTCCATTGGCGGTGTTCACAAAGAAATGGCGCAGAAGATGGCGTGCCAGGATCATGGCATGTTGTGGATATAAATGCCTTCCTGTTTGAGTCAGATAGCAGGTCCCTCCTCTCTGCCAGCAGAGCAGACTACACTGAACACCGAAGACAGCCTGACATAGTGTTCTTCTGCAATTCTGCTGACTCCAGCAACACAGACCCCCAACAAATAGAGGAGAACAGTTAAATCAAAGGTGGGAAAAGATGTTTTTCCAGACCACACTTTGATAGATTGAGCAAGCAGGAGAGAAAGGAGAGAAAAGAGGCGGGAAAAAAAATAAAAACAGAGAGTCAAAGAAAGACTCCTGATGTCCTGTTTTCCCAAACCACAGCTCCTAAGTTACCACGCCAACACTCTAAGTTTCGGTAAAAGATCCTTTAGTCCTGTCATCTGACCGCAGCAGGGGAAGAGGACAAAGGATTCCTCCTCTCATTATGTTACATGATCACTCTCACTGGCTTGGCCATACCAGCACTTAAATCTGGCATAGTCAGCATTATACTCCACTTTCAGGAACTTTGCCAGTTTATATTTGTTTAGCATTATTATAGTTAGAATAAAATAAATATATTTATATCTTTACCTCTCTATATCTAAGATATAAGTATTAACTTCTCAGTCTCAATATCTCCTTCCATCATTTGTTGCACAACATTAAAAGGCCACTAGGAGGAGACGCTTGGAGCTGGGTTGAAGACACATGAGCAATACACATTAAATAAACAGAGATGTCATCAGGTGCTGACAGACCGCTGCTGTAAAACGACAACACAAGCAGAAAAGTAAGTAAAAAGGATGGATGCACTCACAGACACATGGCGCCTGTGTGTGGCCTTCATGAAAATTTCCATTTTTGAAACAACGATTTTAACTGTGTTGATGAGTTTATGTGAGGACTCGCCCGAATGTGAATGTCCATCTGTTGTTATTAGGCTGATCTTTCTGTTTTCCATCCTCATGTGTGCACATATGCGCATGACAGCAAGAGAAGCACACGGGCACATTCACACAAGATACATGTACACTTTTATCTTATTACATGGCTTACCTATAGTACAAACATGTGTAGGGGCTTATATTCCCAAGCTGTGCTATGAGGTCCACGAGCCACACACACACACACACACACACACACACACACGTACAATGCTGAGGGTCCTGGGTATTAAGCATAGCCTCCCAACCCCAGCTAGACCATCTCAGATCCTTATCTCACTCATTATGAGCTTGCTAATGAGAGCTACCATTCCCACCGACCCGTCTGTGTTTACAATGCCACTTGCCTAATGAGCATGTGTGTTCAATCAGATAAACCCACCAGAATGCTTTTCATTTACAACAGCTCACTGGTAGCACCCTTTAAGTACTTTTTTCCCCCCATCCTACCCCACTAA
>MDSQ01000285.1_pt1 | contig 11535 bp, 10 predicted proteins | sample 1008251 | NCBI WGS metagenome assembly MDSQ01 (sample SAMN05526597, study PRJNA338239) | gut metagenome | isolation source: Hindgut content | host: Naso unicornis | place: Saudi Arabia: Red Sea | collected 2016-05
TAGGTTACAGATTACTAGTTACTCTATTTAAAATGTAATAAGTAATGTAACTATTTCAATCGTTTTATCAAAGTAATGTAAGTGATTACATTTCATTACTTTTTGATTACTTTTCTAAATTTCAAACAAATGTTTTCAGCTGTTAAACATTTTCAACTGTTTAAACCAGGCAACATTAATGGCAGACGTGGGTCGCTGCTAATTTAAACAAGAGACCAACTTTTATTTTGTAATTAAATTATGTAACTCCCCAACACTGACAGTGAACTATAAGTGCATACCCATGACCTCGTGTTCCTGTTTGTCCACAGCTGAACCCGGCAGATGAGCCACAGAGAGGACAGCCCTGTGCCACCTGTGGAGAGCAGTGTCCTGGCTTTGCCCTGCACAAATGGAGGTAACGGCATCGCCTTATTCCATGCACCAAAATCAAGTTAATGCCCACACAGTCAGTTTACATTCTGATGTGCATGTTTCCTAGTCAAAGATAGAAAACTTAAATCCTCCTCTGGTCTAATGTCTGCTTAGGCATCCACCAACAAAAGGAGAGTTCAGACTTAAAGTTGCTGTGCAAAAGAGACATTTTGTAAAAGTGTTCTGCAATGTGATGTACAGAATTAAAAGTGAGAAAAGCCACAATGGGGTTTTTTCTTCAAGTAGAGCTGCATTCAAGAAGGTTTCAGGTACTTTGAATAGAATCAGCCGCCCATACCGCCTTGCAGAAGCCATTGTTCAGCCCCCGTGTTCTCTAACATAACAGTTTTCACTGCAGAGATCATTCACGCAGCAGCGAGGACTCAAACCTGCTGCTTCTACAGTCACTCAGTCACAACTGAGGAGACGTAAAGTCCCTAAGCTGTGAAACAAACTGTATATTGTGAAAAGAACTGATATGAAGTGCAGGTGGTTTGGGTTAGTGTGTGGAACAGTGTGACTAATGTGTTTGAGTCTGCTTTAGAAATGCAAGACAAATAGCATCACACGCATTCTAAGAGTGTTGCACACTGTGAGTTGATCAACATCAGCTGATTCTAATAACCACCAATCACCTCAGTAACAGAGTCACTGTATGGGCTGTCCTGACTTAATAAAGATGTTATGAGCTATAGTGTCTCACTGCTGAATGTCTTAGAGACACATTATGTTCAGATCTTCCATTATTCAGGGATGAGGGTCCAAAATTATAAGCTCAACAAAATGTTTCAAAAAATATTTTTTACATTTCTGAAGCACATCAAAAAATATTCATAATGCCACTTCTACTTATGAATGTAGAAAAAGTCGCTGAAGTATTTTGGCAAAAGAAAAGTCGCACAGGTTGAAGCCTGATTATTAGAAGTTGACATGGCAGCAATGGATTTGTCAGGCATTTTCTTTGTTAATGTGAATCCACAAAAGAAAGGGAGGGTCTAAACCAGAGGCCATTCAGCCTCCTTTGCTGTAAACTATTACAGGGGCAACAGTGGGCTCAGGAATGCAGCCTTTAATTGCCAGTATTTGCAGTCTCACAATAAAAAGTCAACTCTTTCCCCTCCAACAACCTTGAATAAAACGTTGTCAGTGGATACAGACATAAGGAACCAGACTGTGTGTAGAAGCAAAATACTTTTATTGCTCTGCTGTAGCAAAGAATACTGCCAAGTTCACAAAGAATTTCCTGTCCTTTTTTCAAGTAAAAATAAATGTGTTTTTATGCTAATTTAGCAAGGTATGGTAGTAATGGTGTGTTTTGAAATGTGGTGGACTTTAAGTGACCATGACCCTGAAGTTAGAGATAGGGCCATGGAGGATGCACATGTACACATACTTTTCTCCTCTGGTCACATTCCAGATGCTGTTTGTCTGCTGCCAAGTTAACTAAGGCAAAACAACCATTTCAAATAGATTTCATTTCTATTCTGGAGCATTTTGTTCTCAGACTCAAATGTGCTTCACCAGGCATGATTTGTATCCTGTAAAACTGGCAGACACCAAATCAGCAGCAGAATATTTAGCCACGCTACGGCTCTGTGGGTGGAAATGTTCTTCCATCTCAGCAATCGTTGAACCAAAATCCATAAAACTTGGTGCAAATATCTGCATTGCAGAGAAAATGGATCCTAACAACATTTTGGTGATATCCTGACTTTTCCTCAAGGTTTGCTTTTGTGGTTTCATGTAAAATGTAAAATAAATAAATAAATGTTGGATCGATTATCTTGAAATGTAGTTTAGAGATTTTCTCCCCTGGCTGAATTGTAATCACTTTGGCTATCCTGTAACTTTTTATCTAGCACCTTCTTAAGGTTAAAACTTCAGTTTGTTCAATGCTTCATGACCAAATACCAGCAAAAACTAATCACATTTCTTTGAGGCTCAGCTGCCCATTAAGTCCTGGTTCATTATGATCACATACAGTGTTCCGTTTCATTTTGAGCAAGGGTGGTCTTGAGAATCCTAGCTCATTGCTGAAGTCACTATTAGCTTAAAACAATGGAGGTGCAAGAGCATTGAAAATGCCTCGACAGTCTTTCAAAAAACAATAAATACTCATTTAAAAGACGAGAAACTCACCAAATGTTTGGTGGTGTCCTCTCATGTACCAACACCAAAACATGACATTTAAGTGTAACTAAACCCCCCAGAGTTCTGGCTGAAGTGCCTCATTCCTGAAATTCAGAAAATGCATCTAGAATCCTCTGGTTGCCTGGCAACTGGTCTCAGCCTGAAGATAGTGTCTTGGCACTGGTGACATCATGTTTCACCTTATCAACCAGTTAAAATGCATCAAAAGTTGCCTTGCAGTAGCAGTGTTTCAGCCAGCAGATGGCAGTCACTACACACATTTCTAAGGGAATGTGGAAAAGTCCTACTGAATCACTCAAAAACACTACTAAATACTTCTTAGCCTCGATTTTCAGCTGAACAAAAGTGGTTTAGGGGTTAAGTTACTCTTAAAGAAAAAACCTGCTTGTAAATTTTGGTAAAATTTACACTTTAATATAATTTGTATGGAGTTTAATGGAATTGTTGTGATTCTAATTTGAATTTAAGTGTAATTTTGTTTTCTAGAAGTCATTGTGGTGAAACGGTTCATGCAGCAGAAGTTTAAAGTTTAGCTTTGTATGTGTTTTCAGACTGAGCAGCGTTTCACTTGGATTTCTGTGCCACTGATCGACCCAAAGCAGCTCGAGATGCCCAGGCCTGTATCGCAGAAGGTTCCAGCTGCGGCTCTGCCCAGCTGCTCCTCTGCAGCCTCAGGGACCAGCGCTCCCTGCTCTCTTCCTGGCTTTCCTGCTACCTCCCCTTCCTCTTTATCCTCTTCTTGGTTTCCTAGTGACCTCTCTTCAAGCTCTACCTGTGCTTCACCCCCTGCTTGTGCCTTCTTTCCCAGCCTTACTTCAAGCTCTCTGTCTGCTTCCTCCTCTTCTGCTGGTTCTCCTTGTTCGAACCCCTCCACTTCCTCCTCATCCTCTTCTTGGTTTCCTCGTGACCTTTCTTCAAGCTCTACCTGTGCTTCACCCCCTGTTTGTGCCTCCTCTCCCCGCTCCACTTCAAGCTCTCTGTTTGCTTCTTCCTGCTCTTGCTCAAGCTACTCAGGGAGCAAGTCTCCTCCTATTTCTGCTTCTTCATCCTGTTCTTCTTGCTTCTCTTTCAGCTCCACCGAAGTGCCAGAGGGTCGGCATTGGGTTCTGGTGCCAGATGAGAGGAGGCTCCTGAGATTTACACTCAAACTGGTGCCAACAGTGAGCTCCCCGAAGAGGACTGCAGAACCAAGCAAGGCTTGCACACCCTCTCAGACACACACCAAGCTTATACCCCCTCAGACACACACCAGGCGCGGGTACCGTCAGTCACGTAAAACGTGCCCGCAGTTAAAAACTGTAGAGGATGTCAAGTGGGCCAGGAAGCTTAGAGGCATCATTAATGTGAGAAACAGGCAGCGTAACATCAGTAGAAATAAGAGAGCTGCTGGACCACAGAAACGCTCTGTGAAAAATTAATTTGTACATATTTCATTTTCTTGAGATTTTTGATGATTATTAGGTTTTTTTTGGAATATGTTTAATTATCTCTGTATTATACGCAGTGATATTATTGTGATTTTGTCTGATCAGATTTTCTTGGATTAATTTATTGTGATTTTGTCTGATCAGATTTTCTTGGATTAATTTATTGTGATTTCGTTTGATCAGATTTTCTTGGATCAATTTATTGTGATTTCGTCTGATCAGATTTTATTTGAATTATGTGATTTTATCAGATCGTTTTTTCTTGAAATTATTTTTTTGTGATTTTATCTAATCATTTTTCTTGAAATTGATTTATTGTGATTTTACTGATCAGATTTTCTTGGATCGATTTTTTATGATTTCATCTAATCAGATTTTCTTGGATTGATTTTTTGTGATTTTGTCTGATTAGATTTTCTTGGAATTGATTTATTGTGATTCTATCTGATCAGATTTCCTTGAAATTAATTATTAAGATTTTTCTTTTCACATTCATTCACATTCTGTCATGCTGCTCCTGCCTTGTGTTCTCTTTTTTGCTCTGTCTTGTGTTCTCTCTTTCTCCCCCACTGTGTGTATGTGTGTGGAGTGTGTATGTGTGTGTGTGCTTGTCTGTGTGAGTGCCTGAGTAGGAACAGATCTACTGGACCAGGAAGGAGCCACTCCAACAACGTCTCAACCTGTGATGAAGAGTTCTACAAATATTTAACACCTCCACAACCAACCTTGCCAGATCGTAGTGAGTGATCAGTTAGTTTGTGCCTTCAGCATCATTTTCGAAACGTTGATTAGCTGTTGCTTTTTGCACCACACTTATCCTGTCCTCCTCCTCCTGACACTCACTCTGCTTTGGTTCTGATCTTCGTCTCCAGCCGCCATCCTCGTCTACTCTGTGTGGGATCCCCATTCAACCCAAACAATCCCGGGACGATGCTTGACCTTCTCAGCTTTACTTTTTTCCACGTGGACCCCCGGCTAGGCTAAGCTCCAAAACTCCGCTCTGCCCTAAAGGTAAGAAATAATGTTGCAAAACACCTGAAGTGAATCATTTAAGTTTAACAACATCAGACCAAACTCCAGTGCAGTAAATAAAATGGGGAAAAGCTTCAACTTGTCTAGCCTGAAGTCTTTGCACAGCCTCTGCTGTATCATTTACAACATGTAGTGATGAAGCATAATACGTTTGCAAAAATTGCTTAAATAGTAAAAGAAACATTTCAACCTCCAAATTTTGATGTTTATCATAAAAATAGCTTTTATAAACATGCTTTGTTTTACTAACTCCCATTTCAAACTGTGCCAACAGAAGCGTGTGACTGTGAAGATGCAGCAGGAATTTAACCGGACACGAGAGGACCGTTCGCAGATCACCACGGATCAAGCCAGACAGCCAATGAAACAAGAAATGGACTTTAGGGCGAAGAACATAATAAATCTTTTTTGCACTGAAACATTGATATTGTGGCACTAATGTGTCATTTACTTTTATATATCTACAATTGTTTTAATAAACAAACTGTTATAATGTGTGAACATACGCATTATTATGGTTCATTCAAGGGTTTAATTTAGCAAATAGTGAAACATGATCATCTTGACATAACACTTGATGGTGTGCAACTGGTTCTGTTACACTATACAAAAAAACAGGATGTTTGCTGTATTTGGCTTGTGGACATCTGTGGTATTTTCCAATGATGGCATCTTCCCACGAGCTCAACAATGATGGTTTTATTACGTACATTTACCAAGTCAAAACTACTTCCTGTACACCAAGTGGCGTAACAGCAACCGTCATTCAACAAGGTTTCAACAGATTGTAAACAGATGTTTAGGTTGTTTGTTGAGTTATTGTTTTGTCTAAGACCAGCTTTAACCAGAAGAAGGTACACATCTAGAGCAGCTGCTGATCCAGTATATTGTAACTCACTGATTTTCATCATTTCCTATTTTTAGACTTTTAGCAAAATCCTCATAACCTTTCAGAAAAATCTGTCAAATAAAAACAAAGGGGAGATATACACAGACAGATTATACAAGAGATTTTATTATGTTCACACAATTTACAATGTGTTCCATAAACTAAGTACACTGTCCACATGGTGCATTAAACCCTCTTATATTCCTGCCCTCCTCCTCTACACCGTGTGCTAATGCCAAGACAGGATCTGCTGCTGCTGCTGCTGCTACATCCAATTCATTGTCACTGGCTGCTCGGTAACTCTTGCAGAGGTTTTGCAGAGCACAGCATGTCAGCACCAATGATTTTACCAGTTCAGTGTCAGTGAATGGATTTAATAGCTGGTCTTTTAAGATGTAGAAACCGGCACTGACCCCAACAATGTTCCTGTTGTAAGCTGGGGAGTGGTTGCCATGGCTGACCAACTCCCACAAAGTGGACACAGACTCAAATTAGCATCGTTCAGGCTCCCAGAAGGTCCTGCACGGTGCACACACATTCCAGAAAAGAGCCTTTCCATCTTCAGTGCCTTGAATGATAGTGGAGTGTCAGCCTGTGAAACAGTCACAGTGCTGCTGTGCTGTCAAGATGTGTATGTGAGATTTATCCACACACCTTGGCAGCCCACATCTAATACATAAAGACACTTTGTTTGGCTCGTAGGCATGCATTGCAAATTATGAGTAACTGAGGCAAGCAGCAGTAGAAACCAAAATAATAAGATAAACCTGTTCTTACCTGTTTTCTTGAAAGCAGCCATTTCTTTAAACTTCCCCCTGTCTGGAACACGATTGTTCTGCTACCACCAGCGTCTCTGAAGCATCACTGAACTATTGCACACAGCAGCACAAAGTTTTCATGGTTACTGTGAAAATATGTATAACTGTTCAGCACTCACAATTTTGGGACAAGTGGGTCGAGTGCACTGGCAAGAGAAATCTGTATAATTCTGTCATTCACCACACTGCTGAATATTGTACCTTTTGTTTATGTACACACAAGTCCAATACCAACCTATCATTAAAATATTAGATCAATCAAAAAGTCACAGACAGCAAACCTTACAGTGTGTGAGCAGGTATAAACCACTAAAGGGATAAATCACCAACCACTGTGGACTGAAGTTTGCAGTTTATGTCTGAAACCATTAGGGGTGGGGGGGTCAATTCAGCATAATATTGCAATATTTTGCATGACGATACAGTATCAATTCATAGACACCAAGTATCAGTTCCTTATTACTTAAATTCTTAATAATGTTGCAAATACAAACTCAACTTTTTGGGTAACAGAAAAATAAAAATCAATTGCCTTTTCAGTCCACTAGATGGTGCTAAGTGCTCACTGTTTGCTGAGGTAATAAAAAAATGCAATAAAAAATGAATGAAGTAAGATGAATAGACTGAAAACTTGATCTGATTAGATGAAACAGATGATGTTGATTAAGTCTTACTTTGGAAAATGATCTGCAGTCGAGAAAGGTTTAAAAAATCACAATATATGATACTGCAATACTCAACATACTGCAAAACTGTAATAATATAATAACATTGGGCCTCTGGTGATTCCCATCCCAAGAAACCACACACATAAGAGACAAATGTACACACTTATACCAGTAAGTTAAATTATATTTACAAGTTTGCATTCTCACAGACACACAAAGCAAAATAACTTTCAAATAATAACCAAAAGCAACTCTGTTACTGTGTAGGATTTACGTAATCTGCACACAAGCACACAGAGACGGAGTCACACAATAGGAGCTATTGATATGGTTGTAAAACTGTGTCGCTGGTCTTTTGGTGCTTGTTTGCTAGCATGAAACCAGAGGAAACCATGAACTAATCTGTGGTCTGAAGAACTTAAATGTAGCCAAATAATGCACAAACGATTTGTGTCATATGGCCCTTTAGGCTCAGGGTTTCATCTGGCTCTAAGCAGATAGCAAAATATACTAGCTTTTTATAATACTGTCATATTTATATGACCATTCATTTGCATAAAATGTTTTAAATAATGTTGATAAAGTCAAATCAAACTGGCTGCTTCCGTTAGCATGAGCACAACAGACTGTATCGACTTGCAGTTGTAAAATGATTTAGCATAGTGCGTGATTACTCATCAAAATAGTTATTGTCACTAATGGGAGTATGTTCTGATGCTAACATGGGACAAAGTGGACATTTTTGTCCTTCCTCGAATGTGACGTCTAAAGGTGAGACGCGGTTATAGATTCACTTCTCCGGGAGGCTTTGATAGCAGCTAATGTTAACGTTAACCACAATCATAGCTAACGTTATAAGAGCTTCAGTGCTGTTAGCATAAGTGAGTTTATGAGGTAAGCGGATACAAGCAATGCGGTGGTTAAATGTTTTTGTAGCCTAATACATAACGTCACATTGATTATCCTTTCAAGTGAAGTGCGTGCATCGCTGACTTAGCTAACGTAATGTTAATAGTAGAGTCTTAATTTAAAGCTTGCCAGTTAGCAAGGTTCACATCAACACCAGCTAACATAAAAGCATTCTCACTAGTTAAGCTAGTATTAACCGGGTTATTGGACTAAGGTAAGTAAGACTATTACTCGGCACTAGTGGCAAACAAACACCACGTCTCGTTTTAGTCGACCATGAAACTGTCAACATTTAATTGTTTGTGTAACGCGTCAAAGCAAAGTTGACAAACTTCACATCCTGCTGCAGCTTAGCATTAGCTTCAGTTAGCACCAGTAGGAGCACATCTGTGCAGAACTTATTGTCAGAAATGAAATAAAGCTACGTGCACAATGGGAGCCATTATGATAATATGATTGTAACAGTGTGTTTCAGGTTATTTGATATTTGTTCGACAGCTGAAGTTAGAAAGCTGAAGTCCCAGCGTCTCTGTCTCACAGCATCCTGCTGTGTTAGCATGCTAACGTAGGTTTCACAGTCAAACTCACTTGACAGGGACTGTTTTGCCCTTGCTCCCGCCTCTGATTTCTGTGTTGAAATAAACAACACTTTTGTGTTCACAGTGTAAATAAATACTCAGGACAGCGAAGCTAATGTTCTGTAAGGGGCCATTTGTTTACGGTTCAGTCCAAGTGTGCTGTGATGACTAACACCCACAAGAGTTTTCGACTAAACGTCAATATTGTCACCACTAAAGCACGTCATTAAGTGGCTCCAGGTATGACATGTGACATTATCTGATAGTAATAGTGTATTTAGAATATTACCTTAAATAAATTCGCTGACGACACTACAGGGGTGGGTCTCATCTCCGGCGGCGACGAGACAGCGTACAGAGAGGAGGTCCAGAGGCTGGTCACGTGGTGTTCAGTGAACAATCTCCTGCTGAACACCAGCAAAACCAAGGAGACGGTGATGGACTGGAGGAAGAAGAGAGCAGACCACGCCCCACTGCAGATAAACAGTGTCTGTGTGGATAAAGTCTCCTCCTTCAGGTTCCTTGGCGTTCATGTGGCTGACGACCTAACATGGCACACAAACACAGCAGCGGTGGTCAGCAAAGCCCAGCAGAGACTGCATTTCCTGAGGATGCTGAGGAAATGTCACCTGCAGGCTAACCTAATGCAGAGCTTTTATCGATCCACGGTGGAGAGTGTTCTCACTTACGGCATTACAGTGTGGTACGCCGGCCTGACTGTAAAGGACAGGTCAGCTCTGCAGGGGGTCATAAAAGCGGCTCAGAGGATCATCGGCCGCCCCCTGCCCTCCCTGGGAGACATTGCAGACTCTCAGGGGCTGAACAGGACAAGGAAGATCCTACATGACCCATCCCACCCCGGTCCCAGCCTCTTTGACCTGCTGCCCTCTGGCAGGAGGTACAGGGTCCTGAGGCAACGGACTAACAGGCTCAAAAACACTTTTTACCCCTGGGCCACCAGGTTGTTGAACAATAACATGTAACATGTGAAGATGCGTGGGTGAGAGTGTTTTTTAGGGTTTTTATAGAGGTTATAGTTTTCACAGAGGCAACATTTTATAATATGCTGTATTCTTTGGTTTTTATTATGTGCTTGTATATTTTATTGTATTTATTTATTTATTATTTTTATCTATTGCACTTTGGTTGGAGCATCCCAACAAATTTCGTTGTAACTGGAGTACAATGACAATAAAGACTATTCTATTCTATTCTATTCTATTCTATAAATGCAACATGTAAAATCGCAGAAAATTTATAAAGTCCTTTCTGTCAGTCATAAACTCAAAGTACTCATTTTCACTGTCATGCATAAAGTGTCTGCACTGTTTCTAGATTGACTGTCCAAAGGGCTGATTCAACAAGACTGAGCAAATTAATTAAAATCTACTGAGTTTAAATCTTAACCAGGCTCTTCTTTATTTGTGTTATTTGCAGATCGCTTTGTGTAAACAACAAAATGCATTTGATTACCAAAGTCTCCTTAGCTTGAAACAGGGCTGGGCAATAAATCAATATTGTGATGTATTGTGATATGAGACAAGATATCGTTGTGACAGATTTTGAATATCGTTGTACCGCGATGTGTTGTAAGTTGTTGTCTTTTTCTGGTTGAAAAGGCTTCATCACAGTAGAGTGATGTGATTTCCTGAACTTAGCAGGCTGTTCTTGCTGGTCTTTTCTTTACCTGTACCCACTTATTCACATTACTGATGATTATTCATCAAAAAATGTCATTGGTTTAATATCTTGTGAAATCACTTACAGATGTTGCGATGCCAATTTTCGTTCCCAGTACCGATTCTGATATCCACACTTGTAGATCAGCTGATACCAAGTACTGATCTGATACCAGTGCATAAAATCAAATCCTCACACGAATTTTCAGTGTTTAATATTGCCAATTGCCGTTTTTGCTGACCCTGATGGCTCTCTACTTTTCTTCCTCTTTGCTCTTAAAAATAGCAGCTGCCAGTAGCAACACAGCACAACTTCTTTGGTACCGTTACACAACAGCAATGAAGAAATGATTACAGGTATGTAACGTCAGTCAGAGCTAACTGAACTAATTGGAAAGCAGCATGCTAATAAATTACATGATATCTGATTGGTGCACTGACAGGCTTACTCGCCAGTACCGATAATGATACCGGTATTTTCGCCAGTATCAGCAGCAGATACTGGTATCGGAACAACTCTTTTTAAAATGCCAACATGCTGCCAACATGTCAATCGTATATTAACTCCAGTCTTGGTCAGACTTTACACTGCAAATGCTGACAACAACTGCATGTGACATTAAGTTTTACACCTGCATCTAACTTTTGGACCAGTTACCTGAAGTGATAATAAAACCAGATGATCAATGACTCTGTTTTGCCGACTGACAGAACATCTGTGATTCCCAAGTACTGCACTAAAAATAATTATCTGACAAACCATTAAGTTTAATAGCAACGTCACCAGTCACTTCTGACAGATTTGGCCCTCGTCCACTGTGTTTGAAAATCACTTATAACTCAATTAGCTTACAAGTCCAATAAACATCACAAACGCATGGCGAAGCAAAGCTTCTACTTGTTTTTAGTTAACGTTCTTTTTCTAGTCTGATTAAGTTTTGCCTATGTGTGATTACATTTATTGCTTTTT